>Ga0172380_10008740_pt1 | contig 10956 bp, 11 predicted proteins | sample Leawe162metaG_FD_119747 | JGI IMG/M metagenome (GOLD analysis project Ga0172380, IMG submission 119747) | Leachate microbial communities from a municipal landfill in Southern Ontario, Canada - Leachate well 162 metaG | ecosystem: Engineered > Solid waste > Landfill > Unclassified | place...
CGGTCGGCCCCAGCACGTCCGGCAGCTCGCTGCCGAGCGGTGACAAACAGACCAGCGGGTTGTTGAACCAGGGCTCGCGCCACAGCCGGGGCGAGAGGTGGTTGGCATCGGCGAACCCGATCACCAGATCCAGCTCTCCCTTCTCCAGCTCCCGCTCATAGTCGCTGTCCGCCAGCTCGCACACCTCCAGCCGACAGTGGGGCGCCTGCCGGTGCAGCCGCTCCACCAGCACAGGCACCAGGCCATGTTCCACCGAGCCCGGGGTGGCGATACGGAAGATCCGCCGTGCGCTGGATGGATCGAATCCCTTCGCCTGACGCAGCCCCTGCTCCAGCATGGCCAGCGCCTGGCGCACCGGCCCGGCCAGCGCCTTGGCCCGCTCGGTCGGCATCATCTCGCGCCGGCTCATGACGAACAAGGGATCATCCAGCGCCTGGCGCAACCGCCCCAGCGCATGGCTGACGGTGGACTGGGAGAGGTGCAACCGCTCGGCGGCGCGGGTGACGTTGCGCTCCTGCATCAGCATGTCGAACACGGTCAGCAAGTTGAGGTCGAGGCGGGAAAGCGGGAGTTCCATCGATAATGGCCATAGTTGAATGACGACAATTCATTTTTGGCATAGTAGCAGATTGCATAGAATGCGCTGGCGAATTACATCGGAGATTAAAATGCGTAGCTATCTGTTGTTGCTGGCGATTGGCCTGTTGTGGGGATCCCAGTTCATTTTCATGCATCAGGCCGTGACCGAATTGCCCCCCATCATGGTGGCAGCCGGTCGTGCCTTGTGCGGCAGCCTGACCCTGGGTCTGCTCTGCCTGTTCATGCGCCTCAAGAGCGAGCACACCCCCTGGCGTACCTACATGCTGATCGCCCTGCTCGATGCCACCCTGCCCTTCATCATGGTGGCCTGGGGTCAACAGTATGTGGATAGCGCCATCGCCGCCGTGGTAATGGGTTGTATCCCCTTTGTGACCATTCTGGCTGCACCCCTGTTTATTTCTGGTGAAAGAATCACCAAGGGCGGGCTGATCTCGGTGATCATAGGTTTCGTCGGCGTGCTGGTGCTGTTCTGGCCGAAACTGGCCAGCGGTATGAACGCCGGTCTGCTCGGTGCCATGGCGATCCTGTTCGGCGCCAGCTGCTTTGCCATCGGCCTGCTGATGATCAAGCGCTTCGCCAAAGACCACCCTGTGGTGGTGGCGCGCAACATACTGATCTCGTCCGCCATCCAGCTGATGCTGGCCGCCCCCTTCGTCACCGATCTGAGCGCCCTCACCATGCCGAGCCAGCAGGTCATAGGCGCAGTGGCCGTGCTGGGTGTCTTCTGTACCGGTCTGGTCTACTTCCTCTACATGGCGCTGATCCAGAAGGCGGGCCCGACCTTTGCCTCCTTCAGCAACTACCTGGTGCCGCTGTTTGGCGTCATGCTTGGTGCCCTGTTCCTCGGCGAACAGATCCAGTCCACCACGGGTGTGGCACTGGCCCTGATCCTGGGTTCGGTCGCCCTGAACCAGTGGGCACAGCAACGCCGCGCCCAGCGGGAGGCCACCCTATGTCAGGCATCCTGACCACCCTGTGTGGCGGCCTGGTGCTGATTGCCGGCTGGCAATACCGCCAGCGGCTGGCCGGCGTGCTCGGCCTGCTGATGGTGCTGCTGCCCTGGTTCTTCGACAGCAAGCTGCAAGCCATGCTGAGCTATGCGTTGAGTGCCTGAAGTCCATCTCTGAATGTGTGACGAGAGTGTATCTCTCCTGTTTTTGGGACCGTTTTTTAAAAAACCTCCGATTTGTCCCCTCTACCGGCGCACTGCGCCGGTTTTTTTATGCCTGCCTTTCCCTGCCAGCACAGACGCCAAGCCCCCTTGCACATCACTCCCGGTAGCGATAGCTGAGCCGCTCGTTCTTGCGCGGACCAGTGATCTGCCAGCCGAGCAGAAATCCGCTCGTGGTCTGCGTCAGCTCGGCACTGTAGTGATCCTGGCCACACAGGTGGGGCTCTGCCGTCAACCAGCGGCCATCCGCCTGAGGCAGCAATTCGAACAACTCGACCGGCTGCTCGTAACGCAGGTGTGAAAGCAGGATCCCCCGCGCGCCGCGCCGCCACCAGAAACGATTGTGCATGGTGAGCACCCTGCCATGGGGCGTGGTGTAACGGCCTGTCTCGGCGAACAGCCAGCCCCCCTGATGATCGGTCACCTGGACGTCACCCTCACCACGACCGCACCAGTCAGTCGCGGACCCTTCCCCGTTGCTCGCCTCGAAGGCAAATGCTCCGATCTGTGGCAACTGCTCCCATAAACGCTGGATCGCGCTTTCCAACTCGGCCATCATAGCGCCCTCCAAATTGACAACTGATGACAATTCAATCACATGAACTACTTGATAGGGGTAACCCTGCTCTGGTCATTCTCCTTCAGCCTGATCGGGGTCTATCTCGCCGGCCAGGTGGATGCCTACTTCTCCGTGCTGACCCGCATCGTCCTCGCCAGCCTGGTGTTCCTGCCCTTCCTCCGGCGCCGCTGGCTGCGGCCCGATCTGGTGGTCAAGCTGATGAGTCTGGGCGCCATCCAGCTCGGCATCATGTATCTGTTCTATTACCAGTCCTTCCTGCTGCTGACGGTGCCGGAAGTGCTGGTGTTCACCATCTTCACCCCCATCTACGTCACCCTGATCCACGATCTGCTGGAGCGGCGCTTCAAACCCGTCTATCTGTGGGGCGCCCTGCTGGCGGTGCTGGGAGCGGCCGTCATCCGCTTCGATGGCCTGACCGAGAGCTATGTGCTGGGATTCCTGGTGGTGCAGGGGGCCAACATTTGCTTCGCCATCGGCCAGGTCGGCTACAAGGTGTTGCTGGCGCGGGAGAAGGAACAGCCCCCCCAGCTCGCGGTGTTCGGCTGCTTCTATCTGGGGGCCCTGGCTGTCGCCCTGCCCGCCTGGTGGCTGCTGGGCCAACCGCAATACCCGACCAGCGGTTTGCAATGGGGCATTCTGCTGTGGCTGGGGATTGGCGCTTCCGGGCTGGGTTACTTCCTGTGGAACAAGGGCGCCACCAAGGTCAGCAGCGGTGTGCTGGCCATCATGAACAACGCCCTGATCCCGGCGGGGTTGCTGGTCAACCTGCTGCTATGGGGACGGGAAACCGACCTGCTCCGCCTCGCGCTCGGCGGCCTGTTGATGCTGGCCTCCCTCTGGATTTGCCAGCGCGCCAACGTGAGCAAGCATTAACCAACGACGGTATTGTGCTCCCGTCTGGCCTGACCGTGGCAGGTGGCCAGACGGGCCAGCAGGTGATCGATATGTTCGCCACTCTGGCTCTGCACCAACCCTATGCTGACGGTCACCGGCCGCTGCGGCAGCAGGCTGGCATCGGCGATCTCCAGGCGCAACCGCTCGGCAATCTCCAGGCAGCTCAGCCGATCGGTCTGGGAGAGCATCAGGATGAAGCCATCCTGGTCCCAGCGGGCGAAGGGATCTTCCCGCCGCAGTTCGTGGCGCACTATGCGCGCCAGCTTGGCCAGCATGGCATCGCAGGCCGCCTCGCCAAACAGCTGCAGTATCTTGGCACTGTGGTCCACGGTGAACTGCAGCAGGCTAAAGCTGCCGCTCTCGGTCGCCAGCCGCTCGTCGAGCAGTTGTTCGAAGTGGCCGCGGCTCTCCAGCCCGGTGAGGGGATCCATGCCGTGGCGCTCTTCCACTATCACGGCCAGCGGGTCGAGCTGGCGCACCACCCCCAGCACCTGGCCGTGCACATCGCGCCGGGCCCGCTCTTCCAGCCGCACGTAGTGACCATCGTGATGCAGGATGCGGTATTCGAGCCGGATCTGGGCCACTCGCCCGCTCTGGCAGGCACCGAGCGCATCCTGCAATGCGGCCACATCGTCGGGATGTACCCGCTCAAGCCAGCCGAGATCGTCCAACCCAGTCTCATCCAATCCCAGCAGGCGCAGGCAGGAGAGATCCCGCTGCACCCCCTGCTGCGGGCTCCAGCTCCAGAGTCCCGCCGCCAGCAGAGCCATGGCATCCGCCATCAGCGCCAGATCAAACCGGGTGATTGCTTCCCTGAGGGGAGCCTTGAGCATGTCCATCGAGCGCCTCGAAACCGAATCTGAATACCTGCTCAATAAGTAACATTGGCTCTCGCGGCGAGCAACAGGGTCAGCTCGCTTTTCCTTGATAACCCTGCATCAAGGCCTGCCAGTTGTCCGGCACGAAGTGGAAACTGGTATGCAATTGGGACTCTTTGGTGAAGGAGCGCAGCAATCGCTCCAGGTTGGCCTGCTGCCAGCTGCCGGGGGAACGTATGGCCCCCTTGTCGAAGTCGATCACCCACACCTTGCCCTCCTTGTCGAGCAGCAGGTTGTGGCTGTTGAGATCCGCATGATAGACACCGGCATCGTGCAATTGACGCACCGTCTGGCCGACCTTGTGCCACACCTCGCCGGCGATCGGCCCCTGCTTGAGCAGCGCCACCAGATCCTTGGCGCCGCGAATGCGCTCGATCAGGATGTCGGCCCGATAGAAGGGGCCCTGCTTGGCCATGCGGGCCGCAAACGGACGCGGCACCGGCAGGCCCTGCTCGCTCAGCTTGGCCAGCAGGCTGTATTCAGCCATGGCCCGGCTGCTCTCCACCCCCTCGAACCAGAAGCGATCCCGCACCACCTTGCCCACCATGCCCCCGCGATAGTAATGGCGCAGCACCAGATGGCGGGATTCATCCTTCACGAACCAGGTCACCCCGCGACCTATGGAGGAACCCACTACCTGGCGATGGGTCTGCCACCAGGCCGGATCAAACAGCTCAGGGGAAGGGTCATGAAAAATCCCTTCGGCGTACCAGCAGATCTGGTTGTGTTCGGTCTGAATTCGCATCTTGGTGATTCCGGTCGGTCAGTAATCGCAATGGTTCGATTCACGATAAGGCGGCCTGTCGGCATGGACCCGAGCTCCTTGTGAGGATCAGGGCCAGTACCGGCTGCCAGTTGCGCGCAATTTTACAATCCACAGGGGAGTTTGCATAATGCCATCCATCCATTTTGCCACCATTGCGCCACATCATGCCGCTGTTCCAAACGCCGCCCTCTTCCATCTGCATCCTGCGGCTCTCCGCCATCGGGGATTGCTGCCACGCGCTGGCGCTGGTGCGCGTCATCCAGCGGGAGTGGCCAGAGACCCGCATCACCTGGATCACCGGCAAGATAGAGGCGACACTTTTCGCCGATCTGCCCGGGGTCGAGGTCATCGCCTTTGACAAGAGCAAGGGCTGGCGCGGCTATCGTGACCTCTGGCAGACCCTCAAGGGACGCAGGTTCGATGCCCTGCTCCACCTGCAAGCCGCCATGCGCGCCAGCATTGCCACCCTAGGCATCCGGGCGAACATCAAACTCGGCTTCGACAAGGCGCGCGCCAACGACGGTCAGTGGCTGTTCACCAACCACAGGGTGCCGTCCCCCTCATCTCCTCATGTGCTGGATGGCTTTCTCGCCTTCGCCAAAGAGCTGGGCATCCAGGATCTGACCCCGGACTGGCAACTGCCCATCAGCGCCGAACATAAAACATGGGCCCGGGAGAAGATTGGCGGCAAGCCGACCCTGCTCATCTGCGCCGCCGCCAGCAAGGCGTTCAAGAACTGGACCGCCGCGGGTTATGCCGCTCTGGCAGATCACGCGGCCAACAAGGGCTTTCAGGTCTATCTGTGCGGGGGCCCGGCCAAACTGGAACGGGATCTGGCGGCAGAGATTGCGCGGCTCAGCCACAGCAAGCCGATGGATCTGGTGGGCCAGACCAACCTCAAGCAACTGCTGGCCCTGATTGATGAAGCGAGCCTGGTGCTGGCCCCGGATACGGGCCCTACCCACATGGCAACCTTGGTCGGCACTCCGGTGATCGGCCTCTACGCCCATCACAATCCGGCCCGTACCGGTCCCTATCTGTGCCGCGACTATGCGGTCAGCGTCTATCAGGAACTGATCGAACAGGAGACCGGCAAGCCGCTGGCCGAGCTGAGCTGGCGCACCCGCCTCAAGGACCCGGATGCCATGAGCAAGATCACGAGTGAACGTGTCATCGCCACCTTTGACAGGCTCTGCGCCGATCGCCATCTGCCAGGCTGAGAGGCAACTCGGAAATTCCGAGCCCTGAGGCAGGGATAACCTGCTGGCCCCTGCCCCGCCCACCGTGCAGAATAGCGGCCGATGTGGGTTACGCTCCCGCAGCAAGCTACGAATACTTTGATCGGCTGGAATATGATTCCGGCCGTTTTTTTATCCGCCGCCTTCTGTTAAAATTCGCCGCCTTTATATCCCCCTGATCCAAGAATTTTCCGCGTTTTGCGTTTGGCTGTCTCCCTTTCGGGCACAAGACGGCGGCCTCTGCTACAACCAAAACACGGGTTTCGATTAAAGGTAATGACATGGCGCAACAAGGCACTCTCTATATCATCTCCTCCCCGAGCGGGGCGGGTAAATCCAGCCTGCTCAATGCCTTGCTGACCAAACACAACGCAGCAGGCAAGATGCAACTGTCGGTCTCCCACACGACTCGAGCCATGCGCCCGGGCGAAGAGCACGGGGTGCATTACCACTTCGTGCCGGTGGAGACATTCAAGGCGTTGATCGCCCGCGGTGATTTTCTGGAGTGGGCCGAAGTGTTCGGCAATTACTACGGCACCTCACGCGCCGCCATCGAAGCCTGCCTGGCCAAGGGGATCGACGTCTTCCTCGACATCGACTGGCAGGGCGCCCGCCAGATCCGCGAGCAGATGCCGACCAAGTCCATCTTCATCCTGCCTCCCAGCCGTGCCGAGCTGGAACAACGCCTGATCGGGCGCGGTCAGGACAGCAGCGAGGTGATCGCCGGCCGGATGGCGAAAGCCATTGCCGAAATGGTGCACTATGACGAGTATGACTATGTCATTATCAACGAAGACTTTGAGCTGGCGCTGTTCCAGCTCAGGGCCATTATTGAGTGCCAACGGCTGGAAATGCATCAGCAACAGCAGGCACAACAAAACTTGCTGCAACAGCTACTGGCAGAATAGGCCAAAAACAAGTAAACTTTTGCGTCATTTTTAAACACCGCTTTTCTAAACACAGAAAGCCCAAACACTGGAGTCCTGCATGGCACGCGTTACTGTAGAAGATGCTGTAAAACAGGTAGGTAACCGTTTTGACCTGGTGCTGGTCGCCGCCCGCCGCGCCCGCCAAATCGCGGTTCAAGGCAAAGATCCCCTGGTTGACGAAGAGAACGACAAGCCGACCGTGATCGCCCTGCGCGAGATCGAGCTGGGTCTGGTGAACAACCAGGTGATGGACACCCAGGACCGCTACGAGCAGCAAGAACAGGAAGCCGCCGAGCTGGCTGCCGTTGCTGCCATCGCCGAAGGCCGCGGTTAAGTCAGTTATTTCTCATAGTCGGCGCCCGCCCGGGTGCCGACTGTTCTTCCCATTTACAACCGCTCGAAAACCTCGCAAACTCAGGACTATTCCTCAATTCCACGGATTGCCGTTTCACCGCTGCGGGGACTGTCTTGTATTTATTTGAAAATCTTAAAGAAATAGCCAGTTCCTACCTGCCACCAGAGCAGGTTGAGAAGCTCAGGCAAGCCTATGTGGTGGCCCGTGATGCCCACCAGGGACAGATGCGTTCCAGTGGCGAACCCTATATCACCCACCCGGTTGCCGTTGCCCGCATTCTCGGCGACATGCGACTCGATCACGAAACCCTGATGGCAGCCGTGCTGCACGACGTCATCGAAGATACCCCGGTGACCAAGGCCGATCTGGCCGCACTGTTTGGCGATGCCGTCGCCGAACTGGTGGCCGGTGTCTCCAAGCTCGACAAGCTGAAGTTTCGCGATCGCAAAGAAGCTCAGGCCGAAAACTTCCGCAAGATGGTGATGGCCATGACCCAGGATATCCGGGTCATCCTGATCAAGCTGGCCGACCGCACCCACAATATGCGTACTTTGGGTTCGCTGCGGCCGGACAAGCGCCGCCGTATTGCCCGCGAAACCCTCGAGATCTTCGCCCCCATCGCCAACCGCCTCGGTATTCATACCATGAAGAACGAGCTGGAAGAGCTGGGTTTCGAGGCGCTCTACCCCATGCGCTCACGGGTATTGCGAGAATCGGTACGCCGCGCCCGCGGCAATCGCCGTGAAATCATCGACTCCATCCAGAGCGAGATCGAGGGCCGCCTGCATGAGGCCGGCATCGATTCCCAGGTGAGCGGCCGCGAGAAGAACCTGTTTTCCATCTACAACAAGATGGAGAAAAAAGAGCTGCAATTTCATGAGGTAATGGATATCTACGCCTTTCGCGTCAGAGTGAAGGACATAGATACCTGTTACCGGGTGCTGGGGCAGATGCACAGCCTCTACAAGCCGCGCCCCGGTCGCTTCAAGGATTACATCGCCATCCCCAAGACCAACGGCTATCAGTCGCTGCACACCTCGCTGGTGGGGCCCCACGGGGTGCCGGTGGAGGTACAGATCCGTACCGAGTTCATGGATCAGATGGCCGATAAAGGGGTTGCTGCTCACTGGGCCTACAAGCAGGATGGCGACAGCTCGGGCACCACGGCCCAGATCCGCGCCCAGCGCTGGATGCAGAGCCTGCTGGAGCTGCAGCAGAGTGCCGGCAGCTCGTTTGAGTTCATCGAAGGGGTCAAGACAGACCTGTTCCCTGACGAGATCTACGTGTTCACTCCCGAAGGTCGCATCATGGAGCTGCCCACGGGTGCCACGCCGGTGGACTTCGCCTACACGGTACACACAGATATCGGCCATGCCTGTGTGGGGTCACGGGTTGACAGACATCCCTACCCCCTTAGCAGCCCGCTCTATTCGGGGCAGACGGTAGAGATCATCACGGCACCGGGCGCCCGTCCCAATGCGGCTTGGCTCAATTTCGTGGTGACCACCAAGGCCAGATCCAAAATCCGCCAGTTCCTCAAGAACCTGCGCACCGAAGAGTCTGTGGTGCTGGGCCGCCGCCTGCTCAACCATGCGCTTGGCGCCAAGAACATCGAAGACATTCCGGAACCCCGCATCAAGCAGGTGCTGGCCGATACCAAACACGAAAACCTGCAGGGTCTGCTGGCCGATGTGGGCCTGGGCAACGCCATGAGCGTCATGGTGGCGCGCCGCATGCTGGGCGAACTGCCGCCGGAAGAGCAGCCCAAATCCAGCAGCAAGAAGATGCCGATCAAGGGTGCCGACGGCATGCTGGTCACCTTCGCCAACTGTTGCCGCCCGATCCCTGGGGATGCCATCATTGCCCACATCAGCCCGGGCAAGGGGCTGGTGATCCACCAGGAAGCCTGCCGCAATATCAAGGGCTACAGCCGCGAGCCGGACAAGTATCTGCCGGTACAGTGGGAAGTGGACAAGGATCAGGAGCAGGAATTCCGCACCGGCATCAGCGTAGAGATAGTCAACCATCAGGGTGCGCTGGCCGAGCTGGCCAACGTGATTGCCGCCACCGGCGCCAACATTCACGCCATCAGCACCGAAGAGAAGGATGGCCGTGTCTATCTGGTCACCCTGCTCATCACCACCAAGAGCCGCATCCACCTGGCCAACATCATGCGCAAGATCCGCGTGATGCCCAACGTGCTCAAGGTGAGCCGACAAAAGAACTGAAAACAGGCGGCGCAAGCCGCCTGCTGCTTTTATAGAGATAAGCCATGATCCCCGAATGCCTCAAGCAAATCAGTATCATACTGACCCAGCCTCAACCCGGCTCAACCCGCTTGCGGCGTACTCTTGGCACACCCGCCTCACCCTATAGAAACTGATATGACTCCTGAACGCTTTAAACGGATTTCCGACATGCTGGCCCAGCGTCAGCTCGACTTGACCGTCTGCATGGAAGAGGTTCATAAACCTCACAACCTGGCCGCCATAGTGCGTACCGCCGATGCGATTGGCATCCACAGGGTGCATGCCGTCTGGCCCAAGACCTGGATCCACAAGCGCAAGGGCACGGCCCGCGGCAGCCAGAACTGGGTGGATGTGAAGCTGCACCCGGATATCGGCAGCGCCGTGGCCGAGCTGAAAGCCTCCGGCATGCAGATAGTGGCGACACACCTCTCGGAGAGCTCTGTGGACTTTCGCACCATCGACTACACCAGACCCACCGCCATTCTGGTGGGTCAGGAGAAACACGGCATCGGTGAAGAGGCGCTGGCGCTGGCCGATCACCATATCGTCATCCCCATGGTGGGCATGGTGCAGTCCCTCAACGTTTCGGTGGCCGCCGCCGCCATCCTCTACGAGGCGCAGCGCCAGCGCGAGCTGGCCGGTTGCTATCAGCGCGGCTGCCCCCTCACGCTTGAAGAGCAGAACACTATCTTGTTCGAGGGGGGCTACCCCATCTATGCCCAGCTATGTAAAGAGAAAGAGATGCCCTATCCCCAGCTCGGCCCGACCGGCGAGATCCTGGCGGACGAGGCCTGGTGGCAACGGATGCAGCTGACCCGCAAGGGCTGGGCTGCACAACAGGAAGATCCCCAGGATATGGAGTATCCAACCGATGAAATTTAACTGTCTGCCCCTGCTGGCACTGACCCTGTTTTCTGCCGGAGCCCTTGCCGTGACCAATCCCTATCCGCTGACATCCGAAGCCGAGGTCCCCGCGCTTTACCAGCAAACGCTGCCCGACTTCTGGCGTACACATGCTATCGAGGGGGAGTTCAAGGCCAGAGACGGCGTCACCATCCGCTATGCCGCCCTGCGCCAGGCCAAGGTGGATCGCGCCATCGTTATCGTCAATGGTCGGGTCGAGAGCTATCTCAAGTATGAGGAACTGGCTTGGGATCTGTGGCGCCAGGGCTACAGCCTCTATCTCATCGATCACCGGGGACAGGGCTTGTCCGACCGTATGCTGGCCGACAAGCAGAAAGGCTATGTTGCTGATTTTGAAGATTATGTGGTGGATCTCAAACAGTTCCACGACCA
>Ga0172380_10008741_pt1 | contig 10952 bp, 4 predicted proteins | sample Leawe162metaG_FD_119747 | JGI IMG/M metagenome (GOLD analysis project Ga0172380, IMG submission 119747) | Leachate microbial communities from a municipal landfill in Southern Ontario, Canada - Leachate well 162 metaG | ecosystem: Engineered > Solid waste > Landfill > Unclassified | place...
AAGGATATAGACCTGGAAGCACTGGCTGGGCCAGGCATCCGCATTGAAATTTCCCCGCAGGGAGAATTCCTTGTCGCTGCCACCCCTGGTTTTCTCTTTATCGACAAGCAGTCGAACCTGATTTCGGTGACCGAAAAAATGGTCAGCAAATCCGGGGTCAGCATGCAGACGACAGGGAATCTCCAACTGTCAGGCGCTGACTTCGAAGAACACGGAGAGGTGTTGGAGCAACGCCAGGTGAACGGCCACAATATGACGTTCTTCGACGACGTATTTGGCCAAGTGATTTCCGACGGCGGTAAAATTGATTTGAAATCCAATCTGGCCGGCGGCGTGGCGAAAAGCCCGCAAGGTGTGATTGTCATCTCTGGTACCGCATCCAATGCGACAGTCGAGGCCAGGGGGGGAGAAGTCGAAATCGGTGTTGCCCATAATTCACTCATCATCGGCAAGAAAGTAAAAACTCAGCAAGCGGTGAATTGCGAGATCGTCGCCGAGGAAGTTGACGTGGATGCATGTTCGGCCTGTGGAATCCTGGGCAAGACGGTTTCGCTCCAGACATCCTGCGACTGGAAGAGCACCGAAACACTGGTTACCGTGCAAATACCGGACGGAACTGCCTGGGACCTGCGTGCCGAAGACCTGGACAAGCAACTTGCGGATATCCGGAAGAGTAAAGCCGAGAAAGAAGAAAGCGCCGCGAAGATTTCCAGCCAGAGCGACGTCCAGAAATTTCTGGCTTTGCGCAAGAAGGTCGAGTCGGGCGAAATCAAGATTGCTCCCGCGCAAGAGGCTGGCTGGAAAACAACGGTTGTTCGCTTTGCATCCGTAACGCGGCAGCTCGAGAAATTGATCGACGAGGTTCGCAAGCTCAAAATTGAGGAAGAATACCTGTCCAATCAGGTCGAAAAACTCCGTGTTGCCAGAACCAGTGCTGAGGAGGTGCTTTCCTGCACCATCCAGTCAGTCACTGGTGAAACCATAGTCCGAACGCGCGTAGGACCGGTAGAGGGTTTGCTGTTTGAATCCCTGACGCCAAAAGAACTGAAAATTCGCTTGCGCGAAGCGGGCGGAGCGGCGGAACGCCTCTTCTCCGGCGATAGCGGCGCTTACGAGTGGCGGCTTCACCCCAAGAGCTAAGCAGCCTGCGCAGTTCAACTCTGATGTTTGGCGAATTGACAGAAAAAGTTTGTTTGACCCCGTCTTTCGCAGAAAGTAAAATTCAGCCTCCGCCGAGTTAATCAGGACAACTTGCAGGGCGGGCTCCGTGGTTACGGGGAAATACTGCTAAAGCGTCACCTGCTCTCCTCCCCGGAGCCGGTAGCGCCGGCGAAATGGGGAGTTTGTTAAGGAGCAGTCAGCATGTCCAATGATTTTCTGTTTTCTTCCGAATCCGTTTCCGAAGGTCATCCCGACAAAGTCGCTGACCAGATATCCGACGGGGTTCTGGATGCGATATTGGCGCAGGACAAAAAAGGCCGAGTGGCCTGCGAGACCCTAGTGTCGACGGGACTCGTGGTGATCTCGGGTGAGATCACCACGACGGCTCACATCAACTACATGGAAATAGCCCGTGAAGTGGTTCGGCGTATTGGCTATGATCATCCGGATATCGGTTTTGACTACAAGTCCTGCGCGGTTCTGACGGCGATAAACCGCCAGTCGCCCGATATTGCCCAAGGCGTGAATGAAGGCGAGGGGCTGGACCTTGACCAAGGCGCTGGTGACCAAGGCTTAATGTTCGGCTATGCCTGCAACGAGACGCCGACCCTGATGCCGTTCCCGTTGTATTACGCGCATCGCATCATGCAGCGCCAGGCCGAAGTACGCAGGGACGGACGTCTTCCCTGGTTGCGTCCCGATGCCAAGAGCCAGCTCACAGTGCGCTATGTCAATGGCAAACCAGTGGAAATCGACACTGTGGTTGTTTCAACCCAACACGGTCCTGAGATCGGGCACGCCGAATTGTCGCAAGCCGTGATCGAAGAGATCATCAAGCCGGTATTGCCGAAGGAGATGCTGACAACCAAGACGCGTTATCTGGTGAACCCGACGGGACGCTTCGTCGTCGGTGGTCCGCACGGGGATTGCGGACTGACCGGACGCAAGATCATCGTCGATACCTATGGTGGTGCGGCGCGCCACGGCGGAGGTGCATTCTCCGGCAAGGATCCGTCGAAGGTCGATCGCTCTGCCGCTTACGCGGGCCGTTACGTCGCCAAGAACATCGTTGCCGCCGGGTTGGCGGAGCGTTGCGAAGTGCAGGTGGCTTATGCCATCGGCGTAGCCAGGCCGGTATCGTTGATGGTGAACACGTTTGACACCGGCAAGGTCAGTGACGAGAAGATTGTCGAACTGATCGGCCAGCATTTCGATCTGCGTCCCAAGGGAATCATCCAGTCGCTCGACCTGCTCCGGCCGATTTACCTGAAGACCGCGTCCTATGGCCATTTCGGTCGCGACGAGCCGGAATTTACCTGGGAACATACGGACAAAGCAGCCAGTTTGAAGGCGGCTGCAGGCATCTGATAATTCTCTTCTGAATAGGCGATCGCCGGGTCGCCTATTCAGCCTTCATGGCGTGCTTGGATCCCCAGGACTGCGCGATAAACCGCCAAGGTTCCTTCGGTCATCTGCTTCAGCGTGAATTCTTGAAGGACTCTGGCGTACGCCTCCTTGCCATATTCTGATCGCTTCTCTTCATTGGCCAGAAGCTCGTTGAGGGCTGCGGCAAGTGCTTCGCTGTTACGGGGCGGCACGACCAACCCTGTTTCGGTCGAACGGTTGAGATAAGTAACGCCGTTATTCAATTCGCAACAGACGATGGGTTTTCCGCACGCCATCGCTTCCATCTGCACCAGACCAAAGGCCTCGCTTGACTCGACCGACGGCATGCAGAATATTTCGCAGCCATGGTAGTAGTAAGGCAGTTCTTCATCAGGAATTCTTCCGAGGAAGATCACTTGATCCGACAGGCCAAGTTTTGCGGAGAGTTGCTGCAATTCGAGGGTTTTTGGCCCACACCCGCCGAGCAGCAGGAGGGTGTCTGAAGGCAGGAGGCGCATGGCCTGAATCAAATAATCGAAGCCTTTGTAATAAACATGCCGGCCAAGCGCAAAAATGATTCTCCTGTTCGGGTATTTGTCCGCTAAGCGTTTCACTCCGAGCTTGGTTTGCTCGTTCTTCTCAAAGCGACCGAGATCGACACCGTAATGAACGACATGCTTGCGCTTTGGATCCTGGCAAGCATTCATCTGCTTCGAAGATGTGAAATGCTTCGGAGTCGCCGCGATGATCGCATCAGCTCTGGCAACGATATGATTCAGGAATGGCTGGTAAAGCGTCAGCAGTTTTTTCTGTCGGACGATGTCGCTATGCCAGGAAATGACGAGCTTGGGTCCTTTAGGCAAGAACGAATAAGCCAGATGCGACATGGGGTCTGGAAAGTGCAGATGGATGATGTCGAAACGCTCTCGTGCATGCAGTCTCCTCACATAGGAGGGCATGGTCGGACAGAAAGTTGTGCCGGCCAAAGTGCCGATCGACGCAAGCTTATGAATATCGTAACCGCCTCTGCGAACCACTTCATTTCCGCAGACTTCACTGGCGACTACATTGGCAACCTGGATGTGATGCTGCAAACAATCGAGCAGAGATCCGACATGACGCTCGGTTCCACCAAAATACTGGGAATAGTATCTGCCAAAATGCAGTACTTTCAAAGGACAGACCTCGCAGCCTGATGGACCGGGAAGTCCTTCGTCAATGATTTGGCATGGATTTGCATGGGGGAGGGCTGGATTTCACATTGAAGCAGGCTGAGCGGTGCCGATGAAATATGGAATTCCCTGAAATGGCCTGCGGGTCCGAACTGACCAAGTCGCCATGATAAATCAAATGGATTCGACATGCTTTGCAAATAACGCCGGCGCCTCCCAATAACCGCTTACAGGGCGAGAGCTTCATTGTAGACATCGAGTGTTTCCTGGGCGCAACGAGACCAGGTAAATTGACTGGCACGTTTCAGGCCACAGCCGGCCATGCTTTGCTGGCGTTGCGGATCTTCCAATACACTGCGCATGGCCTCTGACATGGCATCGATATCGTAAGGATCGATAAGCATGCCGGCCGGTCCGACCACTTCCGGCAACGATGTGCGATCAGAAACTATCACGGGGATTCCCGACGCCATGGCTTCCAGCGGCGGCAGACCGAAGCCTTCGTAGATCGAGGGATAAACGAAGAGCTTGGCAGCAGCGTAGAGCGATGGGAGTGCATCCTCATCAATCTGTCCCAGGACGCGCAGTACGCCCTGGCGCTCGAGCCGGGCCATTTCCAGGTTGGTTTGATCATGTTGCCAACCGCCCATGCCGGCGATCACCAGCGGATATTGTCTGGATAGCTCAGTTGGCAGCAGACGATAGGCGCGGATCAGGCTGATCAGATTCTTGCGCGGTTCAAGCGTGCCCACAGCCAGAACATATCCTCCGTGATCCAGTTTGAAATGCTTGCAGACTGGGGCAGTCTCGGCCGCGGACATCGGCTGAAAATCGCCGGCAACTCCGTGAGATATTGTGCGGATGCGCTCAAATGGTGTGCCAAACAAGGTGTTCATTTCGCGCGCAACGAAATCGGAAACCACGATGATGCGGTCGGCACGTTCCAGCGATTCCGGAAAATGGCGGTTCATGATGCGAACTCGCTGGATGGGGTGGGTTTCAGGGTAGCGCACCCAGGAAGCATCATGAGCAGTGACCACGGTGGGTCCGTTGAAGCGGAAGGCTAGATAGTTCGGTTCGTGGTACAACCGGCTATGATTGGAAGAGATTCCTTTCGAGAAACGCAATTGTTGCAGTTGCCGCCAGAGCGGCCTGATCTTCGGCAGATTATGAAGAAAGCTCAACCTGCCAGTAGTCGGTGCGGCTAGCGTCTCCGGCGGCCGATGACGCCATCCATGGGCGACATCGAAATAGTCGATGCCCACACCCAATCTTGTCAGTGCCAAGGCCAATTCCTTGACATAGCGTCCGATACCCGTCAATGGCGTGAGCATCGCAGTTGCGTTGAGCGCGATATGCAAGGGTTGATCGGTCACGTGCTTGCCAGCCCTTAAGTTAGACATGCATATCCATTGCAGGCAGGCAATATAATGCGCGACTCAACACGAAAACATCGCGTTGCCGGGAATCAACTGCTTGTTGAGTGTAGCCCTGTATCATGATCGAACTGTACCGAATTGTAGAATTGTACCGGTTCCTGTGAGACATGCTTTTGACATAGGGAAAGCCAACAATCTGCAAACCTGTTCCATTTAACTCGACTGAAACAAGCCATTCCATGAGTCCGATCGCCATCATTACCATCGTTTCCAGCAATTACTTGCACTTTGCCCGTACTTTGATGCAAAGCGCAATTGCGCAGCACCCGGAAGCCGACCGCTATTGCCTGATTGTGGATCTGGACTCCAGTCACGCGAACGCGTTGTCTGAAGAGTTCCAAGTCCTCGAACTGCGTGAAATCAGTCTGCCTGATGGCGATGATTTTCTCTTTCAATACAACATTCTTGAACTCAATACTGCGGTCAAGCCCTGGGCCATTGCGGCCCTGTTCGCCCGAGGCTATCGGCACGTCCTATACATCGATCCCGATATTTTCCTCTATCGCCCCTTGGCAGAGGTCATACAGGCATTTCAAGAAGGAGTCGAGATCGTACTGACTCCCCATTTGTTAAGCCCCGTCACTGACGAGTTCAATCCGGACGAACTCGACATTCGACGCTCTGGTACCTACAACCTGGGTTTCTGCGGTTTGGCTGAGTCGGCCAACACACATGCCTTGCTGAAATGGTGGCAAGTCAAGCTGCGTCGGGAATGCGTCATTGCTCATGACAGAGGTATTTTTGTTGATCAAAGCTGGATGGATCTCGTTCCCGGATTATTTCCCAATGTTTTCATATTGCGCCATCCAGGCTACAACGTGGCTTATTGGAATCTGGCGCAGCGTACCCTCGAGAGTCGAGACGAGACGGTGACTGTGAACGGTTTCCCTTTGGTGTTCTTTCACTTCAGCGGCCTTAACCCGACCGCTCCGCAATCCATTTCGAAACATCAGAATCGTTTCGTTCTCGAAAAACTGCCAGCCGTCACCGCCAAGCTGATTGAGGATTATTGTGCTGGAGTCATCGCCAACGGCCTCGAACGCTATCAGAAGATTCCCTACGGTTTTGGCAGCTACGTAGATGGCACCCCAATTCTGGATGCCGAACGGACGCGCTTCCGCAACAATGATGAGTTGCGTTTGCTTGCCGGAGGCCAACCCTTCTCAAGCAAGAATCTCCTGCGCCCTGCCGAAAGCGAAGAAGATATCGAGCCCTACATTAAAGCAGTGTACGCGCATTTGTTGGGTCGCCTGCCCGACCGCAGCGGGCAGAAAAGCTATGCCAGCTTGGCGGCAAGCCCTTTCGGGCGTCTGCGCTTGCTGATATCGATTGCCCTTTCGCGGGAAGCTCGCGCCCGCGCCGGATGGTTGCAAAGGCTGTTTATTTGGTCTTTCCGAAATATCCTGCTGGTCAAGCAGCAGCCTCCCGCTGCCAAGGCGATAGAAGTCGCAACGCCGGCACCACAACCAGAGCCCCGGCGCAGCCCCTATAGCGGACTTTATCCTGCGGAGCCCGACAGCGCCGAAAATGGCTTGTGGATTGGCCCACGACTGGATCTGCCCACCTTCGAGATCAGTCGGGGAGAAATTGAAATCCAGGGCATTGCCAACTTGGCGTTGTTGAAGCGTGGCAGCTCCAACAGCTTCGCGCTGGAGGTCTACGTATTAAGCGAACTTGTGCATAGGGAAGAGATTGAAAGCAATGGTTTGTTTTGCTTCACGGTTCATGTGGAGAAGAACAGTTTCTACCGGGATAGCCAATGGACCATTCTTGCCTCTACCCACGTAGTACCCAAAGAAATTGGTTTGAGCTCGGACGATCGCCAGCTTTCTTGGCGCCTCAAGCGTATCAGCGTGGATGGCATCCCGCTGCTGGATTGCAGCCGCAGTCCCATCACTTTCCCTCTGGCGCAATTGTATGCACCGACCGGCGTCAACCTGGTGGGTTATCTTTACGCTGAACTGGGTTTGGGAGAGGCATTGCGTTCCCTGGCCAGCGCATGCAGCGCTGTGCAAATCCCTTTTTCGGCAGTGGATGTGGGTTACCAGAGCAGCAACTTGCAGCGTGATCAACGCGTAAGCGGCCTATCGACAGACCAGCATTTTCCCGTCGATCTGCTTTACGTCAACGCCGATCAAACCAGGGCCACCCTAGAACACCTGAAAATCAATCAGAGCCAGACGAAGAAACAGAACCACAAGCCGAGTCGCTATCGGATCGGTATCTGGCACTGGGAGCAGCAAAGGTTGCCAGACAGTGCCTTAAGTGCATTCGCCCATCTGGACGAGATCTGGGTTTCTTCAACTTTCGTCCACGATGCCGTGGCGCCGTTATCCCCGCTCCCAGTCGTTAAGATTCCCCTTGCGCTGGACTTTGCGCCTAGCCCCGGGGTGAGCCGCTCCGATTTTGGCTTGCCGGAAGACAAGACGCTGGTATTGGTGATGTATGACTTTCATTCGTACCAATACCGAAAAAACCCACAAGCCGCAGTAGCTGCCTTTCGGGTAGCCGCTGCAAACCGTGACGACGCCATACTGGTTCTTAAAACCATCAACAGCCAGTCACACGCGGAAGAACGGGCTGAATTGGCGCGGCAGGTCAGCGGCATGCGCAATGTAATTTTCATAGATGACTTCCTGACCCGGCAGCAGACCTGGGATTTGCAATCCTGCTGTGATATTTTGCTGTCACTACACAGGGCGGAAGGGTTCGGGCTGGCCCTCGCGGAAATGATGTATTTGGGCAAGCCTGTCATTGGCACCGGCTGGTCGGCAAACATGGATTTCATGACTGCCGAGAATTCTTTCCCCGTAAGTTACACTTTGAAACCATTGGAGCATGCGGTGGGTGTCTATGTCGCGGGACAACCCTGGGCCGAGGCCGATGTGGAACATGCCGCCAGGGTTTTGCAGAATCTGCTCGACGATCCAGCGCTACGAAACAAGATTGGCAGACGAGCTGCGCAGGACATTCACCGGCAGCTCAGTCCCGCAGCCGTGGGCAAGCTCGTCAAGGAAAGGCTGAGCCTGCTCAACTTCTGGCATCCGCAATGGCGCCTGTGAGCTTGGCGAATCGCGCTCTGACGTAGGATTGCCATGGCAACGGTCGTTGAGCGGGAATCGAATAACCATGCTTCCAGCGCTAATTCGCTCAGCCTGGGCGATACCGCACAGGGCGCGTTGTCGTCTGGTTCTGACTGGGATTTCTACAAGGTAACCGTTTCAACCGGGGGTGCGCTAAAGCTGGATTTTTCACCGCCAACAGCTTCAAACAACTACTACTTCCAGATAGACGTATTTGACAGCGGCGACAAGCTGCTGGCCGAGAATTTCTACGGTAATACCGGAACGTTGAGCCTTGGATTGCCCACCGCCGGAAACTATTATGTCGCGGTTACCTCCTCCTCATCTTTCTCAAGCGGCCAATACGCGCTGACCGTCAGCAACGGCGTCGGCAGCGCCAGTGCGTATGAGAGTGAGGCCAACGACACTCTGGCGACCGCCAACAGCATTGCTCTGGCACATACCATCAAAGGACAGCTTGCCGGCTCGTCGGATGTCGATTGCTACCGCGCCAGTGCCTCAATGCCTGGAGTCCTGGTGGTCGATCTTGTGGCCGGCAAAACATCCAGCGGCAATTCGTTCACAGTGGATCTTTACGATGTTGCCGGCAACCTGCTCAAGGAGCAGAGCACGGACCATGCGACAACGTTGAGCATACCTGTCTCCGCCAGCGGCGATTACGTTATCAAGGTCAAGCAAGCCAATGTTTATGACGGCAGCAATTACAGTCTGACTGTCAATAACGATAGCTTCAGCACTCTGGCCGCCAAAGCCTTGACTGAAAGCACGCCCCTCACGGCAACTTTGAGTGCCGCGCATGACTGGTACTCGGTCAGTCTGGTTGCCGGGAAAAGCTATGAATTCTCTGTCACAGGTGCGACCTCGAGCGGCGGCACCTTGGCCGACCCTGCGTTGACGCTCTGCTATTCGACAGGAGCAGTGTTGGAAACCTGCGACGATCTCAATATCTGGTCGAGCAGCCTCACCCCGCCCGGAGTGACAACGACAGCCGATCCGCAAATTGCTTTTACTGCCCCCGCGACGGGGACCTACTATCTCATGGTGTCAGGCAACGGGGGTGCAGGCACGTATTCATTGAGCGAGAAGATCGATACCCAGGAAGATTTGACACAGGCCCTGCTTGAAGTCCAGTTGTCCCCAAGCTATCGCTGGAACGGTTCTGTGGCATTGGGTACCGCGGTGTCTCTGGAATACACTTTTCTGAGCAGCACAGCCGACGGTGAAGACGGCTTCGTGGCCATGAATGACACTCAAAAGCAATTGGTGAGGGATGTGCTTGCAATGTATGCAAGCATCGCCAACATTACATTTACTGAAGTTTCCAGCCAGAGCAGTGCAGACATCAGATTTGGCACCAGCAATCAAGCTGGTCTTTCTTCAGGTATCACCTATACCTCGGTCAATACCGATGGCAGCCTGCGCCTGACCGACGTATTCCTCAATAACACGGCCAATGGATCCTCTCAGTCAGCCACTGCCACACTGAGCCCGGGAGGATATGGCTACCTGACGCTGATCCATGAAATCGGCCACGCACTGGGGCTCAAGCACCCGGGCAATTATGATGCTGGCGGTGACAGCGTTTCGCCGCCGTTTCTGCCCGTGGCTTTCGACAACGCCAAGTTTACGGTGATGTCTTATCTGGATAACGTCAACAGCACGACCTATCAAAGCACGCCCGCCCTGATCGATATTGCGGCATTGCAATACCTGTACGGCACCAATACAACCGATACCGGATCGGCACATACCTTCACATTCAACAACAGCAGCGCTTTTGTCAGTTCCTTGCTGGCCAGAGGCAGCAACGACATTATCGATATCCGCGACCAGACAGTTGCCTCGAAGATCTTCATGTTGCCAGGCAGTCTCAGTTCGATCGGTATCGGCTCAGACGGCGCCCCGGCGCGCAACAACGTCGCCATTCCTTTCAACGAAAAATTATTCGGTGTGATCGATGGACCCGCGGCCGACCTCATTGTCGGCAATACATTGAACAATATGTTTTATGGCTTTGCGGGAGCGAACACAATCGATGGCGGAGGAGGTAGCGACACCCTTGCTTTGAGTGCGACTTCGACCAGCTTCAACACGGCTGTCGATGGCCAGTTGGGCAATCTGGAGTTCATAAGCGCGAGTACGGCGACAGCGGCAGTGACGATAGATGCCCATCAGCAAACGGAAGCCTTGACCATACAGGGAAGCGCATATGGCGACAGCATCGTTGCCAGTGCAGGCGGCGGCGCCATCAACGGCGGTGCCGGGAACGATACCCTGACCGGCGGCGCCGGCGACGATATCGCGGCTTATTCCGGCAAACGCTCGAACTACTCGACGGCGTTGGTTTCAGCCGGCCACTACACCGTCCTGGACAAGCTGGGCGGATCAGGAAAAGACACCCTGACCAACATCGACGACATCCGTTACTCGGATGGGATGGAAAATCTGAATGTTGCCACCGATGCCAAGCTGCTCAGTACGTCGCAACTCAACTCTTTGACTGAACTCTATATCGCATTTTTCAATCGCGTACCCGAAGCTTCCGGCCTCGACTACTGGATCAAACAACTTGCTGGTGGAGAAAGCCTGACCCAGATCGTCAAGTCGTTTTACGAAGCCGGCGTCCAGTATTCCAGCCAGACCGGGTTCTCGTCGAGCATGACCGATCAGGATTTCATCAATATTTTTTACAAGAATGTGCTGGGACGGTC
>Ga0172380_10008742_pt1 | contig 10950 bp, 7 predicted proteins | sample Leawe162metaG_FD_119747 | JGI IMG/M metagenome (GOLD analysis project Ga0172380, IMG submission 119747) | Leachate microbial communities from a municipal landfill in Southern Ontario, Canada - Leachate well 162 metaG | ecosystem: Engineered > Solid waste > Landfill > Unclassified | place...
ACTATTCCTGTAATCAGGCGGGACTTCACCGAGGGATTCCGAAAAGTGAACCGTCCCGTCTTTGTCGCTCCATTTGTACGTTTCAGCGTGGGCAACAGCCGTTATCAACATAAAAACAAGAAAAAGCTTTTTCATGTTTCCTCCTGCAGCGATCATAATGCGACAACTTCGTTCAATGTCTCAGGACGCAGCAGCATGTCTGCGGCCACCGATGGTTAGGGACGTTACTGTTAAACAAACATGGAAAGTCAGGCTGGCAAAGGCGGTATCCTTGACCCGCCAGATTACTCCCCGACCCCGATCGGCATTGTCTTCAAATGCCAGATTTCCTCGTTATAATTGCCGATCGTCCGGTCGGTGGAAAACTTGCCGCTTTTGGCGGTGTTGAGAATGCTCATGCGGGTCCAGCGCTCGCGATCCCGGTAGGCCTCCGCCACCCGCTGCTGGGCATCGACAAAGCTGCGGAAATCCGCCGCTACCATCCAGGGATCCTGGGACGAGCAGACTGCATTGATGATCGGATCAAAGAGACCGGCCTCGAACAGGTTGAAGTGTCCGGAGCGGAGAAGATTCATAACCCGCTGCAGATCATTGTCATGGCTGATGATGCCATGTGGATCATACTGCCAGCGCAGCTCATCGACCTGCTCGCTCGTCAGCCCGAACATGAAGAAGTTTTCCTCCCCGACCTCTTCACGGATTTCGATGTTTGCTCCGTCCAGAGTGCCGATGGTAACCGCGCCGTTCATCATGAACTTCATATTGCCGGTTCCGGAGGCTTCCTTGCCGGCGGTTGACAGCTGTTCCGAAAGATCACTGCCGGGGCAGATCACCTCCATGGCGGTCACGCTGTAGTTGGGCAGGAACGCCACCTTGAGCTTGTCGCCGACTTCCGGATCGGCGTTGATGACGTTAGCCACGTTGTTGATCAGCTTGATAATCAGCTTTGCCATGAAATAACCGGGCGCCGCCTTGCCGCCGATCAGCACGCAGCGCTCGGTCCACCCGGCGGTATCGCCGCGCTTGATCCGGTCGTAGAGGTGGATGACATGCAGTATGTTGAGGAGCTGCCGCTTGTATTCGTGGATCCTCTTGACCTGGACATCGAAGATCGCAGCTGTATTGAACGTCACCCCGCATTTTGCCTCTACCAGTGCGGCAAGACGCATTTTGTTGTCCTGCTTTACCTCGTGCCAGCGCTGCCGGAAGTGCGGATCATCGGCATACCCGGCAATGCTGCTGATCTGCTGGAGATCGGCAATCCAACCATCGCCTATCTTTTCGCTGACCAGGCGGCTCAAACCCGGATTACATCGGGCAATCCAGCGACGGGGCGTTACCCCGTTGGTTTTGTTGTTGAATTTATGCGGCCAGAGTTCATAAAAATCCCGGAACAACCCCTGCGTCAGCAGTTGCGAATGAAGCGCGGCAACGCCGTTAACGGAGAAACTGCCGACAATGGCAAGATAGGCCATCCGGATCTGGAGAGATCCCCCCTCCTCGATGATCGACATGCGCTGCATCCGCTCATTGTCGCCGGGCCAGCGACTGGCGACCTCGGACAGAAAACGCGCATTGATCTCCAGGATGATTTCAAGGATGCGGGGAAGCAACTGGCCGAACAGCGGCAGCGGCCACTTTTCCAGCGCTTCGGGAAGCAGGGTGTGGTTGGTGTACGCCATGGTCTGACAGGTGATACCCCAGGCCCGGTCCCACCCCATGCCATGATCGTCCATCAGTATGCGCATCAGTTCAGGCACGGCACAGCTCGGATGGGTATCATTCAACTGGAAACAGTTGTTGGCGGCAAAATCGCTGAAATCGCCCTTGTTCACCATGACCCAGCGTTCGACGACATCCTGAAGGCTTGCGGAGGCAAGAAAATATTGCTGGCGCAGACGAAGCACCTTGCCGTTTTCACTGGCGTCGTTCGGATAGAGCACCATGGAGATATTCTCCGCCTCGTTCTTGGTGGCAACCGATTCCGCATAGCCGCCGGCATTGAACTCGCCAAGGTCAAAAGCATCGGTGGCAGCGGCTTTCCAGAGCCGCAGCGTATTGACCGTGCCGTTGCGGTAACCGGGGATCGGAATATCATAGGGTACGGCCAGGACATCCCGGCTGTCGACCCAGCGGACACGCTGTTCGCCGCTCTCGCTGCGGAAGTGTTCACTATGGCCGCCGAAGCGGACCCGCTGGGTAAATTCCGGGCGCTCCTGTTCCCAAGGGTTACCGTCCCGCAGCCAGTGATCCGGCTCTTCCACCTGACGGCCATCAACGATGCGCTGGCGAAACATGCCGTATTCATAGCGAATGCCATACCCCATAACCGGCAATTGCAGGGTGGCGCAACTGTCCAGAAAACAGGCCGCCAACCGTCCAAGACCGCCGTTGCCAAGCCCGGCATCGACCTCGGCTTCGACAAGATCCTCCAGTTTGATGCCAAGCTCATGCATCGCCTTTTCAACAGTACCGGTAACGCCGATGTTCAGCATGGCATTGCCGAGGGCCCTCCCCATCAAAAACTCCAGTGACAGGTAATACCCCTGCTTGCAGTGGGACTCGATGTAGCTGTAGCGGGTTTTCTTCCACCGTTCCATGAGGCGGTCACGAACCGTCAGCGCCAGCGCCTTGTAAAAATAGTGCACCGAATGGCTGTATTTGTTCTGACCAAGGGTATAGGTAAAATAGTGCCGGTAATCGTGGATAAGATCCGGCACTTCCAGCGACAGCGGGGGCAGCTCCGATAAACTGGGTGAGCTGATCGTCGTGCGTTTCTTTTTGTGAACCATATTAGCTTCCTTCCTACGCATCTCAATTCTACGATGCAGATAGTTTTATTGATGTAACGCAGTGACTACCCCGACGAACCGGAGCCAGACAAAATAATTTAGCTTCACGATTACCTCATGATTACCAAGCTTTGGAACTAAAAATCATGGGCAATCTTGAAGTAATCTTGAGGCAAAAAAAAGGGTTAGTTACTGAGCTGAAACCGTACACGGTTTTGCCGGGGAAGGCAATTTGAGAACGGATCTCAGTCGGTATACGGTTCATGCCGCCAGTTCGCGAAACCGCCGAACCGCTTCAGGAATGGCTTCTTCCCGGATATTGCCGAATGCCAGCCGCAAATACCCCTCCAACCCCGGACCGAAGACCTCACCCGGCAGACAGAGGATGGCGGCTTCATCCACCAGCCGTTTTGCCACCTGACGGCCGCTGCACTGTTCAAAGGGATGGCTCACCCAGGCGAAGAACGCCCCGCTGGCGGCCAGATGAAAAGGGTTGCCCGGCTTGGTAAATTCAGCGCGGAACAGGTCATGGCGGCGGCTCATCATATCCCGGTTGGCCGATACCCAGCCATCAAGGTGCTCAACACCATACTTGACGGCATGCTGAGTGATGCGCGGCTGACAGACCGCCATGGTGTCCTGCGCCTTGAGGGCATGGTGGATGAACTGTTCCGATGCAGCCAGCAGTCCTGCGCGGTAGCCGGTCAGCGCATAGGTTTTGCCGAACGAGGCGATCTGCACAAAATGGTCGCCCCAGTTCGGGTCGCCGAACAGTTCGTGCGGGCGGAGGCCGCCGGGAATGAACTCATTATAGGTTTCATCCAGAATAAGGGCGATGTTGTGACGCCGGGCAACATCAAACAACTGGCGAAGCGTATCCGGCGACGAGATCGCTCCGGTCGGATTGCTGGGAGAGACCACCAGAATTGCACGGGTTCTGGCACTGATCAGACTTTCAATGGTGACCGGGTCAGGCATCCCCCGGTCCGCCTCAACAAACGGCGCATACACCCCGCGGACACCGAGAATATCGAGCGCCATCGGATGATCGAAGTAATAAGGCGCCTGCACCACAATCTCGTCTCCGGCACGGCAGAGAGTGACGATCGCCAGCCAAAAGGCCTGACTGGCACCGATGGTCAGGCAAAAATTATCCGGCGACAGCTCTGCGCCGTATTTCCTGTAGTAATAATCACGTACAGCCTCACGCACCTCCAGAAGCCCTTCATCGGGAGAATACCTGGATACCTGCGGATCGCTCAGCAAGCGGCACAGGTGCTCCGTCAACTCCGGAGCAGGGGCATAATCGGGCACTGCCTGGCAGAGGTCGATCAGCTCCAGGCCATCATGCGGCCGCTCAACAAGCCAGCGTTTTACCTCGGAAATAGGGGGGAAATGAACGTTTGAAATAAGCGGCGACACTATCATACTCATCTATGCTCTCCTGATACGCAATATTCAGCCTTGAATATACCAGAAATCCCCCACTCTGCTCGTACAATTTTCCCTTACAAAATCCATATTTTATATTGACACAACCCTTGACCGCCGGTATAAGTTCCCTTACCGTGGAAAAAAGTGGAACATTGTGGAAAATAATACCAAAGAGACGACCATGTTCAGGGGCATTTTCGAGACAACCATAGACGCCAAGGGACGTACCAGTCTGCCGGCCAGATTCAGGGAGATCCTCGCCGGCACGCATGGCGACGAACGTTTTTTCCTGACCAATTCGGTTCCGGTTGATCTGGGTGGCGGTCTGCACAGCTCCGGACTGCTGATTTTCCCCTACAAGGAATGGTTTGTCTTTGAGGAAAATTTCCGGGTCAGCAAAGGGTTCACGTCAGATCAACGCAAGAGCATCATGCGCACCATTATTTCACCGGCCCAGGAATGTTGCGCCGATAAACTGGGGCGGTTTCTGATCCCGCCCACATTCCGCAAGAGCGCAGCACTTGATCGGGAAATCCAGTTCGTCGGTACGATGGACAAGATTGAAATCTGGAGCATGAGTGAATGGGAGAAAGTCCGGGCCCAGGATGTGAAAAACTTCCCGAGCGGCACTGAAGCAGCCGCGGAGCTTGGTCTCTAGTGGCAGGGTTCAGTCACCTCTCGGTTCTCCCTGATGAAGTAATCCGCTTTCTGGAACCGGCAGACGGCAAAACATATCTGGACGGCACACTGGGAGGCGGCGGGCATGCGGCACTGATCCTTGAAAAGGCGCCAAAAGCGGTTCTGGTCGGCATCGACCGCGATCAGGCAGCCCTGGCTGCGGCAGGGACACTGCTGGCGGCCTACGGCGACTCAATCCGGCTGGTTCATGGCGACTTTGCCGGGGTGGCCGGACACTTGAGCGCACTCGGCATACCGGCGCTGGACGGATTTATCCTCGATTTGGGGGTTTCGTCTCACCAGCTGGATACGAGGGAACGCGGTTTCAGCTTTCAACTGGATGCGCCGCTTGACATGCGTATGGACACCAGTTGCGGCGAAACTGCCGCAGACCTGGTAAACGGGCTCCCAGAGCAGGAACTGGAACGGATCATCAGCGATTTTGGCGAGGAGCGCTGGGCAAAACGAATCGCTTCTTTCATCGTAAAGGCACGTGCGGAGTCATTGATCACAACCACGTTCCGGCTGGTTGATATCATCAAAGGGGCGGTTCCCAAGGCAAAGTGGGATGAACGGATCCACCCCGCCACCCGCACATTTCAGGCTCTCCGCATTGCCGTCAACAGCGAATTGGAAAGCCTGGAGCGGGGAATGCGGGACGCCCTTGACCTTCTGAAGCCGGGCGGACGTGGTGTCATAATTTCATTCCATTCCCTGGAGGACCGGATCGTCAAGCATATCTTCCGGGAATACGCTGAAGGATGCACCTGCCCGCGCCAGTTTCCGATCTGTGTCTGCGGCAAACAGCCGCGGGTGAAGGTTCTGACCACGAGGCCGGTAACAGCGACAGCTGAAGAGACAGAGGGCAACCCACGGGCGCGCAGCGCCAAATTACGGGCAATAGAGAAACTATAGAGCAACCAACCCCTCCCAGCCTCCCCTGACAATGGGGACTGAGGGGGGTTAGAATTGGAGGCAATTACCAATGGCACAAGCGAGAACCGATTATACCAAAGTTGCCGCGCCACGCGCTCTTGGCGGTATAGAAGTAACTCCGCATCGCATTGACCTGTTCAAATACCTTATGGTATGCATGTTCGTATTCACGATTGTCTCGGTCTTTCATGTCTGGTCTCGCTTCAAACTGGTTGACCTGAACCTGCAAATTTCCGAAATCAGCCGTCAACTGGATGAGGCGGGACAGGAACAGAAGCGGCTGAAAGTTGAGGCCGCCTCGCTGAAGGCTCCGGCGCGAATTGAAGCCATTGCCAAGAATGAACTGGGAATGGCGCTGCCGACCGACCAGCAGGTCATTCACGTCAAATGAAAGACGAACGGGAAAAATGGGCACGCATCCGGATCATCATGATCGGGATCGTTTTCGGCCTGCTGTTCCTGTCGGTGGTCGGACGAGCGTTCTATCTTCAAATCCTCCAGCACGAAAACCTCGTAAAAAAAGCTGACAAGCAGCATCAGCATAAAGTTGATCTCACTCCGGCACGAGGCAGCATCCTTGACCGCAACGGCACAACACTGGCCGAATCCATACACATGGATTCCTGTTATGCGGAACCGCGGCGCATCAAGGATGTTGACGGCACCGCCGGAGTGCTGGCACCGATGCTTGGTATACCGAAGCATGAGCTGGTCACCAAACTCTCCGTCAACAAATCTTTCATATGGATCGAGCGGTGGCTGGCTCCTGAAGTTGCTGCAAGAGTCAAGAACATGAAACTGCCGGGCATCGGTTTTGTACCGGAATCCAAACGTTTTTATCCCAACATGGAAATAGCCGCGCATGTGGTCGGCTTCACCGGGCGGGACCCTAACGGCCTGGAAGGGATCGAACTTAAATACGACAGCACCATTCTGGGCAACACAGGCTATATGATCACGGAGCGGGACGCTCTCGGCAGAAATATCGCCATAATGAATACGGTCATCAAGGACTCTTCTCCCGGCAAAAGCGTTATCCTGACACTGGACAAGACCATCCAGTTTATTGCCGAAAAAGAGCTGGCCAAGGCCGTGACGGAAAGCAACGCCAAGGGAGGCATGGCACTGGTGATGGAATCGGATACCGGCAAGGTTCTGGCCATGGCAAACTATCCCACGTTCAACCCGAACTCCTATTCGCGTTACACTCTTGCTCAACTGCGCAATCACGTGGTGGTAGACAGCTTCGAACCCGGCTCGACCTTCAAGATTTTTACCATCGCAGCAGCGCTCGATTCGGGCACTATCAAGCCGGGTGATGTGTATAACTGTGAAAACGGCACCTATCGGATAGCGGACCGGACCATACATGACGACCATCCTCACTCGCGGCTGAGCGTTTCGGAAATAATAAAGTATTCAAGCAACATCGGCTCGGCAAAGATCGGCTTCAAAATGGGCGAGGAGAAGTTGTCATCGTATCTGCGTAACTTCGGTTTCGGCGGACGTACCGGTATCGACCTGCCGGGCGAATCACCCGGAAGCCTGAAAAAGCACTGGTACGGCGTGGACCTGGCAACCATCTCTTTCGGCCAGGGGGTTTCCCTCTCGGCTATCCAGCTGGTGTCGGCACTCTCATCCATTGCCAATGGCGGCAACCTGATGAAACCATATCTGGTTGAACAGATTCTCGATGACAACGGCACGGTGGCGCAGAAATTCGAGCCGCAGCTTGTCCGTCGGGTCATCTCGCAGGAAACTGCCCAGAAGGTGACCAAAATGATGGAAACCGTTACCGCTGACGGCGGTACCGGCACGAAAGCGGCGCTTGACGGCTATCGTGTCGCGGGGAAAACCGGCACGGCACAGAAGGTTGACCCGGTCACCCACGCGTATTCCCCCACACGGCGCATCGGCTCGTTTGTCGGTTTTGTACCTGCTGACAAGCCAAAATTGACGATAGCAGTGATTATCGACGAGCCCCAGGGGGTCAAATACGGAGGAGTAGTCGCCGCTCCGGCATTCCGGGGTATCGCGCAAAATTCGCTGGCATATCTGAAAATACAGCCAAGCATGCCGACCACGGCGGCGGTCAAAACAGCCGACACGAAACCTGCTCCGCCGCCACCGATTGAATCATTGTCCGATGGCGACATTCTGGACGCGCCTGCCGAGGGTGAGGTCATGCCGAACTTCAAGGGCATGAGCATGCGCCGGGTTCTCCAGGTCATGGAAAAACGGGGCATCAATATCCGGCTGATCGGCAGCGGTCGAGCGGCCGAACAAAGCCCCCCTCCCGGCAATAAAATACGGGGTACTGGCGAAGTCTGGATCAAGTTTGCCCCTTCAGCATGACGCTGAAACCGCCTGCCGGGCAACCGGCAGGTTTTACCGTTTTTAGTAAGTAGCTCACGTATCCGCTTGCCAGGGTTACGCGATCGGGAATCGAAGTACATTAAGGAGAGCGCATGACACTGTGTGAACTGCTCGAAAAACTGCCCGATAGCGAGATTCACGGAGACGCCACCGTGGCAGTCACATCCCTGACCTGCGACTCACGTGCCGTCGTGCCGGGAGCACTGTTTTTCGCACTGCGCGGCGTGCAGGCCGATGGCCACCGCTATATCGAGCAAGCGGTAGCGGCGGGCGCCGCAGCGGTGGTTCTGGAAGATGCCGCCTCCGCTCCGGACGGCTGTCCATGGGTGAAAGTGACGGATGGGCGCGCCGCCATGGGACGCATTTCGGCACTCTTCAACGGTGAGCCGACCGCAACCAGGCCGCTGATCGGCATTACCGGCACCAACGGTAAAACAACAACCACGTACCTGATCGAGGCTATTCTGGCTGCCGCAGGTAAACCGGCAGCAGTTCTCGGCACGATCAGTTACCGTTTCGGTGCGACGACAATTGAGGCGTCTCACACCACCCCTGAATCAACCGAGCTGCAACGCGCCTTTCTGCAGCTTGCTGAAGCCGGCGCCGAGTCCTTTGTCATGGAGGTGTCCTCACACGCGCTTGAACAGAAGCGGGTCGATGGCTGCCATTTCGACGTCGGCATTTTCAGCAACCTGACCCGCGACCACCTGGATTACCATGCCACCATGGAAAGTTATCTGGATGCTAAAAGCAGGTTGTTTTCCGAACTGCTCCGCCCATCAGACGACAAACCCCACCGGCGGGCGGCAATCAACATGGACGATCCTTACGGCGTTGAAATCGCCCGGCGCAGTGCCTGTCCGGTAATCACCTTCGGCATCGAGGGCAGCTGCGACGTCCGTCCAAAAGATGTGGTTTCTTCCGTAAACGGCATCAGTGCGACACTGGTTACCCCGGCAGGAGAAATTAATTTTATTTCACGACTGCTGGGGCGCTTCAACCTGTCCAACATCCTGGCAGCGGCAGCAGCGGGAGTTGCCCTTGATCTGCCGCTTCAGGCGATAAAGCAGGGGATCGAAAACCATACTACCGTACCGGGGCGCATGGAACGGGTAGAGAACAGCCGGGGCGTGACCTGCCTGGTTGACTATGCCCATACGGGGGATGCACTGGAAAACGTGCTCACCACGCTGAAGGAACTGGCAACCGGCAGAATCATTACCCTGTTCGGCTGCGGAGGCGACCGCGACAACGGCAAACGTCCGATCATGGGAAAAATTGCCGCCGCCATGAGCAACCTGGCAATCGTCACCTCGGACAATCCCCGCACCGAAGAACCCCAGACCATTCTGGAACAGATCAAAGCCGGCATCACACCGCTGAATCTCCGCGAGTATCGTGTGAATGAATTAAGCAGCGGGTTTACGGACAAGGGTTTTGCGATGCTGGAAAACCGCCGCGAGGCGATCCGGCTGGCGGTCAGCCTTGCTCATGCCGGTGACATAGTGCTGCTGGCAGGCAAAGGACACGAAGATTACCAGATCATCGGCAGAACCAAGCACCATTTTGACGACCGGGAAGAAGCAGCCGCAGCCTTTACGGAGAACGTGACGTAATGTTTACCATCAATGACATAGCCCTTGCCACCGGCGGCCGGATCGTCGGCCGTGCCGATGAAGAAGTAACGGCCGTATCAACAGATTCACGGAGTGTTACCCCGGGCCAGCTGTTTGTGCCGTTGCGTGGCGAGCGCTTCGATGGCCATGCTTTCATCCCTGACGTAGCGGAAAAGGGGATCACCGCCATCGTGGCTGAGGAGCAGTGGCTAAAGGGACACGCCATTCCCGACTCTCTCACCTGCATAGCGGTCAAAAACAGCCTTCGCGCATTGGGTGACCTGGCAGCGGAGTGGCGGCGGCGCTTTGAGATCCCGATTTTCGCTGTAACCGGCAGCAACGGGAAAACAACGGTCAAGGAGATGCTGGCGACAATTCTGGCATTAACCGGTCCAGGTCTCAAAACATCCGGCAACCTCAACAACCTGATCGGCCTGCCGCAGATGCTGTTCCAGCTCCTTCCGGAACATAGCTGGGCCGTACTGGAAATGGGGATGAGCGAACCGGGTGAGATCGATCGCCTTGCCTCGATTGCCGTTCCGCATGTCGGAATCGTACTGAACGCTCTTCCTGCCCACCTGCAAAGCATGGGAACAGTAGAGGCTGTTGCCGCCGCCAAGGGTGAATTGCTGCATCGCATTACTGATGGCGGCCTGGCGGTTGTCAATGCCGATGACCCACGCGTCGCTTCGCTTTCCCAGAATGCCTCGGCCCGGCGGATCAGCTTCGGCATCGACCGGGGCGAAGTGCGCGCCCGGGAGATCGAACCGCTGGGACTGGAAGGGCAGCGTTTCCAGCTCCATACACCCCACGGCGAAGCAACTGTTCAACTGAAAGCCTGCGGCCGCCATAATGTTTATAATGCGCTCGCAGCAACCGCCGCACTTCTGGAAAAAGTTGAGCTGGCAACCATTGTCGCCGGACTGGAGGCCTTCACCCCGTACAAGGGGCGCTTCCAGATCGAGCCTCTGAACGGCATCACCATAATTGACGACAGTTACAACGCAAACCCCGCCTCGACAAAGGCGGCTCTGGAAACTTTGAATCAGATAGCAGCCACAGGGCATCGCATCGCAGTGCTGGGCGACATGCTGGAGTTGGGAGAGCATGAGGCCGAG
>Ga0172380_10008743_pt1 | contig 10950 bp, 10 predicted proteins | sample Leawe162metaG_FD_119747 | JGI IMG/M metagenome (GOLD analysis project Ga0172380, IMG submission 119747) | Leachate microbial communities from a municipal landfill in Southern Ontario, Canada - Leachate well 162 metaG | ecosystem: Engineered > Solid waste > Landfill > Unclassified | place...
GACCGGCATCAACACGGGGGTCCGCTGCGCCTGTTCAGCCACGCGGGGGGCTCCGAGGGCCCGGACGCCGTGAGCGTCACGAATGCCACGGTCACGGGGCAACGCGGCGAGGCGGGCCAGACCGGCCGGACGTGGTTCAAGGTGGATGCTCGGCTCCCGGCCGGCGCCTCCGGCGGCCCCGCCTTCGACCAGTCAGGTGCCCTCGTTGGCATGCTCGCGCAGGAGATCTACGTCCCGCTCGGCGAGGTTGGCCAGGTGCGCCCGGGCGACCTGCTGACCCCGGTCATCGACCGCGCCCGCTCCTCCTCGGCCACGTTCAGTGCCCCGCTGTACCGCGGCACCACAGTCGCGGCGGATGGCATCTGGGTGAGCCGACCGGCCTTCGCCGGGAACGCGGTCGACTCCACCGGCGGCCGCGACCTGCTGGACTACGGCACGCGCTTCAACGAGGGCCTGTCCGCGCTGTACTACGAGTACTCGATCGTGGGCGCCCCGACCGGCGCGTCGGTCGAGGAGCGCTGGTACCTGGAGGGCGTCATCCAGGACTCGCTCTCTTCGTCATTCGTGTGGGACCAGTCGGGCTACGGGCTGATCAGTGACCGCATCCAGTCGCCCGGCGCCGCGGGCATCCCGCGCGGGCTCTGGCGCGTGGAGGTGTGGGTGAACGGCGCGCAGCGCGCCTCCGCCTCCGTCAGCATCGGCGGCGCGGTCACCACCTCGAACACCCCGACCGCCATCGGTGTCGCGGGCGCAACCACCGTGACCCCCGAGGGCAACATCTCGATCGGCGCATACGCGACGGCGCCGCAACTGATCTCGATCTTCGACCTGAGCGGCATGGGCAGCGTCGGCCGCCTGCAGTGGGTGGTATTCCGGGACAACCAGCCCGTGTACACGTCGCCCTCGATCCGCTGGACCGAGGGCGAGAACGCGCGCTTCTGGGTCGGTTACCTCGGTGACGAGCCGATCCAGGCCGGCACCTGGGAGTTCGAACTCCACGCCGACGGCAAGGTCATCGGGGTCGGGACGATCTCGGTCTTCTAACGCCGGCCGAGGCCTCCCGCGCTACTCGATCTCCCCGCGCTCGTAGAGCCCGTCGATCACCGCACCTTCGAAGACCTGCGCCACGTCCACTTCCGAGGTGATCACCTCGAACTCGAGCAGCAGGTCGGCGAGCGCCTGCCACTGGTCGAGCGAGGCACGCCCCATCCCGTCGTCGCGCCGGGCGTTCGCGAGCTCGGTGTCCAGCAGGAAGCGCTGGTGCGCCGCGTCCGCGCCTTCCGCGTGCTGCAGCACGATCTCCACGGCGGCGTCCGGGTTCGCCTCGATCCACGCGGTCGCGCGCATCGTCGCGCGCAGGAAGCGCTCCACGAGGTCGCCGTCCGCCAGGGTCTCGCGCGTGACGAGGTAGGTGAGGCCCAGCGTCGGCACGTCGAAGTCGTGCGGATCGATGACCGTGATCTCCGTGCCGGCCTGTCGGATCGTGTCCGGCTCGTTGTTCAGGAACACCGGGTAGATGTCCACCTGGCCCTCGATGAACACGCGCGGGTCGAAGCCGACGCTCACGAGTTCGACATCGTCCTGGGTCAGCCCGACACCACCGAGCATCGCGAGGAGTTCGGCCGGGACCACGCCCGCCTTGAACCCGACGGACCTGCCGGCGAAGTCGGCCGGGCCGGTGATGCCCGAGTCCGCCCGTGCGACATACCCCTGGTCGCCCCGCTGGCCGAAGAGCGCGACCGCCACGACCGGCAGGTCTTCCTCCACCCGGCGCACCGCCTGGGCGGCCGTGCCGGTGGTGACGGTGACCGAGCCTTCCAGCAGCAATTTGAGGTGTTCGTCCTGCCCGGACGAGTGCTGGATATCGACGGTCAGGCCCTCGTCAGCGAAGAATCCTTCCGCCTCAGCGACGTAGACCGCGGCGAACGGCAGGTTCGCCTGCGGTCGGAAGCCGGCCATGAACGTGATCGAGCGGGGCTCGGGGGTGGCCGTCGGCGTCGCCACCTCGGTCGCCGACTCCGCCGAGGCGGTAGGCGCGGGCGTGGAGGTGGGCGTCTCGTCGCCGGAACAGGCAACGGTGAAGACGGCAAGCAGCAGGAAGCCAGACAGGAAGACACGACGAAGCATGAGGATGCACCCCGGTGATCCGGTGCGTGCATCCGCACGTCAGTCGTGCGGGCGCTACACGCGCGAGTGGGTCGTTCCGCCGGGTGGCATCCGCGCCGTGAGCGCGGGCACTATCCGCCCGAGGAGTCGTGCCAGGTCAGCACGCGGCCCTCAACATACGAGACGGCGGCGGTCAGGGAAACCCCCATCGCCGCCAGGACGAGCGCGGCGCCAAACAGGCCGGGCGTGTCGAAGTCGCCGTTGGCGATCAGGATCAGCTGCCCCATGCCGGAGGACCCGGACAGGAACTCCGCGACCACGGCGCCCACCAGCGACAGCGGGACGCTGATCCGCAACGCCGCGAACACGTACGGCAACGACGAGGGCAGCCGCAGCCGCCAGAACACCTGCCACCGCGAAGCGTGCAGCACCCGCATGAAGTCGTGCGCCTGCGGGTCGATGCTGCGCAGCCCCACGACCGCGTTCACCAGCATCGGGAAGAACGTAATCAACGCCGCGATCGCGACCTTCGGGCCGATCCCGAAGCCGAACCAGATCGCCAGCAGCGGGTAGATCGCGACGATCGGCGTCACCTTCACCAGCAGCGCCGGCGGGTAGAGTGCCCGCTCCAGCGTGCGCGAGTGCGCCATCACCACCGCCAGGCCGAAGGCGACGGCGCTCGCGATCAGGAGCCCGCCGAGGGCCGCCGTGAGCGACTCGACCGCCGCATCTGCGAACCGGCCGGGGTCGTGGACGAGCGCGCGAAACACCTCGACCGGCGGGGGGAGCAGGTACTCCTTCACGTCCCGCCAGCGCACGTACAGGTCCCACACGACGAGCAGCGCGAGCACGAACAGCGCCGGCGGCAGCACCACCCCCGACACCCGCCGCAGCCGGGCGGCCGTCACGAGGCCTCCCTCAACGCGGCGCGGATGCGCGTGACGAGCGCGACAAACTCGGGCGTCTCTTCCAGCGCATCGGTGCGGGGACGCGGGAGGGGCACGCGCAGGTCATCGAGGATGCGGCCGGGGCGCGGGGCCATCACCACCACGCGGTCGGACAGCAGCACCGCCTCGCGGATCGAGTGGGTGACGAACAGGACCGTGATCCGCTCGGACTCCCACAGGCGCAGCAATTCGAGCCGCATCGCCTCGCGCGACAGTTCGTCCAGCGCACCGAACGGCTCGTCCATGAGCAGCACGCGTGGCCCGTGTACCAGCGCGCGCGCGAGGGCGACGCGCTGGCGCATGCCGCCGGACAACTGGCGCGGCGCGTAGCGCGCGAACTCCCCGATCCCCACCCGGGCCAGCAGCGCCGACACGTCCGCCCCGGCGCCGGTGACCTCCAGCGGCAGGCGCACGTTCGCCTCCACACTGCGCCAGGGCAGCAGGCCGGGCTCCTGGGAGACCAGCCCGAAGAGCCGCCGACGCTGGGCCTCCTCCGGGTCGACCCCGAGGACACGGACCTGGCCGGCCTCGGCCTGGAGCAGGCCACCGATAGCGCGCAGCAGCGTGGTCTTGCCGCAGCCGGACGGCCCCACCAGGGACACGAACTCCCCGTCCGCGACGGACAGGTCGATCCGGTCGAGCGCCTGCAGGGCGCCCTCGGCGCCGTGATAGCGGTGGGCGAGGCCACGGACCTCGATGGCGGCGGCGCCGGTGGGCATCGACAACCTGGGGGTGTCCCTTCGGGCGGGGCTTCCGAACTCAGCGCCGGGCTGCGAGGATAGCGACGCCCAACGCGCGGCGTCGGGCGGCCCGTGCCCCCGGCGACGCCGGACGGCGGGCCGCACGATGGTACGCCCGGGCCACGGACGGTCGGAAGCAGATAGGACGCTCCATGCCCCACACGATCGCGCTGGTCGGCGGCACCGGCCCGGAGGGCCGCGGCCTCGCGACACGCTTCGCGCTTGCCGGCCATCGCGTCGCCATCGGTTCGCGCGAGGCCGCCCGCGGCGTGGACGCCGCGCGCGAACTCGCGGAGCGTCTCGCCGGTCACGGCGTCGCCGCAGACCGCGTCACCGGCGGCGACAACGCGCAGGCCGTGGCGGACGCCGACATCGTCGTGGTCGTGGTGCCGTACGCCGCCCACCGCGCGACGCTCGAGGGACTCCGGGCCGCCCTCGATGGGAAGACCGTGGTCGATGCCGTCGTCCCCGTCGTCTTCGACCGGGGCCCCCGCCCCGTCGACGTGGCCGCCGGGTCGGCGACGGAAGAGGCGGCTGAGATCCTCCCCGGGTCGCGCGTGGTCGGCGCGTTCCACAATCTCGCAGCGGAGGTGCTGCTCGACCCGGACGCCGCCGTGGACGCTGACGTCCTGGTCACGGGCGGCGACGCGGAGGCGAAGCAGACGGTGATGGCGCTCGCGGGCGAGATCGGCGGTGTCACCGCCGTCGATGCCGGACCGCTCCGGTTCTCCCGGTTCGTGGAGGGGCTGACGATCCTCCTCATCGGCATCAACGGTCGCTACAAGGCTCACACCGGCGTGCGCATCGCCGGGCTCTCTGACCACCAGTAACCCGAACCCACGGTCACGCGCACCCGCGCCGAAGCGAGGCTCCCCGATGACGTCCACCCCGACCCCGCCGCCGCCTCCGCCCTCCGCGCCCGAGGTGCGGGTGATCGGCGTTCGTGGCATCCCGATGGTGCAACCGAACGACGACATCGCCGACCTCGTGATCACCGCGGCGTCCGCGCAGGGCACACCTCTGCAGGAGGGCGATGTGGTCGCCATCACGCAGCGGATCGTGTCGAAGGCGGAGGGCCGCATCTATCCGATGGACCACTTCGTCCCCAGCCCCTTCGCGCTCCACTACGCGCAGCGCACGGAGAAGGACCCGCGGGTCGTGGAGGCGGTGCTCCGCGAGTCGAAGCGGATCATCCGCCAGGCCGGTGGCGTGCTGATCACGGAGACGCACCACGGCCTGAAGTGCGCCAACGCGGGCGTGGACGCTTCCAACACCGGCGGCCAGGACCTCGTCTGCCTCCTGCCCGTCGACCCGGACGCCTCCTGCCGCCGCATCCGCGACGCGATCCGCGCCCGGCTGGACATCGATGTTGCCGTGGTGATGACGGACACCTTCGGGCGGCCCTGGCGCCTGGGCCAGACGAACGTGGCGATCGGCGTCGCGGGGATGAAGCCCTTCCACGACTACATCGGCCAGCGCGACCTGGACGGACACGAACTGCGCGTGACGTTGCTCTGCGTCGCGGACGAGATCGCAGGCGCGGCCGAGATGGTGATGGGCAAGCTGGACGCCATCCCGGCGGCGATCGTGCGGGGCTTCGCCTACACCCGTGGCGAGGGCTCCGCGACCGAGATCGTCCGCGAGATGGCGCTCGACCTCTTCCCATAGCCCCTCGAACGGCGGGCCCGCGGGAACCTTCGTGCCGGAGGCGCGTTCGCTTCTCGTGACCCACGCCTCGAACACCTCACCACCGCGCTCCGCCATGCAGCGGAACCTCAGACTCCTGCCGTGGTGGTGGGTCTTCCGCTGGGCGTGGCTCGGCGAAGGCATCTGGGTGCTCTACCTCACCCGCGAGCGCGGACTCACCCTCGGCCAGGTGCTGCTGTTCGAAGCGGTCTTCGCCGCCGTCGTCGTGCTGGGCGAGGTGCCGACCGGGATGCTGGCGGACCGCTTCGGCCGGCGCGCCTCGCTGATCCTCGGCAGCATCACGGTGATCCTCGGATTCCTCGCCTTCGGGCTCTCGCCGTTCATCGGCGTGCTGCTCCTCGCTTACGCGCTCTTTGGGTTCTCCGAGACGCTGTTCTCGGGGGCCGACAGCGCGATGCTCTTCGACTCCCTGAAGGGCGAGGGGCGTGAGGACGAGTTCACGGCCTGGAACGGCCGTCTGAACGCGCTGCTCCTCGGCGCGATCGCGGCGTGGACGGTGATCGGCAGCGCCATGGTCCGCTGGACGCCGCTGACGACGCCGATCCTGCTGAGCGCCGCGCTGAGTCTCCCCGCGATCGTGCTCGCCTGGCGGATGCACGAACCGCCGCGCGAGGGCGAACGTCACTCCTACCTTCAGACGGGCCGACTCGCGCTCTCCGGCGTCGCACGCTCCGCATCGCTGCGCTCGGTGATCGTGCTGATGGCGCTCACCACGTTCTCGATCGCGCTCGTCGGCGTGACGCAGCAGATCCTCGTGGTCGAAGCGGGGATGCCGCTGTGGTCCGTGGGCCTGTTCGTGGCGCTGCAGATGGCGGTGGCCGCCTTCGGCTCCGCGGTCGCGGACCGCTTCGGGCGGTGGCTGACGCTGCGGCGGACGTTCCTGCTGATGCCGCTCCTGAGCACGCTGGCGCTGCTGGCGGTGATCCCCGGGAGCATCTGGCTCTACCCGCTGTTCATCTTCCCGGCGTTCGGGTGGAACGTGATGTGGCCGCACTTCGCGGACTACCTCTCGAGGCGCGCCCCGGACAGCCTGCGCGCGACCACGATCTCGGTCGCGAGCGTGGTCGCGAGCGCCGGCAGCATCCTGATCACGCCAGTGGTCGGCCTGGGCGTCGACCGGCTGGGGATGGCGACCGCGCTGAGCCTGACCTCTCTGGTCTACGCGACCGCGGTCCTCGTCGCCTACCTCGCCTGGAGGCGCGCGGGCGACCTGCTCGCACGCCCGGCCGGCGTCACCGCGTAACGGGACACCGTCGGTCGACGCCCTCGCGCGCCGCGCCCTACCATCGAGGGCGGACCGGGGGAGCGATGAGCGACGAGCACGAGGCACGCGACGGCGAGGGAGCCCAGGCGGGCGAACACGCCTCGGATGGCCCGGTAACCGCCGGCGAGTTGCTCCGCCAGGCCCTGGTAGACGACGACGACCCGCGCTTCCCGCGCTGGCTGCCTCTCCCCGGCATCGTCGCTGCCACTGGTTGGGCCGCCTACGAGGCAACGGCCAACGGCGCGAGCCTCGCGGGTACGCTGCTCTGGCCGGGTGGGGCGATCTTCGCCCTCACCACGCTCGCGGCCTGGTTCGGCTGGCAGCTCGAAATCGACTGATCGCATGCGCCGGAGCCGCGTGCCGGGGAGCCCTTCGTGCTGTACGTGTTCAGCGGCCCTGACGAGTTCCGCGCCTCCGAGCGGCTGCGCGAGTTGCGCGCGTCCCTGGACAGCGACGGCTCGCTCTCCTCGAACACCTCCACGCTCGCCGGGCGCGGCCTGACGCCCCAGGAGTTGCTCCAGCACGCCTCCGCGATCCCGTTCCTGGCGCCGGCGCGGCTGGTGATCGTCGAGGGCCTCCTCGGCGCCGTCGGCAACCGTCGCGGCGCCGCCGAGGCATGGCAGCCGTTCTTGGACTTCGTCCCGCTGATGCCGGAGACGAACCACGTCGTGTTCCTGGAGCCCCCGAAGCGGGACGACCGTGACGACGCGACCGGGCGCTCGCCCCTGCTGGCGGCGCTCAAGGCGCTCCCGAACGTGAAGGTGGAGCAGTTCTATCTGCTGAAGGACTGGGCACGCGGCGGCCCCTCCGAGGTGGCGCAGTGGCTGCAGGACCGCGCCGTGCGTCGCAACATCTCGATCGAGCCGCCGGCGATCCAGGCGCTCTCAGATCTGATGGGCGCGAACCTTCGCGGCCTGGCCGGCGAACTCGACAAGCTCTGGGCGTACACGAATGGCCGCACGATCACCGCGAACGACGTGCGCCTGCTCACGCCCCAGTCGCGCGAGGAGAGCATCTTCGAACTGGTCGATGCGATCGTGGAGGGCCACGCCTCCAACGGCCTGAAACTGCTGCGGCGGATGCTGGAGGACGGCTCCGAGTCCCCCGGCCACGTGCAGTTGCTCGTCGCGCGCCAGATCCGGCAGCTCGTCCGCGCGACCGAGGTGCTCGAACAGGGCGGCACCCAGGACGATGTGGCGGCCGCGACGAACCTGCGCGGCGGCTTCCCGCTGACGAAGTTGATGCGCCAGGCCCGCGCCACCCATCGCGGTGCCGTGGAGGCCGCCCTGCGTGCCGTGGAGCACACCGACTTCTCCGTGAAGACGGGCCGCCTGGCCGACCAGCTCGCGCTCCAACTGCTCGTGGTGCAGCTCGCTTCGCTCGCCCCTCGTCACAGTCGCTCGGCGCGGGGCTAGTACCCGCGGGCGGGGTCGCTCGGCCGACCGCCAGGGGCTGCCGCCGGTCGTTGAACGCGGCCTGGCTGGCGAGCGTGGCTCGCGCCTCCGGCTCATCGATGCGCGCGAGGACTGACGGTGCACTTCGACAGGCTCAGTGCGGCGGGAACTCGGAAGGGCTGTCCGCCCCGGTCTCATGCTGGCCGTTCGCGGCAGCGACCTGGGGCCACGCCTCAATGGGGGTAGAACCCCCATTGAATCTCATCCCCTCCCCGCGACGGGGAGGGGCAGGGGAGGGGCCGCCCCACGCGACCAACGAGGCATCATTCGCGGAAGGGGACGGCCATCGGGTTGTAACAGCGGACGGTGTGGCCCTCGGAGGAGTCGGGGACCGGGGTGAGCGTCGGCTCGGGATCGGTGCGGCAGGCGCCTACCGCCTTCGAGCAGCGCGGGAGGAAGGCGCACTCGTCCTGCAGCGTCATCAGGTCGGGCGGATTGCCCCGCATCGCGACGAGTTTCCCGCGCGGCGGCGCCAGCGTCGGAATGCTGCTGAGCAGACCGAAGGTGTACGGGTGCTTCGGCGTCTTGAAGGTCGTGCGCACGTCCGCGGTCTCCACCAGCACCCCGGCGTACATCACCCCCACCCGGTCGGCGAGGCGCGCGACCACGCCGAAATCATGCGTGATCGCTAGGATCGCCGTGCCGGCGTCCCGCAGTTCCTCGATCGCCGTCAGCATCTCGTGCCGCACGGCAGGGTCCAGGTTCGCGGTCGGCTCGTCGGCGATGATCACGCTCGGCTGCATCGCCGTCGCCATCGCGATCATCACGCGCTGGGCCATGCCGCCGGAGATCTGGAAGGTGTAGGCGTCCGCGACGCGCCGCGGATCGGGAAACACGTGGCCGAGCACCTCGACGGCGGCCTCCAGGGAGGCCTCCATCTCCATCCCCTTGTGCTCCCGGAACGCCTCCGCGATCTGCTCGCCGATGCGCATCGTCGGCGTCAGCGCCGCGCGGCCGTCCTGGAAGATCATCCCGATCTCGGTGCCGCGCATGCGCCGCAGCTCCTGCGGGGTCATCGCCGCGACGGACTGGCCCCGGTAGAAGATGTCGCCCGTCACCGTCGCGTTCGAGGGCAGCAGCCCGAGGATGGCGAGCGCGATCGTAGACTTGCCTGAGGCCGATTCCCCCACCAGCGCCAGCACCTCGCCGGCGTGGAGTTCGAACGACACGCCGCGCACGGCGGGCAGCTGGCCATCGTTCGTCTTGTACGTCGCGCGCAGGTCCCGCACCGAGATCAGCGGTTCACGTGCCTCGGTGGATGGTGCGGCCGGCGAGGTCTCTTCCATCCGGCGAGCCTACCGCAGCACCGGACGCCCGGAAACAGCGAGGCCGCGCTCTCGCGCGGCCTCGGTGGTTGCTGCGTCACCTGACTCACCGCCCGCGAGGCCCGCCTACAACGGCGGCAGCCCTCGCCCGTCGCGGCGAGCGACCTAGAAGGAGCGAATCGTGCCGACGAGGCGGCCCTGGACGCGCACGTTCGTCGCATCCTCGTAGATCGGGTCCATCGTCGCGTTCATCGGCTGCAGGCGGACCTGCTTGCCCTCCGGGTAGTACTTCTTGAGGGTGGTCTCCTCGCGGTCCACGATCCACGCGGCGACCACGTCGCCGGGGTCAGCCGTCTCGCGCGGCTCCAGGATCACCAGGTCGCCGTCGTTGATGAGCGCGTCGATCATCGAGGTGCCCTGCACGCGCAGCGCGTAGAAGTTGCCGGTGCGGCCGGAGGTCATGTCCTCGGTCAGGTCGATCACCTCGAGCGGCGCCATCGTGTCCGGGTAGACCGGCAGCGGCAGGCCCGCGGCGATCTTGCCGAGCACGGGCACCTGCAGCGTGCGGCGCCGGCGTTCGCCCTGGCCGTTCAGCAGTTCGATCGCCCGGGAGACCTCACGGTCGCGCCGGATGTACCCCTTCTCCTCGAGCCGCTTGAGGTTGTAGTCCACGACGGAGGTGGAGGAGATGTCACACCCGGACTGGATGTCGCGGATGGAGGGCGGATAGTCGTGCTCCGCGATGAACTCCTCCAGGAACCGGAGGATGCTCTGCTGCTTCTCCGACAGGTCGCTCGCCATGGGGCCCCTCCAGCGATCACGAACCGGGATGCGGTTGTCCACAGGTGCTCACAACATGTGGACAAATCACGGCACAAATGTTCTGTTCGGAACGAACGCTAACCCGAGCCTCCCTCCCCGTCAAGCCTTCCTGTCGCTCGCCGCGACGGGCAGGGGCTGCCGCCGGCGCGGGCGAGAGTCAGAAGAGCCACGTAGGATCGAGGACAGCACGGTCAGAGGGAGTGGGGGCAGCGTGGGCGCAGGACTTGAGGATCTGTTCGGCCGGGAGCACCCGGGGGAACCGGACGAATCGAAGGGGGAGCTCCGCCGCGCAATGATCGTGGCGGCGCACCCGGACGACGCCGACTTCGGGGCGGCCGGCACCGCGACCCTGCTCGCCCGCTCCGGGTGGGAGGTGCGGTACATCGTGGTCACGGACGGCTCGAAGGGCTCGGACGACCCCGCCTTCACGCCGGAGACCCTGGTCGCAGCGCGCGTCGAGGAGCAGCGCGCCGCGGCCGCGATCCTCGGCGTCCAGAGCGTGCGCTTCCTCGGCTTCACGGACGGCGAGCTGGTCTACTCGCGGTCGCTGCTGGGCGCGATCACCCGCGAGATCCGGGAGTTCCGGCCGTACGCCGTCTACACCCACGACCCGGAGCCGGTGATCATCAAGAACGCCTTCGTGAA
>Ga0172380_10008744_pt1 | contig 10950 bp, 15 predicted proteins | sample Leawe162metaG_FD_119747 | JGI IMG/M metagenome (GOLD analysis project Ga0172380, IMG submission 119747) | Leachate microbial communities from a municipal landfill in Southern Ontario, Canada - Leachate well 162 metaG | ecosystem: Engineered > Solid waste > Landfill > Unclassified | place...
CGAGACGGGAAAGCGGAAGTCCGTTCCGTCGAGCAGCTCATCAACCAAGCGGACGCTCTCTTGGACGGAGCGGACGAGGATTTCTATCGCCCGTTCCTTGCTGCGCTCCGCGCGGTGGCTCGCATTGCTGATCGCACCAGAACTTCGGAATGAGCCATGATCGAGGACCACGACCAACACTGGCACGACACTCGGCGCTGGAAACCAGGTAAGGGCAAGCGTCTCGTTGATGTCGACATGCTGGACGCCCTAGACGCGCGGATCATGGCAGAAATCGAGCATTGCGCTCATGGCGTCCCGGTGTTTCGGATTTGTGACGAGTGTATTGTGGCAGGCGGCTTCATCGACGCGCCTTCCAGCGACCGTCACCGCATCTGGTCTGGCATACTCTGGACTGCATTTGCTCTGATAGCAGCCGGCATCATCGTAGTCATGGTGCGCGGATGATTGGCGAAATTTCCCTTCCGTGGCCGTCACGATATCTGCACCCGAACGCACGCGTTCACTGGTCCAGAAAAGCATTTGCAACCAGCCGTTCGCGCTGGGATGCAGACATTGCAACGCGCGCAGCCGGAATATCCAAGCTCGATCTGGCCTCTCTCAAAGCCACCATTGTCTTTCACCCACCAGACAAGCGCCGCCGCGATCTGGATGGAATGCTCTCGTCCTGCAAGGCGTATCTGGATGGGATTTCAGATGCCATTGGGATCGACGATTCAGCATGGGAAATAGCTATCCGCCGTGACGAGCCTGTGAAGAACGGAGCCGTCAAAGTCATACTGGAGATTGTCTGATGAAACAGGAGCCGGAAGGATTCTTGGAGTACTGGTCGCTCTGGTCGCCATTCCAGCGCGCTTCAGACGGCAGGGCAAAAGCCCGTCCAGCCTATCAGCAAATGATCGAAGCAGGTGCTGATCCAAACGACATCATCGCAGGCGCACGTTGGTATCTCCGCAATCTCAAGCCCGACGAACGGCCCTACATCCCGCTCGCTGCATCATGGCTGCGCTCTGAGCGGTGGGCTGACGATTGCGTCAAGGAGCAGCGCTTCCAAAGCAGCAACATCATTCAGATGCGCAGAGAGGCCTGACATGACGATGCTTGACCGAGTTGCAGAAGCGATAGGCAAGACAGTACCGGGCCGCACTGACGAGACACACAACACGCCGTGGTCACGGCTGGCAGCCACGGCGGCAATATTGGCAATGCGTGAGCCGACCGATGAGATTAGGGCGGCTGGTTGCATCGAGAGCGCTGTTGTGAGTAGCGCCGAATTCGCCAGCCCATACGAGTGTGGAGAAATATGGAAGGCCATGATCGACGCAGCGTTAAACGAAGAGGGTGAGTAACATGCGCAGGCGCAACTTCCTTGGCTTCCTTGGCGGTGCCGCTGTGGCTGGCCCAAGCGCCGCAAAGACTGCTGCAGGGGCCACTATGGGTGATCTGAGCCTTTTGAATGCTGGGGCTGGATGGACTAGTACGCTTTATCACGGCAGCGCGGGCTCTATGGTGTCGGGGCCTGACCAGACAGGGTGGGCGAGGGAAAGTCTAAAACGTCTCCTTGGCCGCACGGCAATCGAACGGGCGATGAATAAGCGGCGGCACTCGATTCACAGCCTCCACCCGCACTACGCGGCATGCCGTTCAGTTTCATTGGTCAACAAAATCAGAATGTCCAAGGACGCGGATTTTGAGCGCGAGGAAGCGCTTCAGAAATCCTACCTCCAAGGCGTCATAGACAAGTTGTGGGAGTAACATATGAGTTCGCAGGCATCGTCACATGACGAAGAACGGTTTGCTCGGTACAGGGGCTATAATCCCGAATTCTACAAACGCGCGATAGCCAACAACAAGGAGCGTGCCCGCAAGGAAGCGGCGCGTCAGGCTGAGGAACGCACACGGCTATATGAGCTTGAGAGGGAGCAGGCAGCGCTTCGTGCGGCCCTTGAGTCCAGTGAGAAAGAGCTGGAAAATCAGGCCAAGTTGCACGCCGTCATCGTCTCCCAGCTCGAACACAAGATTAAGGGCATGAGCGAGGCGGAGGTTATCCGCGTCCCATTCCGGCATACAGTCAGGAAGATCGAGGAACGCGCCTGCAAGGTGTTCAAGGTTCGACCATCAGAACTACGAAGCGAGAGACGCCCAGACGACATCGTGTTCGCAAGGCAGTTCGTTTACTACTGGGCCGCCCGCCTCACCCAGCAATCTTATCCCCAGATTGGGCGAATGATGGGGGGGAAAGACCATACGTCGGTTATTCACGGCAAGCGCGTCTACCCCAAGAAGCGCGCCCTTCAAGGCAGATTCCTTAGAGAGGCTCGATGAAAGCTCGCACCAGCGCTGCCAAGCTCAAGGCCAAGCGTGGGGGGCGTCCCCGCGCCGTCAATGTAGATCGTGAACCAAACGGCCAACCACGCAGAACGAAAGCATCAACGAGGGTATCAATGTCAGAAGCAGAAGCTCGTAGCGTGGTAGTCGAAAGGCGCATCAGGCAGGACAACATAGTTCCATTCAAGGGCAAGGACGGCAAACTGGTCACGGCAGAGGAACAGGCGGCAGACCCTCGTCGAGGATATACGCTGGGCCTCATGCTCATTGATGGCTCGATCACCAAGGAACAGCACGACGCCGGTGTGCGATACGCAGAGGACATGGCGCGCTATCATGGTCTGACGGGTGTACCATTCCCGTCTGCAAGGGCGCAGAACCTGTTTGCAGTTCGCGGCCACGACGGCGAAGAAAACCAGGATAAGGCCGACGCAGCTTCCAGAGCGCGAAGGCGTGCACATTTGTTGCGTGATGAGCTTCTGTCTGTCGGAAACATCGACAATGGCCGTAAAGTGGAGCACGCAGTCAAGGAGGTGGCGTTTCTGGATAACGAATATGCCCGCAAGTGGCCGGCTCACATGATTGATTTCGCCCGTCGCGGTTTGAATGCGCTGACTTTCCACTATGGAATTGTGGATGCCAAAAAGGGCGCTTGACACGTCTGGGCAAATCAGGCCATGTGACAAACCAAGACTGGCGCTTTGCGCCGAACAGCTAATCTCCTTTCTTTCCGATCTGGAAGTTGGGGGTTGGTGCGCCTAAGTGGGACACGCCGGATAGCAAGTCATCCACTTTGGTGCGAAAAGGTGCGGAGATGGTAGGATTCGAACCCACGGAGCCCGCGCTGTTCTTGGAGGAACTGGGCTCTTCTGATTTGGAGTCAGACGCAATAAACCGCTCTGCCACATCTCCGACAAAAGGCCCGGACTTATCATCCGGGCCTTTGTTTTTCTGATCAACGAGATGCCAAACAAGCCCGCGACGCGCGACAATTCCGTCTTGTGCGAGACGGCTGAGCTAGCGGCGTCAGCATATAATGCTGCGGCGGAGTTGGCTTTTGGCGAGTTTCACAAGCCCCGCGACTGACGCTCTCCTTCGGTAGCGCTAAGAACGGGATAGGGGATCGGGCTGCGTGGTTAACGCTGAAGGCCTGCAAGCCAGTCTCAAGTCTGGCCCTCGTTACCCTTCAGGAGCGTTTATGGCTCGTGACTATGTATTCCGCCGTCGCATGGCAGACATAGACGAGAACGTAAACGCTGAGGATTACCTCGCAAAGACCGTGTACGAAGAAATAGACCTGATCGACATCGGCTTACTGGACTCGGAGGGCAATGCCATCCTTGCTCGTAAGAAGATGGACCCGGTGGGCTTTGTTCACCACAAGGTGAGAGATTGTACATAATCCCCGGCACTATTGAGATTTACAACCTCCGCGCAATGAACTGGTACAATGAGAAGCTGCGTCGTTGCCGGATTGGGCGCGTTCGTTGGCGCCGTGTTCAGATACCGCCGAAGCCTGATTACACTTGGGCTGCCTGACGCTCTCCTTCGTCTCATCATCCTTTACAACCTGAACGCTTACTACCGGCGCAGAAATCGTTGACCCTTCCTCCAGCGGCCTACGGGCCGTTTTTATTTGAACGAGGCCCATCATGGCGTCACTGAACAAGTACCAAGATTTCGTTCAGCAGTTGCTGACCGGCGTCCATAATTTTACTTCAGCGGGCGCTACAATCAAGACGGTCATACATACCGATGCCCCTACACTCGCATCCGATGACGAGCTTGCCGATCTGACGCAGATCACCGGCACCGGCTACACGTCTGGCGGTGAGGACATGCAGAACGACATGACGGAAACGGGAGGTACGGCCACCGTTACGGGCGTCGATCAAACATGGACCGCTGGGGCTGCTGATTGGTCGTCAAGCGCGCGATACATCACTGATTACAATGACTCGGTCACTGGCAAAAAGGTGTGCTGGTCTTACGATTACGGTACCACATTCCTTGTCGGCAACGGCGAGAGCTTCACCGTTGACCGCGGCGCGAGCGTCATAACCGTTTCCTGATGGCGCACGTCCAAGCCTGCCCCAAGTATCCAGTAGCCAAGCTCTTTAACGTCCTGCCAGCCAAATATATCGAGGCTCTGGAGCAAAACCAGAAGATAGCCTCGTGCTGCCGCCACCCTGAAAACCATGAGGTGGAGGCGTTCTACAGCAACGAGAACGAAAAGACCCCCGACATTTACAAATTCCACTGCCGTTGTGGCCGCGTTCATACGCGGTTCTGCATCGGGCAAGGCGACGTTCGCCCTTTTTGGGAAGTGAGATAGCCATGGGCTTCAACATACAAGCGGCGATTGATGCTGCATTTTCCGCTTTAGACGCGGAGATTGCAACACAGAACACGCAAATAGTAGACCTTGAGCATCAGGCTGAGCTTCTGCTTGCGGCTGCCGACAAGGCCAAGGACGAACTGCTCACGGCTCAACAGACCTTGGCGTTCCAACTTGCTACGATTGATGATCTGACAGTTCAGAACGCGGTAAAAGCCAGCGAAATTGCCAACAAGAAGGTAGTCATTGCTGATCTGGAAGCCGAAGTTGACCGGCTGGAAGCTCGCATCAAAGTGCTTGAGGCCGGCACCACGCCGCCTCCACCGCCTCCACCTCCGCCAGACCCGGAGGTGCCGCCACCACCGGCTGGCACGTTTCCGCCGAACGCTTCAAACACTGGCGTTCCTGCTGGAACGGTTCTTTCGGCTTATACGGGACCGCTGACTATCACTGCTGCCGGCACCGTAATTGATGGCAAGATCATCAACGGCTCGCTTCGGGTCTCAGCCCCAGATGTTGTCATCAAGAACAGCCAGATCAACTTCAAGGGCATGTGGGGGGTCGACGGCGATGGAGCCAAGAACCTCACAGTTCAGGACTGCGACATCGTCGGCCCCGGCTCTTCTGCCGATTCGAACTCTGCCATTCTCGGCAGTGGCACCTTCCTGCGAAACGACATTTCCAAGACGGAAAACGGCATCGTGCTGCAGGGCGGCAAGTCGGTGGTCAAGGCCAACTACATCCACGATCTATTGGATGGCGGCAAAGACCCGCATTACGACGGCATCTCTGTGCAGGGAGGTCAGGACGATGTGCTCATCGAGGGCAACCATGTCACCGCGCGCGACACATCCGCCATTTTCATCAAGGACGACTTCGGCCCGATCAAGAATGTGCGCGTCATCGGCAACTACTGCGATGGCAATCCTGGATACCAAATTTACTCGGACGCGCGTGGTGGCAAGGGCGGCATCAGCGGAGTCCAGATCAAGGACAATGTGCTGAAGAAGGGCGGCTACGGGTATCTCTCGATTGAGAACAACAGCCCCGTCATCTCCGGCAACATGGACCTCTCCGGCAAGCCGATCTGAGGCGGTGAGTAATGACCGCTGCATACGGCACGATTGGTCGAGTTGACTACGGCAGCAGAACAACCACCACAACGCCGGTTCCATCCGGCACAACTGACGGGAACCACCTTCTTCTTGTCCAGGTAAACGCCAATAGCGGAACTGCGGTAACTGTTGCTTTGCCTACCGGCTTTACCCGGATTGCAGGCTATACACCGCAATCCGGTACTGACGGCTCGTTTGGCTGGCGCGTTGACATAGGCGAGCGCATCGCCAGCAGTGAGCCGGCCAATTACGCGGTTACTCACTCATCAACGAACACCGAAACGTTGATGATCCGCTCGACCGGTAGTGGCACGCTGTCGATCGACGTATCCAGTCAGAACCACACGGCTACCAACAGCCTCACAGCAACGGCGAACGGTGTAACGCCAACCCTGACGGACGACCTGCTCTATTTCATCATGCTGAATTGGGACGAGGCGTCGCGCACGCCTCCCACCAGCATGACGGAACGACAGGATAGTCAGTTCATCTATCTGGCCTCGCAGGCTCTCGCCTCGGCGAGCGCCACTGGCAACAAGACGATGGCGCTGGGTTCGTCCGCGCCGTGGTTTGCCAATCTTATTGCCATCAAGGACGTTGCTAGTAGCAACAAGACGCTCGATGCAAATGCCGGTTCCTATGCGATAGGAGGCACAGCAGCCACCCTTAAGCGCAATCGCAGGATTGCAGGAGATACGGCAAGCTACGCAATATCAGGAACAGCCGCCACATTAAGGCGCGGTTTCAAGACGGCTGCTGACAGTGGTTCATATTCAATAAGCGGAACGGCTGCATCGTTCGTTCGCACATGGAAGGCCATTGCCAATTCGGGCAGCTATTCCATATCGGGTACAGCGGCCAATCTGGAACTACACCGTAAACTGGTAGCTGACACTGCGTCGTATTCAATCAGTGGCACGGCAGCCACGCTCAGGCTAGGCAAGGTACTCGCGGCCAATAGTGGTTCGTACAGCATATCAGGAACAACGGCGGCACTGAAGCTGGCCCGCAAGATGGCGGTAGCGGGTGCTACCTATTCGGTTACCGGGTCGGATGCGACACTCACCAAGTCTTCGGACAAGGTGGTGACGGTCGATACTGGCATTTACGCAATCACAGGCTCTGATGCCCGGCTGGCATATTCGCACCGTATCATGGTTGTTGAGGGCGGCTCGTATCAGATTGGCGGATATCCGGTTGACCTGTTCAAGGGCCAGCCGATTCCACGCAATTCGCTCAATGCGAAGATCAAATACGGCGGTCCTGGCTCGATTGGTGATCTGGCCCGCATGGGCGCAGATATAGAACTGCATTTCCCAAAGAACGAGAACTTCAAGGATTACGGCCCCGGCTTCTGGCCTGACCAAGCCCGTAAGGGTGGAGACGTTGTGGAATGACCCCTGAGAAAGCCAACCAGATCATAAGCAAGGCCGGCTTCGAACAGTACGATGTATTCGCGCCTTCTGATGAAACGAGAGGCCAATGGGTCATTCGCATCAAGGCAAGAGGCTGGAAGTATCTGCGCATTCCTGGCGATGCGGGCGATCCTGCGGCTCAATTGAGTGCGTTCGTAAACGGTTTATGATTTCAACATTTTAAAGATTGAGAACAATGGCGTTTGAACCAGGCCAGAGTGGCAATCCTGGAGGGCGGCCAAAGTCCAAGCCTTTCAAGGATGCTCTACTCATAGAAGCGCTTGCTGCTGAGAAGGGTGATGCATGTTATGCGCGCCCCGGCTCATTGCGCTGGAACGCACGGCAATTGCTCGAAAAGGGCGACGTGCACGCAATACGAGAGATAGCGGATCGTCTCGACGGCAAGGTGGCTCAGGCTGTCATTGGCGGCGATGAGGACGACGCGCCTCTCAAGGTCACGGTTATTATAGGCGGTAATGGCAACCCAGGAAGTTGAGCTGGTTCTTCAGCCTCGCCCGCAGTTCCTGCCGTATCTAACGAGAGAGAAACGCTGGGCTGCCGTTGTGGCTCATCGCCGCGCAGGCAAGACAGTTGCATGCATCATGGACCTTGTTCGCAAGGCTGTGGAGCATGAGGGCAGGGAACCACGCTTCGCATATGTTGCGCCAACTTACACGCAGGCCAAGGACGTGGCGTGGTCGTATCTCAAGGAATATACGGCTGCCATTCCCGGCATTGACAAGTCCGAGAGCGAATTATCGGTAACGCTGCCCCACAACGGAGCGCGCATCAGGCTCTATGGTGCTGAGAACTACGACAGATTGCGCGGCCTCTATCTCGATGGCTGCGTTATTGACGAGGCTGGCGACATTGATCCCAGAGCATGGGCAGAGGTTATTCGCCCTGCGCTGTCAGATCGGCGTGGCTGGGCAACGTTCATCGGCACACCAAAGGGCCGCAACGACTTCTTCAAGATATTCCAGACATCACAGAAGGAAACGGACTGGTTCTCGGCTGAACTGAAGGCCAGCATCACACAGCTTATTCCAGAGGCAGAGCTGGAAGACGCCCGGCGCACCATGACGCCAGAGCAATACGCGCAGGAATACGAGTGCTCATTCAACGCGGCTGTCATCGGTGCCTATTACGGGCGCGAGATGGAGCTTGCCGAGGCTGAAACGCGCATTACCAGCGTTCCGCATGACAGGGCCGCTGATACGTACGCCTCATGGGATTTGGGCATCGGGGATTCGACGGTCATCTGGGTTTACCAGATCGTCGGCAAGGAATGGCACTGGCTTCGCTACTACGAAAGCAACGGTAAGGGCCTCGATCATTACGTGGACTGGATAAAGGCGCTGCCCTTCACCGTTCACAAGCACATTCTGCCCCATGACGCTGAAGCGAGGGAATTGCAGTCAGGCAATAGCCGGGTCGAATTCCTCGAAGCGCGTGGGTTCAATTGCGAAGTGCTTGCACGCCACAATGTGGATGATCGGATCAATGCGGCGCGCGTGAAGTTCAATCGCTTCTATTTCGATAGGAACGGCATAGGCGAGCACGGGCTTGATGTCCTTCGCATGTACCGGGCTGACTACGACGACAAGAACAAGACGCTGAAGGCGAGGCCGCTTCATGACTGGGCGAGCCACGGCGCAGATGCGTTTGGCTACGGCGTGATGGGCGGAGAGGAAAGCAAGATGACCGTCACGTTCAAAGAACCAGATTATGCGTGGGTTGCCTGATGGCTAAAATAGACGAAGGCGAGCTGAAAGCATTGCTCAGCAATGAAATCAGCGCAGCCATCAACTATGACAAGACCGAGCTTTCCCGTAAGCGCGCAACTGCGATGGAGTACTATCGCGGTGAGATGAACGACACGCCGTCAGCGCCCAATCGCTCGTCTGTGACCTCACGCGACGTTGCAGATACGATAGGCTGGATACTGCCGGGTGTCATTCGCGTGTTCACAGCTTCAGAGCGCATGGCTTGCTATGAGCCAACCAAGCCGGGTGATGAAGAGTTCGCAGAGCAGGCCACGGATTACGTAAACCACGTATTCTGGAAGGACAACGACGGCTATCGCATTCTGTGGGATTCGACGCATGACAGCCTGCTTATGGGCAATGGCATCATCAAGCACTGGTGGGATGACACGGAAGAGGCCGAACACGACGAGCTGAGCGGCATCACGTCAGACCAGATCGCATTGCTTGAGCAGGACGGCGTAGAGATAGTCGCGCAGAAGGCTGGTGAGCCGCAGATTGTGCCAGCCCCCGACCCGATGACGGGTCAGATAGTCGAGATGCCCATTGAGGTGTTCGACATAAAGACCAAGCGCGTCACCATGAACGGCAAGCTGCGCCTTGAGTGCATTGAGCCCGAGAACTTCCTGATGGACAAGGAGGCCCGCTTTATTGAAGAGGCGCGGTTCGTTGCCCATCGTGACGAGGTATCGCGTTCAGACCTGATTGAAATGGGTTTCGACCGGGATATCGTCGAAAGCCTGCCCACTGATCGTGCTGGTTCCTTTATGGAAGAGAACCTGGCCCGCGAAGAGGATATCGTACGCAACTGGAATCGCCACGACGCAACGCAGCTCGTTGAGTTGTTCGAGTGCTATATCAAGCTCGACACGGACGGTGACGGCATTGCCGAGATGGTGCGGGCTTATTATGCCGGCGCTGGCGGGGCAGGGGAACTGCTGGACTGGGAAGTATGGGAGGATGATGTTCCTTTCAGCGACATTCCCTGCGAGCCCGTGCCGCATAGATGGGACGCTCGCTCTGTCTCTGACGAGACGATGGACATCCAGCGCATCAAGACGGTGCTTAACCGGCAGTTGCTGGACAATACCTACGCGTCCAACCTTCCGATGCTGGAAGCCGAGCTGGATTCGGTCATTAACCCGGAAATGCTCATCAACCCCAAGTTTGGTGGGGTGATCTGGCGCAAGAAGGGTTCTGTAACGCCGGTTGCACCGATTGCCATTCCGTATGTTGCCGACAAGACGCTGACCATTCTTCAGCACTACGACAATGTGCGTGAAATGCGCACCGGTGTATCGCGCTCAATGATGGCGCTGGACCCTGAAGCGCTGACAAATCAGACAGCCACGGCCAATCAGAACCAGAAGGACGCAGCATATTCGCAGGTTGAGTTGATCGCCCGCAATCAGGCCGAATTGGGCTGGACGCGTGTGTTCAGGCAGATGCTCAAGCTGCTGGTCAAGCATCAGGACAGGCCGCGCACCATCCGCCTGCGTGACGAGTGGGTGGACATGGACCCGCAGGCCTGGAACGCGGACATGGACGTTACGGTCAATGTCGGTCTGGGTACGGGGTCGCGTGATCGCGATATGGCAATGCTTGAGAAGATCGCAATGTCTCAGGCGATGATGACCGAGCGCTTTGCGGCGAACGGTATGCTTGAGGAAGCGGTTGAGATGCTTCCCAAACTTGTGACGACCCTGAAGAAACAGGCGGAGAGCGCCGGGCTGAAGATGCCCGACGATTACTTCCCTGAGTTCGATGAGGAAAAGGTTATGGAACTGAAGGCCGCCGCAAAAGAGCGTGCCGCACAGCCCGATCCCAAGGTTATCGAAGCCCAGAAGAAGATTGAGCTTGAGGCCATGCAGGGGCAGGCCAAGCTACAACTTGAGCAGCAGAAACAGCAGGGCGAGTTCGCACTGAAGCAGGCGCAGATGGAGCAGGAATTGCTTCTGAAGCGTGAGCAGCTTGTGGCCGAACTGACG
>Ga0172380_10008745_pt1 | contig 10950 bp, 5 predicted proteins | sample Leawe162metaG_FD_119747 | JGI IMG/M metagenome (GOLD analysis project Ga0172380, IMG submission 119747) | Leachate microbial communities from a municipal landfill in Southern Ontario, Canada - Leachate well 162 metaG | ecosystem: Engineered > Solid waste > Landfill > Unclassified | place...
CGTGGGGGGAGAATATCTCTTCTGCTGCTGCCTGCTCTTTAGCGTCTTGCACAGGGTTACTCAAATGGGCGAGGACATCCTTTCCGTCATCCGCCTGTGCAACGGCTTCTGGCAGATCATGTATCCATGCCATTCGTACGATCTTATCATGGTCGAGAAAATCGGTTGCTGGAATATTTTTTGCATGGAGTGCGATGCGTCTCGTATGACACTCGGTATGATCATGAAAGATACTATTTATCTCTGGATCAGAAAAGTCATATCTCTTCACTTTTTTGGCGATTTCCAACACGTCAAAAAATTCCACAGGAGCCTCGAGAGTCTCATGTAAGAGCGGACGAAACAGGAATGGCTGATAATGAAGATCGACAGAATACATATGAAAATATTGGAAACACTATATATTGTGTCTTCCCTTTATATTCATATACCATATCTAGTCAAATGATTTTGTGTGTTTTTTTTAAAAAGTGGCATTTTACGCCAAAAGAGTGTATACTTTTTTTGTGCAAGTGATTTTGGGGAAATGAGCTTGCATTTTCCAGAGAAAAGTATGATATTTACTCCTCCTTTATAACCTGAGCGCATCAACTGGATCGAGCTTTGATGCTCTCCAAGCTGGATACCAACCAAAGAATATTCCTGTCATCATCGCAAATATCACAGCCATTATATCTCAATAGATAGACCGTAGAAGAGGGAGCGTCGTACCAAATGGGTCAAAGAAAATTACCGCTTCTCCCACTATGACACCGATAACTGAACCAAAGAGTGTCAAGATAAAACTTTCGAGGAGAAACTGCCAGAGTACCGAGCTTTGGTTCGCTCCGATAGACTTGAGAATTCCAATTTCTTTTGTTCGTTCTGCCACAGAAGCAAACATCACATTCATAATACCAATACCCGATACGATAAAGACAATGCTTGCAACCCCGATAAGAAGATATGTCAGTGTTTTGGCGTTTTCAATAGCCGTCGAGACGCTACTTCCCGCATCAATAACTCGGAGATTATTTGAACCACTTTCTAGTTCATGAAGATCTGTGAGTTTTTGAGTCATATCTTCCACAGCTTGTGCGACATATTTTGTATCTTTTGCGAGAGCGATAACCTGTAAGAGAGGTTTTTGTTTGACGATATATTTTTCAAATGTTTTCATCGGAAAATAAATTGCATCATCAAATGTTACTGGTCAAAATCATGCTCCTGATTTTTTGAGTACTCACACAATGATATAGTCCTTTTTACTAACAGTAATACTTGTGTTCATAACGCTTGCGGGTGTCTGGTTGGGGAAGAGTTGAGTAAAGGCGCCATAACCAAGAATCGCATATTTTTCTTTTTCCACAGTGGCATCAAACATCGCACCAGTATCAAATTTGAGACTAATTATCTTAAAAAGATCAGCCGTAATTCCGAGGCCAGAAAGTGATACTGTCCCAATAGCGGCATCGGGGCCATTAGCCGAAATCGTACTCCTATAAAAACCAGCTACGGTACTGATATAGGGAGATTCTCAGATAAGATCAATATCTTTTTGTGTGATATCAATGCCTCGCATTCACATCACCATAATAGTATTTACATTGAGGCTCTTAAATTGGTCTTGGACTTGTTTCTGGGCACCAGTACCGATGGCGACAACTAGGATAATCGTGATAACACCAATAATTACTCCGAGCATGGACAGCATTGTGCGGAGCTTATTAGAAACAATAGAAGCAAAAGATATCTTGAAAAGGTCTATTTTTTTCATACGAAACTATTTCTTAGTGGATGAATATGTGTCGGCCACTTGCCCATCCTTGAGAAGAATGACCCTCTTCGCATAGGCGGCGACATCTCTCTCGTGCGTCACCATAATTACCGTCTTTCCTTCTTGGTTGAGCTTCGAGATCAGTTCCATCACTTCGTGTGTCGTGGTCGAATCAAGGGCACCTGTTGGTTCATCGGCAAAGATGATATCAGGATTATTGATAAGTGCACGGGCTATAGAAACACGCTGTTGCTGACCTCATGAAAGTTCTGAAGGCTTATTGTTCATCTTATCAGCCAATCCTACTTCAGCCAGATAATACCGAGCCTTTTCCTGACGAGTCTGAAAATCCTGTTCTGCATACATAGCCGGTAACATCACATTTTCCAGAGCTGTCAGACGAGGAATGAGGTAATAGAGCTGAAAGATAAATCAGAGCTTACGGTTACGAATATATGAGGCTGAGAAATCATCACGGTAGAGACTGATATCCTCCCCGTCGAGCTCATATATCCCCTCATCTGCTGGATGAAGGAGTCACATTACATTGAGGAGTGTCGATTTTCCTGATCCACTATGCCCCATCAGAGCGACAAACTCTCAGCGATTGATGGTAAGATCAACTCCTTTCAATACTGGTATTTCTATTTTATTGGAAAGATAGTATGATTTTGTGATTCCCGAAAGAGAGATAATAGGAACAGTCATAATTAATTGGTCACCAAAATAACTTCCCCCACCTCTACGCCACTGATAATTTCTGTTTGTTTTCCATCAGAAAATCCTGTTACCACTTGCTTTACTGTGCCATCCTTGAGACGAACATGGGGAGTATTTTCATAGGCAAATACCGCTTTGATAGGTGCCAGCATCACGTCTTTTGCCTGTTTAGTAATAAAAGATATCTCCACATTCATCGCGGTGCGTAGACGGGTATCTTCGGAGGTATATTTCACCAAGACTTGATAGGTCACAATGCCGTTATTATCAGTATCTCCTATATGAGAAACATAATAGACCTCTCATTCAAAAGCGGCATCAGGGAGCGATTCTGGTGTAATAAGTGCTTTTTGTCAGACTTTCACGAGCTCGATATCATCCTCACTGATGGCGGACTCTACATAGGTATATCCCTGTGTTGCAACAGTGGCAAATGTTCCTGTAGCCATCTCGCCAACATGCCCACTCAGTGATAAAATTACCCCCTCCACGGGACTTACAAGTTGTGTTTTGGAAAGTGCGAGTTCTTTTTCTCGGAGAGATATCTTGGCCGATTCGAGCTGGAGCTCTGCAAGTTGTTTCTCATCCGCAGAAAGAGGATCGAGCTTGAGCGTATAATCGATGGTATCGTTTGCGAGCTGCTGTTCGTTACTCACCTTTGATTGTTCGATTTCTTTTTGTTTCAAGATAATTTGTTTTTTCTGATATTCGATATCTGCCTGAGCTTGAGTGATTTGTTGTTCGATACTTCTTCTCTTATCATTATCTGCTTCGAGTGTATTTGCTATGCTCGTATATTTTGACGACATCGCGGTGTACATGCTAGAAAATGTATTTTTATTACTGGTGAGAGTTGCGCTTGTCAGATTATTGGAATCAGCTACTGAAGCATCTGTCACATCGATCATTGTCGATGCCAATTTTCGCATCTTACTGATATCCGCCAGAGTACTATCTACCATCCCCTGTGTAAGTGTGATATTCGTAGGTGCTGGTGAACTATTGAGCGACAACCAGAGACTCTCTGCAGTGCTCTTGAGTTGTGAATTTTTGGCAGCAATGAGATACTCATAATTATCATTGAGATTTTGTCGTTCCGAGCTTACTCACAAAAATTCATCGATTGTAATTAGATATTGTTTAATGCTCTGATAGACATCGGAAACTTGTATCATAAAGTCTTTTTCATTCACCGATCCAGGGTCATTTGAGCTCTCTCCGATGAGCGCCTTGAGATCATCCTGATAATCCGAAAGCTTCTTTTCCAAATCAGTAATGGTTTTCTCGGAAGATATGATATCCTTTTCAAATCCGAGCATCTTAGTCTCATAGCTGATTTGATTGATAGCAAGACCTCATTCTATCTGCTGTTTTTCAAGGTCTGAAAGTGGTTGTACTTTAATGGAGTAATTCGCCATTGCCTGAGCGAGAGAATTCTTCGCTTTTTGTACCTCAACTCGTGTATCGCTCCCATCAATAATTGCTATGACTTCTCCTGCCTTGACAGTGTCACCGATATTTTTATTGAGTTTTGTAACTTTGCCACTGGTTTCAAACCCGAGAGAAAGTGTGTTGTTTCATTGGATATTCCCATCTGCCGTTAATCCGAGAGTGATGTCACCTTTCTTGATGGTATATTCGGTCGGTGCGACGACGATGGTATCATCAGAGGATTGTGACCAAAAATAGTAGTAGATGCCTCATCCGATTCAGAGGAGTGCCACGGTACCAATAATCCAAAAAGTTCGCGATCGAGAAGATGATTTCTTCCGTAGTTCTTGAGTGAGAGACATAAAAAATCAAAGAAATATTACATAGGAGGTAGTCCTGCTGGTGGTTGTCCACCGCCTTCTCCGCCTCTACCACCAGCTCATCCAGTAGGAGAACCGGTCGCGGTAGAAACAGATACCCAGGAAGCAATTTTTCGGTCCCCAGTATTTTCCACGAGCCAGATACTCACCGTCGATCCTACTTTTATATCCGCAATAGTTCCCTCTTTGCTTATTGCTGCTTTTGTAGAAGTATTTGTCTGTTGACTAGATCCAAGAGAAGATCCGATGCCAGCACTTTGTTGTCCCCCTCATTGCATCATTCGTGCACCACCAAAACCGCCAGAACCTCATCAAGACCTGATAAGGATAGGAACTCCGACAGGTATCGTGACGTCGACCAATATCTTTTTTGCATTTGCGCGTGTATCTTGCATCTTGGTCATTAATGCTTGTCGTTCCGTATCTGTCATGGTCTGCATCTTGGTACGAAAATCCTCACTTTGTATCTCTTTAAAAATAGGATCCGAGCTCATATCTGTCGTTTCTATGGTAAACTCATTTCCGATGATTGTCTTCACCGTTCATTGTATGGCTGCCTGAGTCTGCGGTTGTGTATTTTTGAAATCACCACCAATTTCCTGTACTTTCGCCGCTGTTTCTCCGTTCGCTATATTTTGTGTTGTTCCACATGCTGAGAGGAGAAACAATGAAGAACACGCCAAACAAAGAAAAACACTATATTTCCGTTGCATACAAAATCGTTAAAAAATATCGCAGATTCGCTGCGGCGAAAGAACGCATAAAAAAATATGCCTTTCTTGTTACTACGCAGAAAAGGAAAAATTATTTCAAAAAAAATCTTATTTATTCAAAGAAATATGTACCCCGAATCCTTCATCCAATTCAACCGTTTTTACTTCACTTCATTTTATTTCAGAGAGAGTACTCAATGTTTCAGCCTCAATCAATGATTTATGCACTTCCAGAATACCAGCAAGTATTGTATTTTCAGAAGTGAGAGAAAGTTGTAATCTATCAGTTACCTGAAATCCCATCTCTTTTCGAGCATCCTGAATCGCTCGGATAAGATCTCGAGAATATCCTTCTAGAGTCAGGGCTTCATCGAGTGTTGTATCGAGACCAATGACATACCCTGCATTGCCAACAAAGGCAATAGTCGATCATTCTTTCGGAGTATAGACTGTCTCAAATTCCTCAGCAGTAAGTATTATTTTTCCTTCTGGTGACTCTGGAAGAGTGATTTCGAGTGTTCCTTCTGGTGTCAAAATGCCCTTCCCTGCTTTTGCATCAGCAATAATCGTCTTCATCCATTGCTTCCGCTCTGTCGCTCCAATTTGTTTCGCATCTGGGGAGTAAGTGATGGTCACATATTCCGCGATATCCGAAATAGTATGAATTTCTTTGACATTGAGTTCTTCTGCCAGTGTTGCACGAGCACTTTCATCGAGATCAAGTGTTATAGAAGCAGAGCGGAGTGGCTGTCGTACGCGAAGTTTTTCACGTCCACGGATAGCAAGACCGAGGTTGGTCAGATTTTGTAAATCCCACATCTTCTGATTGACCGTGAGATTGAGGAGAAGTGGATTCGCTTCTGGGAAATAAGTGAGGTGCACGGAAGAAGATAAACTAGATGACTCGATAACCCGATCATTCGGAGCAGATGCATCGACATTTATCTGGTCATCTGGTAATCTCGTTGTCTGATTATCTCTGTTTAAGTTTTGATAAAGATATTCCGTAATAAACGGACAAATAGGTGCTAGGAGTTGGCACACGGTTGTGAGCACTTCATGAAGTGTCTCATACGCGCTGCATTTATCTGCATCGACTTCTTTTCTCCAGAATCGGCGACGATTGCGACGGATATACCAGTTATTGAGTCCGTCAAGAAATGTCACAAATCCATCACAGGCTTTCTGGGTATCATAATTATCCATGTGTTTGCGTGTATCGGCGATGAGATTGTGCAGTTGAGAAATAATCCATGTGTCGAGCTCATGCGTTTTTGGAGTTTTTGGAAATCGATAAAGACACGCATTTTTGATACCACTTCCATAAAAAATATCATCATTGTGCAGACCGTTACAGTACTGTGTAAATGCACGAAATACCCCAGCATGCGAACTAATCAGAATCTTTTTACCTGCATGTTCTCATGCGACTCGATCGACAGCTCCCGATATTTTCGCTGAAAAAACATCCCAAGGTTCGGTCGAATTCCAACGATAAGAATCACGGATACGGGAAACATCTTGACTCCCTATTTTTTTACCAACATCAGTCAAAAGCATTCACGCATATTCTCCTGAATCTTGTTCGAGGAAACTTTCATCGATAATATACTCTCCAAGTCATGAAATAGTATCCTCTGTACGTTTTCGTGGAGAAGAAAAGATGACATCAAATGGTTTCATGTGTCTTGTTTGTTCGAGAAGAATTTTTACCTGCTCTCGCCCACGAGCTGACAATGGAGAATCATCTTCCCCGCCACTCATTCGACCTTCGACATTTTTTTCACTTTCTGCATGACGTGTAAACCATATCTCAGTACCGTCTGGTTCCCATTTATCAATATTGGCATAGGTTGCGAAGAATGTGTAGGAGTTCCAGAGCGGGAGCAGGACTTTTTTGAGAGATTCGGCAATGCCAGTTTCACTAAAATTCATATCTTCTCCTCGCATAATCGGACCGCCCATCAGATAGAATCGAAGTGCGTCGGCGCCATATTGTTCGATGGTATTTTTTGGATCAGGATAATTCCCAAAAGATTTACTCATCTTGCGTCCATCAGTTCCATTGATGACTCACGTCACTGCGACATTTTTAAAGGCGGGTGACCCCTTGAGAATGACTCCCAATGTGTGCATCACATAAAACCACGCTCGGATCTGCCCGGTATATTCTGCGATAAAATCGGCTGGAAAACTCGCCTCCATTTTTTCCATATTCTCAAATGGATAATGTACTTGAGCATACGGCATCGAGGCGCTATCCATCCAGACATCGAGGACTTCTGGGATACGAGTCAATGGAACTCCTGACACGACGATAGATTCAATAATGGCAGAATGCTCTAGATTAAAATGTCCATACCCATTTGTCTCAATATGTTTTGCTCCAATAGCAGCAGCAAATTCTTTTCCCTTCCCTTCACGACCAGCGTCATCCCCTGATGAGATGACAATTCTTTCATCCACGAGGGACGTCAGAAGAGTCACATCCTCTCTGAGCTCTGAGTAGAATTTTTGCACGATATCTCATGAGCTCGTAAGTCCTGGTGCGACACACACTATTCGCTTCAGCTTTTTCTTATGAGCGATGATATATTCGATAGCGGCACGAGCGCCCATCGAATGCGTCACAACTGTGTCAATATCATCGGTGAATGACTGGTTGAAAACTTTTTCCCACGTCGCATAATCAGCGGTTTCTCCACTCTGGAAAAATGGAGCCACGAGTGTTATTCATTGTTTCTCAAAAGAATCCTTCATCGAAGGGAAAAAATCAATTACATGCTCATTTCTCTTAAAGCCCTGAACTCCAAGAACTTTTTGTATTTTGTTCTTTGGACTCTGTATTGAAGGTAAATATACTCCATCTATCGTCGGTCTATGCAAATTAATTTCTTTTCCATTTGGTCATAAATATACTGTCCATGGTGTCGCATTGGTAAATTTTTCTGGCATTTTTTCACGTCAGAGCTCATACAAAAGTTCTTCTGTTGGGAATCCGTGACTCATAACAAGGACTGTTTTCCCAGTGTAATCTCGCCTGATAATCTCTACCACTTCACGAATACGTGTCCTGATATCATTTTTAGATTCACCAGTTTCTCCGAATTTTATATCTGGATCTGCGCGAAATTCATTGCGGGATTCTCTGCTTGTTTCGTCATTTTTTTGATTGGCAAAATTACCATGATTGAGCTCTCGAAGTGCCTCAAGAGTTTGGATGGTGATGCCGAATTTTTTGGCAATCGGTTCAGCTGTCTGGACCGCACGAACAAATGGAGAAGATAAAATCACTTCGATTCCTTCTGAGGAGAGTTTTTCTGCCAATTCTTTTGCTTGCTTCTTCCCCTTCTCTGTAAGGGGTGAGGTACCGACATCTTCATACACCTCTGCTACATTTGCTTCACTTTCAGCATGTCGAGCACAAATAACTTTGGTAATTTGACCGAGCGGTTTATTCGCTTGATACAATTCCTCTCGAGAACCAATCACGACTCGCTCTGTACCGTCTTCATTTTGCCAGATAGGCATTGGTGTTCCCCAAAATCGTGAACGTGAAATACACCAATCCGGTGCTGATTCGAGAGATTTCAAAAATCGTCCGTGTTTAAAGTGCTCTGGAAACCAATTAATATTTTCATTCTGTGCAATCAGTTCACCTTTAATTCTCTGGATATCGATAAACCAAGATTTCTGTGCTCGCTGTATCAATGGCGTATTACTGCGAGGGCAATAGGGTACTCGATGGGTGATGGATTCTTTTTTAAAGAGAGTTCCCTCAGATTTGAGCCGTTCGCAAATTGGATCAATAGCATCGAGATAGAGCATTCCTTGGTAATCAGGAATCTCAGCCGTATATTTCCCTGCTTCATCGATGGCGGAAGTAATATGAATCCCCTCTTGTTTCGCAAGTTGAAAATCTACATCACCAAATTCTGGTGCCTCGTGAGCAATACCCGTCCCATCCGTATCAGTGACGAAATCAGCATGATAGATTTTAAATGATTTCTCTCATTCTTCATTATTCATTATTCATTGGTCATTTTTGAAGTAATAATCAAACGGTGGCTGGTATTGTAATCCCACCAATTCCTCTCCTGGAATTGTGCCAAGAACCTGATAGTCTCATTTGCCTTTGAAAACAGTTTCCACTCGTGAGGCAGCAACAATATAAATTTCCTCTGCGTGATACACAGAAACATATTGTAAATCACGATTGACTGCGAGTGCCATATGCATCGGAAGTGTCCAAGGTGTCGTCGTCCAGGCCAGGATATTGACCGTTCGTGCCTCTGGAATCTCAGGAACAATTACTGCTTCGCGAACTCACGTAAGAAAATCAATCAGATCGTGTTCCATTCGATGAATCTCAGAATGCACCGGAAGTGCATCGAGTGAGAAATATTCATAGTCAGAAAATTTCTCATCTTCGAGCATTACTTTGTGTCCTACTGGTACAACTCCTCGAAATGACAGTGCTTCGTAGAAAAGTCCCCGGTACCCAATATACGTCGAACAATAAGGAGTTAATGCGCAGGTAATCTCTGTTTCCTCGAGAAGCTCACGAGCCGCTCCAGCATGATACGATTCTCCTGGTTCGATATTCCCTCCTGGGAATCTCCAGAGTCCATCCTTCTTATTTTTTATCATCAGAAGTTTTCCTTCTTCATCTTGGATAATAACGCCTGCTCATTTTCGAACATTTGAAATCGGAAATTTTATCGTCACAGCTGGATCCTGCACATCCTGGTAGCTATCGTCCATCGCTATTTCAAAATTTGAAATCGGCGTTGAGAGTTTCCAAGAATACCACGATACACGCTTTCCTTCATACACATATCCCTTCTCCCAGATTTGCTTAAAGACCCACATCACTGACTCCATATAGTCCTGATCCATCGTACGATATGCATGTTCCATATCCACCCATCGACCAATATGATCGATATACCATGCCCAGTCAGCAGAGGTCTCTCGTGTATAGTTATAGCACTCATCGATAAAGTGTTGAATTCCTCCTTCTGATTCCTCGATGGCTTTATTGGATTCCAGTCCGAGTTTTGCTTGCACTTTTTGTTCGATAGGCATCCCATGACAATCCCATCCCCACACACGCTCGACGCGTTTTCCGAGCATGGTTTGGTAACGAGGAACGACATCCTTGATAATTGAAGAAAGGAGTGATCCATAATGAGGCGTTCCTGTGATAAAAGGAGGGCCATCATAAAATCGATACGGATTCTCCGCTGGTCGAGAGTCGACAGATTTTTCAAATGTTTTTTCGGCTTTCCATTTTGAGAGGATAGCTTCTTCGAGTTTTGAAAACTCAGGTTTTCATTTTGGGAGTGGGAACATAAAAAAACACACAAAAAAATAGTTGTGTGCTTCGGCCAAAATCGTTTTTTGTTAATCGTTTTTTGTTAATCGTTGGAAACGATAAACTATCAACTATCAACTATCAACCATTTCAGAGGTTACCACCGAAAGCGGTACTTGATTTATCTGCGTGACGTGCAGGGGACGGGAAGGTCTACGAGAGTAGATAGTATTTAGTATTGAGTATTTAGACGATGCAAATGCATTTTCTAACGACTAACGACTAACGACTAACGACTATTTTCTTCTTCCAGCGTGTCCTGCGAAGTTTTAACGAAGAAGGACGAGTCCTGTGATAGCAGGACTATGACGCTGATAGGATGAGTATATGCAGAAAAGGAGAAAAACAATACTTTTTACTCTCTACTTTTTCGTCTGTAGACCTATCTCTTCAATAACATCAGTAAGTTTTACAAAAAGAGCAGTATTCCCCTCTTGTTGATATTTTCGAAGCTTCTTTCGGTACTTCGGAAGATTCACGATAAAATCCTGTATCTCTTCGGCTGTGATAGATTTGGTATATTTTCCATAGCCGAGCTTTTCTACCATTTCAGAATTCAGATATTGCTCGTAG
>Ga0172380_10008746_pt1 | contig 10949 bp, 8 predicted proteins | sample Leawe162metaG_FD_119747 | JGI IMG/M metagenome (GOLD analysis project Ga0172380, IMG submission 119747) | Leachate microbial communities from a municipal landfill in Southern Ontario, Canada - Leachate well 162 metaG | ecosystem: Engineered > Solid waste > Landfill > Unclassified | place...
AGACGGAAGGTCAACGGCATTAAATGAAACAGTATGGGAGCCAGCATCGTAGGAATTTTCGGCTATCAAAGCGATTTTGCGCCCTACGGCATCGGTGAGCATTATCTTTGTCTCAGCCTTCGAAACTAAAACGAAGAAGAGCCGAACTTCGGAATTAAATGGATTTGGATAGGGCATCAAGAGTTCGACGGATTGCGGGAGTCCTGCATCCTCTTCTCTGATTGACCCGGGCTCGCTGTTCATTTCAGCGGCGATTTCTCCATCCTCCCCGTATCCATTGACCGCAAGAACAAAGTTATCTCGATATCGACCGGCGGGCATCTGATCTCCAGCAAACTCGATTGACCATTCAGCAGATTCACCCGGCAGCAAAAGCTCAAGTCTGGGTTTAATGACCAGCCAGGAGGTGTAGAGGTCAAGGGCGTAGAGGATATCCTCGTATTCGCCGACACCTTTTCGAATGCCGATGAGTGTTCCCCGACCCTCACGGTACTGCTGCGATACCTCCATGCCGCCGTAGGAATAGCCTTCTTCCAGCTTAAGGAAATAGAGCGGCGTAGAATTTTGGTCATCAGGTGAAACCAACCAAAGCAAGCTCTTTGTGGAGTCATACGGCGTGATCGCATATGCTGCACGAGTATTGCCTTTGACTCCAATCGCAAGAATGCTGTCGATGAGTGACATGGAAGTGATCGGCGACATTCCGGCGTCTGTCCGCATCATTGTGCCGGAATAGTCCCCCAGATAGAAATCGACGAACTGTTCGGAGTTAGCAAAGTCAGCGCCAATGGCATTGCACGGGTCAATGCCATTGGGGACTTCGTAATCCTGACCAAATTCACCATCGACCGAGAACTCAACAATTCCATCCTCGCTACAACCATATATTACCGAGAGACCGTCGGTCGATAAATCGGTGAAACCAGCATTGGCAGGTTCACCTGGTTGCTCGAATTCACCAATGACTTCAAGTGAATCGTCAAGTTGATAAATCAGGTTTGGATCTTCTCCGCTGCTCCCTCCGGCAAGGAAGATGCCTCCCTCGGTCCAGGCTACTGCTTCGATCTCGGTATCACTGGTAAGAGTTGAAACTTCAGCCGAAAGCAGAGGCTCACCTTCATTCCAGCGATCCATCGGCGTGACATAGATGGGGACGCCTGTCTCGTTAGTATATGACAGATCTACAGATACTCGCTGATCTGTGAATAAATCTGCCGAAACAGGTTCTTCCTGCACGTTTTCCCAGGCGTCGTGAGGGAAATGCAACCAACCCCGATCAGTGCGACTCCGGTCTCTGTCCCGCGGGAGCAGGCTGTCGCCCGTATCGATGCATCTGCTATCGCCGGCAAGTACGTACCACACCGAGTCCCCGGGGAAAAATCCGGGATCGTCCGAGGTATTTTCCGTTCCCGCGAATCCATTCAGGATATTTGACCAGTTCACCTGAACGCGGTTTTCTTCACCGAAGAGCGGCTCGGGTCCATACACGATACAACTGTTTAACACGATCATCGAACCGGGAGCCTGTTCGACAGGCCGTCTGGCGTAGGCGGTATGGGCTATCGGTTCACCCCCGATATTACGATTGTTTATGAAAGTACAGTTAGTTAGCTTTAATGGAGTCTCGCCCAGATCAGTTGAAGCTGCGACTGCGCCTCCGGCACGAGTTGCCGCGTTGCCTAAGAAGAGACAATGCTCAACGGTTAAATGCGGTGGTTCTTTAACATAGAGACCTCCACCCTGATTCGAGTTGTTCTCGACAAAGCGCGTGTAGGCGACCGATACTCCAGCGCCAGCGCGAACGTACATACCTCCACCAACCCGTGAGCCGACGTTAGTGGCATTCCCCCAGAAATAACACCACTCGAAGATCGCGTCGCTGCCAGCTCCCCGAACATACGCTCCACCACCGGCGCTTCCACTGTTCTCAAGGAATTGAGTCTTGGTAAACCGGGGAGATGAAGCTTCGGCGACATAAACGCCTCCACCATTGCCAGCTTCATGCGTGCTGGCATTGCTTTGGACGATACAGCTTTCGAATAACGGATCCGATTCATTGAAAATAAACGCGCCGCCACCAGCACTGGGTGTTGTGTTATCGACAATACGGCAGTTAGTCAGCGTTGGATTCGAGAACGCGACAACCGAAATTCCGCCACCGATAAACAACGATTCGTTCTCATTGATTAGAGAATTTCGAATGACGGCCTGTGAATGCCACATTCCGACGCCGCCACCATTCGACCGCGAACGACCGTGAGATATGCGGCTGTGGTCGATAATGACGTCACCACCGGAAATGAAGATGTTTCCGCCGGAACCAAGAGTGTCGATTTCCCCTTCTCCCCGTGTCGCACGACCGTAGGTGACTACACAGTAATCCAGACGTGCGCGTTCGGTATTAAAGAACCTTAAGCCGCCCCAGGCTTCACCTCCGGGAGAAATGGTGAATAGGATCGAATCACCTTCCTCGCCAATGGAAGCGAGTTCACCATAAATGTAAAAAGTGAAGTTGCCTTCAAATCTGACTTCGACACCGGGATCGATCTCGAGCGCTTGATTATCTTGCAACATCAGATCCCCGGTAGCAACATAGGGACTGCCGTTCCTGATCCAATGCCCATTGACATTACCGACGACTCGAGTCTCAGCAACGGTTATCTGAACCGACGCCAAAATCGAAAGTATTATAATTAACTGTTTCACGATGTACTTCACTTTCTATCTCGAAGTGGAATAAGTTGGATCGCCCCGGCGCTGTGATGAGGGATAATCCCAAGATAAGGATTGAGTCCGTTTCGTAAGCTTCAGACTCTGCGAGTTCGTTTAAGATACCCGGATAGGATAAAAGGAAATTCAGGCATCCTGCGTCAACTGCCCAAGCATGGCAAATGAAGGCAGATGGATAAATTGGGAATGATGATAGCGTAAATGATGTATTAACAATGCGATAAGCTCGTTCTGAGCGGGTTTGGAGACTTTAACTCGCTCCAGATTGACGCCACCTCGCTTCAATAGTCTTAGGATCGCGACCGATTCACCGGTGACATTGTGGGTCTCTAAACCGGTACAATCGCAGTTGACGCAACAAAATCCGCCATTCTCAAGGATAAACCTATTAATTAACCCGGTCCTGCCGGGTGATGTTTCGCACATCGGGCAAGTGAAAGGATCAACTCCGAAACCCAGCGAGTCGGCAATTGAAAGTAAAAAATCCAGCAGGAGAAAGCGACTGTTTACCAACCCTGTTTCAAGGGATCGCAATGCATGCAACGCGGATTGAAATGCGAGAGCATTCGGCTCCTCATCCGTAAAACCTTTCAGAATGATTTCGCAGATCACTGCCGAATAAGCGCTTTTGGCGACGTCTGATTTTACGTTTCCGAAGCTTTCAACAGTTGAAGTCTGACCCAACAATTGGACGCTTCGCGATGATTTGATATGTACGACAGCTTCGATGAGTGAAGGCACATCAAGGGAACCGCCTACCGAGCCAGATTTACCGCTGCGAGCGCCTTTGGCAAGCACAGCGATCTTGCCCCACTTGGGAGCAAACAATGTCGCAATCCGTGATGTTTCGCCGTGGCGGATAGTTCTGATGACAAGAGCCTGCTCCTTGCCCGGGGCAGATTTATCTATCACTTCGCCTTGCCGGGAAGGTTTGCAAATCGTTCCCCTCGCATCAGTCGCTCAATTTCTCCGCGAACCGTCGCATCTGCGGAAACCATCGCCGCAAGTTCACCGCGTAACGCCCAAACCCGGATATCTCCGTCAAAATTATCGATCTTTTTTACTGCATCCCAGTATTTTGTTGCCCGGACACCTGACAATTCGAGATAGTATGCTTGATTTGACAGCATCTCGGCCAACCAAAAATTCTCCAGTCGTATATCCTTGGGTAAATGCCTGCGAGGAGTCAATGGAATACTATATTCCTTCGATAGTCTTAGAACTGCTTCCCGAACTTCTTTCTTAACTGGCAGGTCAACGGTTGAATTAGCTTTCAGAATATTCAAACCGGTAAAATGGATGAAATCGAGTCCGATTTTGGTGGCTGTCACAAACAGATCGTTGAGTGATGCCCCGGTTAAATTTTTAACAGTTTCGACCCCAACCAAAAAACCTGTCTGGACTCCACTTCGGCAAATTCGCTCCAATACCGGAACAAGCTCAGAAAGCGAATTGTCGGGCTCCTTACCACCGGTCAAATCGTTGAAACCGGGGTAGAGTTGAAAACCAATCGTAGCCAGGGAATCTTCGTGTAACTCACGAATTAGGTCGATGTCGCGCAGAACAAGAGTCGAAGCAGTCGATAAAATAAGTGGACACCCGTGCTTACCCAACACTTCCAGACAACGCCTGGTTATCCGGGATGTTTTTTCAAGCTCAGGATAAGGCTCAATATCAGCGCCAATAAATACCGACTCTGGCAGAATTTTCCCTCTTCTGCCGATTGACCGATCCAAACGAATTGGCAGCGATAGTTTTCGTTTTGCCTTTTTGCCGTCAGGCAGTTCGGTAGTCTGGTAGGGCGAGACATTCCATCTTTGCCAGAAGATAGGGGGCCTAAGACGAAGTTTCCTATGATGACCGGCAAGCAACGTCTCGGGCACAAGAATCTCCAGTTCGCAAGCTGAGTTGGGATGATTTGGGTGTTATAAGGTAACCATTATCCGCTTGAGTGTCAAGGCGATAAATAGTCCATTGCTTCATTTCGCAACTGAAAAGAGTGTTGCACCCTTACTCATTCTGCATTAGATTAGGATAAGTCTGCGTTTGAGTACAAAAATTTATACGAATCCATTTTCAATTAAACTTAAAAAGAACCGTTCGACAAAATGCCCGACAATCACGAGGCCTTAAACTCAAATATGTCAATTTCTTCGGCAGATGAAGGTTTGAAGAAAATCGCAATCATCACCGAAATTCGAACGATGATTCAAGAAGTCAAGGATCTTCCTACCCTTCCCAGCATCGCCTTTGAAGTGCTTAAAATTGCAGGCAAACCGAACTCCAGTACGAACGAACTGGCTCGCGTGATGGAGGTAGATGTTGCCTTGACCGGAAAGATACTCAGAACGGCCAACAGTGCTTATTATGGCGTACCGCGAAAGATCGACTCACTCCGCATGGCTCTGGTCGTGATGGGGATGGATGAGATTTCAACTCTGGTCACGACCGCAAGCATTTTAAAAGCCTTCCCAACTGAAACCGGAGAAGACGACTGGGATCCGAAGTATTTCTGGTTCCACAGCGCCGCTGTTGCAGAGCTGACAGTAGGTCTCTACGACATTCTTAAGCTCCCGAAACCGACAGGTGCTTATGTTGCCGGTATCCTTCACGACGTCGGCAAGTTGATGCTCCACCAGTATTTCAATCAATACTGGTCAGCTACCCAGACATTGGTCAGGCAGGAAGGCATTTTGGAATACCGCGCCGAACAGCAACTTTTAGGCGTTGACCATGGTCATATTGGCGCATGGTTGATTCAACGCTGGAATTTGCCTGACGATATCTCGAACGCCGTAGCTCAACATCATATTCGGGCGAGTGATTCGCCACAATACGGACTCTCCGCGGTAATCGATTTCGCCGACCGGTTATTCAATAAGATGTATAATCGACCTTCTGAAGACGTAGTCGAAGATCTTCGCAATGACTCCGATTGGCGCGACTGGATTGGATCCCGTTCGACCACAACTCCTACCCTCGTGCAAGAGCTTACGGAGCGTATGGAAAAAGCCTCCCGATTGTTGGATATAATGAAATGAGAATTGCCCGCTCGCGTTCTCACAATATTTGACCTTCCAAACGGGGCTCGCCGCCTATCAGGCAATCGGGCAATACCTTGAAAGGCTGGTAGCTAAGCTCGGCGGATGGTGCTATTCCTTCTTCGGTATTCCTTTTACTGCGAGTTTGTCCGCCACTTCGTTTAGCTCATTTCCAGCGTGTCCCCTCACCCACTTCCAGATCACTTCGTGAGATTGGCTGAGTTCCGATAATTTCTGCCATAGTTCGCGATTCTCCAATTCCCCGGCCGCTCGCTTCCAACCCCGCCTTTTCCAACCATGAATCCACTCGGTCATTCCCTTGACAACATACGTCGAATCGGTGATGATTTCGATGCGACTGGTCTTCTTCAGGGCTTCCAGCGCTTTGATCGCCGCCGTAAGTTCCATCCGGTTGTTGGTAGTGTTGGCTTCTCCCCCGGAGAGTTCTTTGCGATGACTACCGGAGATAAGAACCACTCCCCACCCGCCCGGGCCGGGATTGCCACTGCATGCGCCGTCCGTATAGGCGATGACTGAAGGTAGCTCTCTACCTTGGAAGGGTGACAAAAGTTTCTCTGTTTGTATAATGTAAGCCCCAATATAGCACAATGACGGAAGTCCTCAAACGGTAAATCTGGTGATTCACCTCAAGGAGTCGATCCGGATCCGATTTTCTTATTCTGCTTGACTCTCGCATGCTGAAAATGGTATATTGTAAGCGCAAAATATCTCGGATCCGAATAACTCGAAATCTTGATCGGAACGGGCTGGAAAGTTTGAATTCTTCGACTGAATTCAGAAACTGTAACAACTTGTTCAGACTGGTATAAAAGTCCTACTGACGTTTCTTAAAAGTTGCATTGCATCGCCTGTCATAAATGAAGCAATCTGCTTCATTTGTCAAAATATATTTTGCCTTAGGACAACTGACCGTTATCGCCAAATTGGCGATGAAAACTCTATACAACAAAGTAAATCTCATGGCCGAAAAGAGCTCCAAGCGTGTAGAAACGCTCAAAACCCCAACACTTGTCATCACCAAGTACATGGGTTCCAAGAAGGCGATCCTCCCGTTCGTCGTAGAAGAGTTGACTCGCCTGACCAACCCGAGCGACATCATAGTCGATCTGATGGCCGGAACCCACACCATCGGTTACGCAATGAAAAATCGTTGCCGCATGGTCGCCAACGACATTCAGCGTTACTCGATGGTTATCGGGCAGACACTCCTGAACTACGAACCCAAACCACGATTCGAAGGCGATATTCGTTCCGCCTTGCGTCGCTATTTCCTCAGTAATGCGCGACATCTGGAGGGCTTATTCGAAAACGCCCTTAAGTTGGAACGGGCGATGCTCTCGACCGAATCCGCCCGCCGTCCGAACTGGGATCAGTACGCGGAATTTTGTGATAGCTACCCTTACATTTCCCGTGAGACAGTCGCATCAGGCTGGCCGGAAGAATTCCAGATCCTCTTTTCGCAACATCGACTGGAAGCCTATCGCACACTCAACAAGCTCGAGCCTTACAACCTCTTCTCTCTTTATTTTGCAAATGCTTACGTAGGCATTCGCCAAGCACTTGAGATCGACTCCTTACGCTATGCAATAGACAAACTTTGCGATGATTGGGTAGTAGAACGCCCCGAATTAGGTTACGATCCTTTTCTACTCCGATGTCTGCTGATGAGTGCCCTGATATCAGTCGTCAACCGGATCAATCCGGGGCCGGGACATTGGGCCGCTTACCCCAAAGTCTCGCAGCGAAATAAAGAGTGGATCGTCAGTCAGCGAAGACTTGAAGTTTATGACATCTTTATTCAGAAAGTCATTGAGATCGAGTTGTCGCTCGCAAAGAATCCCTCGTCACATGGACCGCATATCGTCAGCACCGAAGACTTCGTCGGGTTTATGCGAGAAGTGCATGAGTATATCCGACAGGCAAAAGTCGTCTATCTCGATCCTCCCTACTCGCAAGGACATTACTCACGTTTTTATCATGTACTCGAAACCCTTACCAAGTATGACTACCCTGATGTAGCTTTTTCGGGTAGATACCGCAAGGATCGTCATCAGTCGCCTTTTGCCCAGAAGGAGAATGTCCCCAAGGCAATCGGTCACATCTGTGAAGTGACTCGTGATGCCAAGACCATGCTCGTTATAAGTTATTCTCAAGGTGGCATCATACCAACCGCAGACGCATTTCGGGCGATACTTGAGGGCTACTACCCATCTGAGAACATTGAGCTTAGAAGGTTGGCTTCTGTCCACTCCAAGTTAGGCCAAACTGAGCGGATGAAGACCGAAGAATACTTGTTTACCTGCAAACCGTGACCTGAAAAATTGCAACCCGGCAATCGACTCGAATATCTGCTCATACTCGGCATCGCGTTTCTCTTCCGGTGGTTGCCAATCAATTTATCGAGGGGACTGGGAAGATCCGTCGGGTCGTTTGCGGGCAATGTGTTGAAAATTCGCCGTCAGGTGGCGGAGGAAAACCTCAGCCGTGCTTTTCCGGAGCTTTCTCCGCTTGAAATTCATCAACGCTACCTGCAAACTTGGCAGCACTTTGGGATGGTAGCTTCCGAGTTGGCGCGACTCCCGCGAATGGAATTGGAGAATCTACGCGAACAGATCGACTACCCCGAACCCGAAACCTTGAAAGCGATATTTCAACGCGGCAAAGGTGTAATATTCGTCTCAGGGCATCTCGGTAATTGGGAGTGGCTCGGTGCGATGGTCGCTTCCTCAGGCTTCCCCTTCACTTTCGTTGTCGAACAACAATCGAACCGACTCGTCGAAGCTTGGATTGACCGGATGAGGATGCGCGGAAATGTAGAGATTTTCTCCCGCTCTCATGCCGCCAAAGGTACATTACAGGCTCTCAAAAATAATCGCATGGTGGCGATGCTTTCCGATCAGGACGCAGGTTCAGCCGGAGTCTTTGTTCGGTTCTTCAAAAGACCCGCATCGACACCACGAGGCCCGGCGCTATTCCACCTTAAGACTGGTGCGCCGTTGGTCTATGGAAGTTGCTGTCGCGAGTCGGGTCGTTATCGATTACACTTCGAAGAGATTGTCCCGGTACCCCTTTCCGGAGATCGCGAGATTGACGAACGGGCGATCATGGAGCTAATCTCTTCACGACTCGAAGCCGATATTCGGGCGCATCCCGACCAATACATGTGGTTACATCGCCGATGGAAAACGCCCATCAAACAACCTAACGAATAAATACTTCCCCAATCTTACAAGTTATCCATGAATTCCCAATACCTTAATGAACTGCTTTGCGAAGGAGTCGCGGCACACCAGCAACTGGTCTCTGTCTCCCAACCTGTAATCCTTGAAATCGCCAGCCGAATGCTTGCCTGCCTGAAGCGGGGTAACAAGATCCTGCTCTGCGGCAATGGCGGCTCAGCGGCAGACGCCCAGCATGTCGCGGCGGAAATTGTCGGGCGCTACACGCGCGAACGAAAAGGTTGGCCTGCGATTGCGTTGACGACGGACACTTCGATCTTGACGGCGGTCGGGAACGATTATGGTTATGAGCGGATCTTCTCGAGACAGGTCGAAGCGCTTGGCATCAAGGGGGATGTAGTCGTGGGAATATCGACCAGCGGTAACTCACCGAATGTGTTGCTGGCGTTTGAGATGGCGAAGACGTGCGGTTGTGAGACGATTGGCTTTACCGGGGGCTCCGGCGGCAAGATGCGCGAGGCGTGTGACCTATGCTTTGTCGCACCTGCTGTGAAGACCCCCAACATTCAGGAGCTTCATCTGGTCGTCTGGCACGCGGTCTGTGATCTGGTTGAAAAAGGGATGGTGGAAGGGGAGTAAGCACCACTCTTAGGTATTTCAATGAAAAGGCGAAAAGAGTTCCGCCTTTTAATTGACTAATGGAACCATTCATCGAAACAATCCCACAAAACGCCTACCCTTCTTCCAACCCCCACTTCCGCTTGTTCGCGATCACTTCGTCTTCAGTAGGATTAGCCATCGTTTCCTCCTGCGCCGGAAGGAACAATGCTCGTTCAGTGTCACACCGGGCGTTCAAGGCTACCTCAGCGTGAAACAGTTGCGGCATGTCGAGGTCTTCATAGATTGCCTCCCAGGGACATTCGGGTATGCAGGCACGGCAGTCGATGCACTCATCCGGTGAAATATAGAGCTGGTCGGGCAGATCCTCGGAAGGATTCTTTGGAATATAAAAACAGTCCACAGGGCAGACGGTGACACAGGCGGTGTGCTTGCAATCCCGGCACATACGGGTGACGATATGAGGCATTGTTAGTAGTTAAGAATTATGAATTTAGAATTAAGAATAGCTTGGGAACACCTATTAAGACGATTGGTAGCAGACTCTGTTGGCGATCTCAAGATTACTTTGTGATACTCAGGATAGTTTGCCGTCAGACGAGGACGTCTGACGGCGGAATCATCTGCATCGAACGTATCTCTTACTTCGTCATTACCTTAACCGGAATCGTCCCGGGCTTCGGCACAAAGACGTGGCAGGCACTCTTGTTCCATGACGGAAGCATCGCCGTCACTTTATCCCAGACCTTTCCGGCGAAATCAATGAACACCTTTGCCTGCTTCGACTCGGGTGAAGAGACTACAATCGGAGCGCCTCGGTCGCCCGATGCACGAATCGACGGGTCGAGAGGAATTTCGCCAAGGAACTCCGTGCCAAGCAATTCGGCAACCTTCCGCCCCCCACCAGCCGAAAATATGTCTGTCCTTTCATCGCAATGAGGGCAGATAAAGTAGCTCATATTTTCGACAATTCCGAGTACCGGCACGTTCACCTTCTTAAACATCTGCAATCCACGTCGTGCGTCAATTAATGCCACGTCTGAAGGCGTCGTCACAATCACTACGCCGTCAACCGGAACTTGTTGTGCCAGAGTCAACTGAGCATCTCCGGTGCCGGGCGGTAGATCGATAACGAGGCAGTCGAGTTCACCCCAGTCCACGTCGTGAAGAAACTGGTCTATCGCCTTCATCACCATCGGGCCTCGCCAGATCATCGGCGCATCCGAGGGTACAAAGAATCCAATGGAGATCAACTTCAGTCCATAGGCAATCGCCGGTTGGAGTCGCTCGTTCACTGAAGGCGGAACATTGGTCACGCCCAGCATTGTCGGGATGGAAGGCCCATAAATGTCAGCATCGA
>Ga0172380_10008747_pt1 | contig 10947 bp, 11 predicted proteins | sample Leawe162metaG_FD_119747 | JGI IMG/M metagenome (GOLD analysis project Ga0172380, IMG submission 119747) | Leachate microbial communities from a municipal landfill in Southern Ontario, Canada - Leachate well 162 metaG | ecosystem: Engineered > Solid waste > Landfill > Unclassified | place...
AGCTGTAAATGAATAACATGATCATCTTGCATCTCATCTTCAGGCCATCTTTAACCGAACTTTAATCACCAAATCCTCAACGTAGCCCTGCTACGTCTGCGGTTTGTCTCAATCAGTTCGGCTGAATCTGACCTAAATCTGAGCGCAATTTTGACCAAGTTATCCATTTACAGCTCCTAAGTTCAGAGATTCGTGGCGGGGTCGGGTAAAGAGTTGTTCAGGGAATGATGCCTGGACATAGATCGCCGAGAACCTTCTCCAGTACCTCCTGGGAGAACGGTTGCGGAGCTTCTGTGAGCTTTCCGGTGGGAATCTTTGTTTTTGGCATGGGCAACCCCGGAAAAAGGATTGTCAACGTGTCAAGATGACGGCGTTGCAGGTTTCTAGGCTACCAGAAAGCTCTCCACGGCTGTTTCATGCATGTCATTGACCACGGAAACAACCTGCACGGTGTTGTTGCAGCGGACATTGATCCGGCAGGTGGCAGAAGGCTCGGCCTTGGTGTAGCGCAGCAGGATGCGGCTGGCCAGTTCAAGGTGTTCTGGCTCCTGCCGGCCGGTGATGACACCCAGCGGTGTGTTGCCGTCCAGCCATGTGATGGCTGTTTCGCCGGGCTGAATGGCGGCTTCCAGAAGGTGATTGTCGGCTTCGCTGCGGCCGATGATGGCTTTGGTGCGATCAGCGATGCGGAAGTGCCGGCCGATCTTGAGGAGGCGGAAATCCCGCAGGTTGAGTTCATCGGAGTGATCAAATACGTCCTTGACCTTGGGAACAAAGGAAGGTTCGGTCAAAAGACAGCCGCCGGCCGGGCAGGGGTAATTCTTCACATCCATGTCTTCGGCCAGTTGGATCTGGTCCTTGCGGGAACGTCCCTTGATCGCCAGAAGCTTTTCCCGGTCAACCCAGCCTTCCCTCTCGGGGATGGTCGGTTCGAAAAAGTGGGCCGAGAGCGGCCGCAGCAACAAACCCTCCAAGCCGCTTTCACGCTCGATCACCCGCAGGGTATCGCGTCGCTGGCTCATCGGTCTCTGCCCCAGCACCTCGCCGGTGATGACAAAGTCGGCCCCGCTCTCTGCCATGTATTCCTTGGCTATGCGTAACAGGTAGATGCGGCAGTCAATACAGGGGTTAAGTCCCTTGCCGTAGCCGTGGCGAGGGTTTCGGATTATTTCCAGGTAGTCTTGCCCCTTGTGCATGACCTTGATAGGGATGTTGAACTCTTGGGCAACGCGGGCAGCTTCGGATTTGCAGCCGGCGTTCTTTCCGGTGCAGGTGCAAAATGGCGAGGTAAAATTGAGAGCTTCCACCTCTATGCCCAGATCAAGCATCAGCTTGACCGCCAGGGTGGAGTCGAGTCCTCCGGAAAGGAGGGCGAGGGCCTTGCGTTTCATGTTGAACTCCTGGGGCAGCATGGTACGGCTCATCCGGATAGACAGGTGCCGTACCACGATACCGATTTTATCGGAAAGGCTAGCACGGGAGCCTGAGGAAGTAAAGTAATGTATCCGGCCACAGGGCAGGCCAGAAGACCGGGGGGGGGAGCCATCATTATGACAGTGGTTGCAGGGGGGATCAACAGGCGGGTAATCGATTTTCAAGTCCGGATCGGCAGTCAAAAATTTAAACCTAATGTTGCTACAATGGGAGGGGGCGACAACAACATACTGAACATCCAGTCTGTTGTTATCCGGCAGCGCTCAGCAAGGCACAGCCCTCTTCCAGGAAATCCCCTGTAAAGTGTTTGTCAACGACCCAATAAAGATTGTCGCGACCCAATAGGATGGCAACCGGTGTGTCCAGGCTGATGGCATACATTTGGGCTATCGAGTAAAATGGGAACTTGGCGTACATGTCAGGCCGTCCTTCCGTGATTAGGGCTAATTGGATAAAGCTTATTTGGTGAAAGCATAAGACATGCCAATTTAAATAGCTAGTAATAACAGCGTGATATACGCGTTGTAGCGTTTTATTGACAGGGCCCGGTGCCGAGTGGTAAAAAATATGTCGAATATTTGACTTTTGAGGGTGTTTGCCAACTATGCTGGACACGATTGCTATGCTGGAACGATATTTTTGCGGCACGTCACTGCAGGTGATTATCGATCATGGCCGTGCCGTAGCCGGTTTGGCCGGGACCATAGGAAGAGAGCTTGTGCTGCCGGATGACGATTTGAATTTCATCGAGGAAGCAGCCATGCTGCATGATATCGGCGTGTGTCGTGTCCGGGCGGTCGATATGGGCCTGTATGGTGAGTTTCCCTATATCATGCACGGCATTCTGGGGCGGGAGATTCTGGAGGCCCAAGGGTTGCCGCTTCACGCCCTGGTTTGCGAGCGTCATATCGGCGTTGGCTTGAGTGTGGACGATATAGTCAGCCAGCAGCTGCCGCTTCCGCAGCGGGCAATGATGCCCGTATCGGTGCCCGAACAGGTTATTTGCTTTGCCGATTTGTTTTACTCGAAAAATCTTGGAAAGCTTGATCAGAGAAAGTCAGTCGCCCATGTCCGCAATAAGCTTGCCCGGTTCGGCAACGAGAAGCTTCAAATATTTGACACGTGGTGCGAACGCTTTGGGACGGTTTTCCAGCCAGGATGACATCCGGCCTGGTGGCTCCCGCCTTGCACCAGAGTGCGGGCCTGCAGATGCATTATTTGTTGCTTTTCACAAGGCTATGCAGTAAAGTTACGCTCCATTTCCGGGACACCAACCCTCCAGGTGGTTTCATTGCATCAGAACGCACCGACAATAGAAAACTTTCGCGTCCAGATCGACAGCATCGATAACCGCATTGTCGAACTCCTGAACGAGCGCTCGCGGCTGGTGATCGAGGTCGGCAAGCTCAAATCGGGCAGCAATCTGGAATTTCATGTGCCCGGACGTGAGCGTCAGATTTATGAACGCTTGCTGAGCCTGAATCCCGGCCCTTTCCCGAATGACGCTTTGCGGAGTATCTACCGCGAGATCATTTCAGCTTGCCTTGCCCTTGAATCCCCCATGAAAGTTGCATTCCTCGGCCCCAAAGCGACTTTCAGCCATCTCGCCACTATGCAGCAGTTCGGTTTGTCGGCGGAACTGGTGCCGCTCAAATCCATCCCTGCCGTCTTTGAGGAAGTTGAGAAGGGCAAGGCGTTATATGGGGTTGTTCCGGTGGAAAACTCCACCGAGGGTGTTGTTTCCCATACGCTGGATATGTTCGTGGAGAGCAATCTCAAGATAACCTCTGAGATCATGCTTGAGGTTCACCATGACCTGCTTTCCCGGACCGGCCGGCTTGAAGATGTCAAAAAAGTCTATTCACACCCCCAGCCCATTGCCCAGTGTCGCCAGTGGCTCGACGACAATCTTCCCGGAGTGCCGTTGGTAGATGTCGCCTCAACCGCGGTGGCGGCACAGATTGCCAGCGAGGATTACGCCGCAGCAGCGATTGCCAGTGAACTGGCCGCCTCTATTTATGACCTCAAGGTTGTCCGGAGCAGGATCGAGGACCAGGTCAACAACTTCACCCGTTTCCTGGTTGTCGCCCGCAAGGCTTGCGAGCGTTCCGGCAATGACAAGACCTCAGTCCTCTTTTCGGTCAAGGACGAACCCGGCATTCTCTGCCGGATGCTGGAGCCCTTTGCCAAGCGCAGCATCAATCTCTCCAAGATAGAATCCCGCCCCTTTAAGAAAAAGGCATGGGAATACATATTCTTTCTCGATCTGTCCGGTCATTTCTCCGACCCGGAGGTGGCAGAGGCCCTTGAAGAACTCAGGGGTTGTTGCCAGTTCCTCAAAATCCTCGGCTCGTTCCCCCGGTCGATGTAGGATGCCATCAAATGTCCGTGATTATTGAACGACTGGCAATAATAGGTGTGGGGCTGATCGGCGGCTCCTTAGCCCGTGCGTTGCGCGAGGCGGGAGTGGTTAAAACCATTGTCGGTATTGGCCGGTCCCGCGCCAATCTCGAAGAAGCACTCTCCCTGGGGATTGTGGACGAAATCACACATGATGCCGTTGCCGGTGTCCGGGGCGCCCAGATGGTGTTCATCTCGGTGCCGGTTTGTGCCATACCTGCCATGGTTGCCGAGATCGCACCTGCTTTGTCCGGTGGCTGCATTGTCACCGACGGAGGCAGTGTCAAGACTGCAATTGTCGCGGAATGTGAACGGCTCATGCCCCCCGGATGCTTCTTTGTTGGCGGCCACCCCATTGCCGGCACCGAGCATTCCGGGGCGGCCGCATCGTTTGCCTCCCTTTACAAGGGCAAGCGCTGTATCCTGACGCCGACCGCGCACACCAACGCCGCTGCCCTGGATGTGGTCAGCCGTCTCTGGGAGATAGCCGGAGCCGTGGTCTGTTCGATGGAACCTGGCCATCACGATCGGATTTTCGCGGAAATATCGCATCTGCCCCATGTCGTTGCCTATGCCCTGGTCCATGCCGTGGGAACAGCGGACGTAGAGGGGGAGAATGTCCTATCCTACACCGCAGGCGGTTTTCGCGATTTCACCCGCATTGCCTCTTCAGATCCTGTAATGTGGCGGGATATCGCCCTGATGAACCGGCAGGCTCTCCTGAAAAGTATCGACGGCTTTTCCGCCAGTCTGGCGGAGCTCAGGCAGCGCATCGACAGCAGCGACCCTGAAGGTCTGGCGGAGTTCTTTACGACCGCCAAGCAATTCAGGGACGGCATTTTGTAAAACGGATCATTAACCATGAGCGGAGAAATTGTGGATTCCATCTCGATCAGACCGGTATCATCCATAAAAGGCGAAATCACCGTCCCGGGCGACAAGTCGATCTCCCATCGTTCGATCATGCTGGGTGCCATCGCCAATGGGGTTACCTTGGTAAAGGGTTTTCTCAGGGGCGAGGATAACATGGCAACCATGTCTGCCTTTCGGGCCATGGGAGTAGCGATTGATGACGACGGCGAAACCGTGAGGATTCACGGCAATGGTTTGCACGGGCTTAAAGAACCGATGGACGTTATCAACTGCGGCAATTCCGGTACCACCATCCGGCTTCTGACAGGGCTCCTTGCAGGCCAATCCTTTTTTTCGGTGGTAACCGGTGACCAGTATCTGCGCAAGCGCCCCATGAAGCGGGTTGTGGAGCCCCTTTCACGTATGGGGGCGCAAATTCTCGGGCGTGAAAAAAACACCCTCGCGCCTTTGGCCATAAGCGGCGGTTCCCTGAATGCCATAGGTTATGAGTCGCCGGTTTCCAGTGCCCAGGTCAAGTCGGCCATCATGTTGGCCGGGATCTATGCCGATGGTGATACTTCCGTGCGTGAACCCACACTTTCACGCGATCATTCCGAGCGGATGTTTCGGCTGTTCGGCGCGTCGCTGGAAGTATTCAAGAGCGGCGTAACCATCAGGGGCGGCGTGGAGCTGCAGGCCCAGGAGATTGTCGTGCCGGGTGATATCTCTTCGGCTGCCTTCTTCATGGTGGCTGCGCTGATCACATCCGATTCTGAAATCCTTATCAGAAACGTAGGCGTCAACCCCACCCGTACCGGTGTCATCGATATCCTCAAATCCATGGGAGGCAGCATAAAACTGCAGAACGAACGCGAGGTTTCCGGCGAACCGGTGGCAGATCTGCTCATCAGGTCTTCGCGGCTCAAAGGTGTTGATATCTCCGGCAGCGTGGTCCCGCGGGCAATAGACGAGTTTCCCGCCATTTGCGTAGCCGCCTCCTGTGCCGAAGGGCTAACCACCATCCGGGATGCCCGCGAACTGCGGGTCAAGGAGACCGATCGTATCGCCGCCATGGCATCAAACCTGCGTCAGTTGGGTGTAGTAGTGGAGGAATGCGATGATGGTATGGATATCACCGGCCTGGAACGCTTGGGGTGTGGCGAAGTGTCAAGTTTTGGCGACCATCGTATCGCCATGGCCCTTTCGGTGGCATCATTGGTTGCAACAGGTGCTCTTGTAGTCAGCGACATTGATTGCGTCGCCACCTCTTTCCCCTCCTTTTTTCAGCTGCTGGAAAAAGTTTCCCGCAGGTAGCTGCAATGATTGAACGCACACGCGGTCTTGTTATTGCAATTGATGGTCCGTCCGGCGCCGGCAAGAGCACGATTGCCCGGCAACTTGCGAAGCGGCTCGGCTACAAGCAGATCGATACCGGGGCCATGTACCGGGCAGTTGCCTATTTGATGAGTCGGACCGGAATCGATCTCGCTAACGAAGAGGCCGTGGCCTGTTTCTGCAAGGACATCGATATCCGGCTCGATTGCCTAAACGGTATCCAGAGGGTTCTGGCCAACGGCCAGGATGTAACCGACCATATACGCACCCCCGAGATGTCGCTCTTGACGTCGCGAATCTCGGCCCTCAGGCCGGTACGGGAAGCCCTGATGTGGACTCAACGGCGCATGGGCCGCGACGGCGGCGTGGTGTTGGAAGGGCGTGACATCGGCACGGTTGTCTTTCCTGATGCCGAGCTCAAATTCTATTTGTATGCCTCTCCCGAGGAACGCGGCATCCGGCGTTTCGCGGAACTGACCGACAAGGGGGAGTGTGTGACGCTGGAGGATACCATTAAAGAAGTTTCCCGGCGTGACGAGCAGGACTCCCGGCGCGACCTTGCGCCTCTCAGGCAGGCCGAGGATGCCATTCCAGTGGATTCGTCCGGCATTGCCATTGAAGAGGTACTGGATATGATGGTAGCGGCTTTCGAAGACAAGACGAAAAAACGGAAAAAGTAAAATGAAAATCATTATCGCAAAACGGGCCGGATTCTGCTTCGGTGTCAAACGTGCCACCCAGATGGCATTCGAGGCAGCTGGCAAGGCGAGTAAAACCTATACCCTTGGGCCAATCATCCACTCCCCCCAGGTTGTGCAGAAACTCGAAGACATGGGAGTCAAGGTCGTCAGGGACCTGGAGCATACGGACAGTGGCACCATTATCATACGCTCCCACGGCGTCCTGGCCAGTGAGATGGATGAAGCGGTTCAGAAAAGGCTTGAGATTGTCGACGCAACCTGTCCTTTTGTCAAAAAGGCCCAGGAACATGTCAAGAGTCTTTCCGAGGCGGGATACGGAGTTGTCGTGGTGGGTGATGCCGACCACCCCGAGGTTCAGGGAATCGTATCCTATGGGGGAGACAAGGTCTTTGTTGTCGGTTCGGGTGAAGAGGTCAGGCTCCTGCCAAAGATGAACAAGATCGGTGTGGTTGCCCAGACCACTCAATCATTTGAGAACCTCAAGAACGTTGTTTCCGAATGTCTTTTGCGAGGCGGCGAAATAAGGGTCTTCAATACCATTTGCGATGCAACGGCCGTGAGGCAGGAGGAAGCAAAAGAGCTGGCGTGCCAGGTGGATTGCATGCTGGTGGTGGGCGGCTTCAATAGTGCCAATACCCGGCGCCTGTCAGAAGTGTGTGCCGAGATTCAGCCTAAAACACACCATATCGAGACTGCCGCCGAAATAGATCCACTCTGGTTCGAGAACGTCGCACGGGTTGGCGTAACTGCCGGCGCTTCGACTCCAAAATGGATTATAGATGAGGTCGTGAACAGGATTGAGGCGCTTAATAAAACTAATTGAAATTTTATGTAGATGTGTTACATTATTTCGCTTCAAGAGCAAAGAAAATATAAAAGTTGTTACAGAAAACGTTCAGGGGGTAAGTTTTAATGGTTGACTTTAAAAAGCTCGGCGCTGCTGATAACGGTGAACATGATGATCCGGATGCAGAGCTGCAGAGCAGTGAATTTGCTGCTCTTTACAAGGAAAGCCTCAAGGAGAGGCCCGAGCGGGACAAGATAATTGAAGGAACGGTTGTTCGCATCGATCAGGAAACGGTGCTTGTTGATATTGGTCTCAAGTCGGAAGGTTTTGTCCCGGTTTCCGAGTTTCGTGATGCCAGCGGACAGTTGAATGTTAAAGTAGGCGATCTTATACGGGTGCTTATGACTCGTGAAGATGGCAAAAAGGGTTATATTCTCTCCAAAAAGAAGGCTGATTATCTGGCCGCATGGGAGAAAATTGGCGATGCCGGTCAGGAAGGCGGCATCATCGACGGCACCATCACGGCACGGGTCAATGGCGGTTACAGTGTTGACATCGGTATTCCTGCCTTCCTCCCCGCTTCGCAGGTGGATATCCGGCCATCCTCGGATCCTGACAGCTATATCGGGCTTAATGCAAAATTCAAGGTAATCAAACTGAACCAGCGCCGTGACAACATTGTCCTTTCCCGGCGCGTATTGCTGGATGAGGAACGCCAGGCGTCACGCTCCGGCACTTTGGAGAAGCTTGAAGAAGGCATGATTGTCGACGGAATCGTCAAAAATGTCACTGAGTACGGTGCGTTTGTGGACTTGGGCGGTGTTGACGGCCTGTTGCATGTCTCTGATCTTTCCTGGGGAAGGGTTGGCAAGCCTGCTGACGTCCTCAAGCCAGGTCAGCAGATCAAGGCAAAGGTGCTCAAATTCGATCGCGCCAAGGGTAAGATATCCCTTGGAGTAAAACAGACACTTCCTGATCCCTGGTTGGAAGTTCCGGCCAGATATCCGATCGATACCCATGTCAAAGGGCGTGTGGTAAGCCTTATGGAATATGGTGCCTTTGTTGAACTTGAAGCGGGTGTGGAGGGACTGGTTCACGTGTCCGAGATGTCATGGACCAAGCGTGTGCGCAGGGCCTCAGACATCCTGAATGTCGGGGACGAGATTGAAACGGTTGTGCTTGGGATCGACATGGGCAATCGCAAGATTTCTCTTGGGCTTAAACAAGTTCACGAAAATCCTTGGAAGGCCATTGCCGATAAATACCCGGTTGGCACAAAGATTGAGGGTCAAATCAAAAACATGACCGACTTTGGCATGTTCATTGGCATTGAAGAAGGCATTGACGGTCTGGTCCATGTTTCTGATATTTCCTGGACCAAGCGGATCAAGCACCCTGGTGATGTTTACGCCAAAGGAGATCTCGTCCAGGCCGTTGTCCTCAAGGTCGACGTGGAGAACGAGCGCCTCTCCCTGGGGATCAAGCAACTTGAGCCGGATCCCTGGACTATTGCACCCAGCAAGTATCGTTCTGGCACCAAGGTTACCGGCAAGGTTACTTCGCTGACTGATTTCGGCGTCTTCGTGGAGTTGGAAGAGGGGATCGAAGGGTTGATTCATGTCTCCGAACTCTCCAGGGAAAAGGTGCCGACTGCCAAGACGTTTGCCGAGATTGGCGATACCCTTGAGGCTGTAGTTTTGAGCTGTGACTCCAAGGAGCGCCGTATATCCCTTTCCATCAAGGCCATGCAGGCCGCGGTTGAAAAAGAGGAATTTGAGCAATATCTCGGTTCGCAGGGCAAAGCCACTTCCAACTTGGGCGAGCTGTTGCAACAGGAAATGAACAACAAGAATAATAACTAAGAACTATCTAGCAGGAGAGACGCCATGACCAAAAGCGAATTGATAGAAAAAGTGGTGCAGTCGCACGGCATGTTGAATATGAAGGCTTCGGAAATGCTGGTTAATACGGTTTTCGATTCGATTGAAGATGCGCTGCGATCCGGAGACAAGGTGGAAATTCGTGGATTCGGCAGTTTTACCATAAGAGAGCGTACCGGACGAGAGGCGCGCAATCCGAAAAGTGGTGAAATTGTGAGTATTCCAGCCAAGAAAACACCGTTCTTCAAGACTGGCAAGGAGCTCAAAGAGCGCGTCAACTGCTAGTAATTTGACCGAGTTTTGCAGTTGCCTACTCTACTGCCCGGATGGCGGAACTGGTAGACGCAAGGGACTTAAAATCCCTCGACCGCAAGGTTGTGCCGGTTCGATTCCGGCTCCGGGCACCAACTGATATTATTTGACTGTCTAGGGCTGTTCGAAGAAGTTCAAAGCCCCTGAGAAATCAGGGGCTTTTCTTTATTGTGCTTCAGTTGCAGTCCTCAAGAGTCATGTGTTTCCTCCTATTCCATGAAAAATAAGTATAGATTTTGATCAAAGATATACTGATACTTTGGGCATATACTTTGAATGGGCCGATTATCTTGTTTCATTGAAATCCGCACAATGCATGTTTCACCGCTCTTTTTTTTGACCGTTATGAGCAATCTCCCCATTATGTCATGTGCAAATTTCATAACGACCTCTTTTATAAGATCGTGCGGCTTTTAGTCTCATCCTCGACCGTGTCGTGTGGCGAGGTCTATTCGTGTACCTGATATCAATCCCTCGAATACATACGGATTCAATATCTGATTCTCCCAGAGCAGATTCCTATCTACTTCGCTTAATGCTGCCTCGTCACAGACAATCTGCCAATTTTGCTCGATGCAATCCACCTGTCTAACGATAATGTCAACAGCCTCCTCTTCGGAGAGGAGAAATTGTGGGGTGGCAGCGAGACATGTGGCGATCCGGCTTGAACGGTCATCTCCCTTGACCAGCATCGCCTGAGTGGCAATTCGCCCATGGCGGGCCTGTGGACAGATGTCGTATGCAGGGGTCAGCGTCAGCATGTGTCCATCCCAGAACGCTGCATGATTGCGGGCGTGGTCGTCAGTATTGCCGACCAGGATGTTGAACACGATGCGTGAAAACAGTTCGCGCAATGTTCCCGGAGCGTTTTTGAATTTGGCCCGGACAAGTTCGGCCAGTGTTTCGTAGCTTGCATAGCGTGCCATCATCTCGTCCAGAGATAACAGCGTCAGTACCGAAACAAGGCTCTTGCGTTGCCATCCGTTGACCGTTGCTGTCCGATCGAAACGCTCGACAAGCAGTACATCTTTGCCGGCGGCACGTTCCAAAGAGACCGGTGCCACATCCAGACCTGCCATGTCAGCCAGTCTCATGGCGATATACTCCGCCTTGACGACAGAGTAGAGGTCGGTTGATGTGGAGAATTTTGCAATGAATTTCCGGGAATCGCTTTCTATGAGGGCCTTGGGTCGTGCTCCACCGATAGAGGTGCCATGCTGAAGTGCCTGGGCAAGCTCAGGAGTTA
>Ga0172380_10008748_pt1 | contig 10946 bp, 11 predicted proteins | sample Leawe162metaG_FD_119747 | JGI IMG/M metagenome (GOLD analysis project Ga0172380, IMG submission 119747) | Leachate microbial communities from a municipal landfill in Southern Ontario, Canada - Leachate well 162 metaG | ecosystem: Engineered > Solid waste > Landfill > Unclassified | place...
GGTTGACTGGGCCTCTGATATTCCTGTAGAAGAGACTAAAGAGCACCAGCAAGGAAAAATCGCCGAGTACATTGACGCTTTCAAGCGCAATGGAAATTTTCCGCCGCGCGTTCGAGCTTTCCTACAAGGCCGCATTAATCCAGGGGAGAGAAACAAAGAATTATTTTTCTCTGCATGCGTTCTTTTCAATATGGGGTGGTCGGTGAATCGGGTACGTGAAAGAATTTTGAAAGTGGAAGGGATGGCGCGGCATGAAAATCTGGATTCAACTCTTAAAAGTGCTGCAAGTAGGTGCGGTGTCTTGTGGAAATAAAAAGCCCCTGGTGAGGATCAAACACCAAGGGCTTATTTGTCCCGTTCTAACGCTAATCAGAAAAAGGAGCAATGTGTAATGAGTACCACGGGGAAATTAAAAGCGCAACAATTGCAAGAAGACTTAATGAGGGCTTTAAATGGGGAAACCATCGACTTGCCCGAAGGCGAATTACCGATAAGCTTCCCTCATAAATATTTAGTGGCCGAGCCCGAGCATGGAAAAAGGCGCGTGCTCTGGCACCAAAACGAGGACGTTTTAGAATATGTGTCTGATTCTGCTATAGACAACTGTCTCATTCAGGCGACAATGAAACTACCATCTGCCTACGAACAGTACAGGATTACATCCTCTAAAGTCGAAGGAGTTAAGAAGTATTGGATGTGCGGTACAAAACTTTTTGACCACAACCAAATCAAGCCGGTGCTCCAAAAATCCACACCTGGCTACACCTTCCGCCGCCTAGATTTCGATATGTCCGATTCTCCTACTCCGCTATTTGACGACTTTCTAAGTCATGTTGAAACAAACGCTGAAGCGCTTCTAGCTTACATTGGAATGCTCTTTGATGAGTCTGCTCCCCGTCAGTACTACCTATGGTTGTACGGTCAAGGAAATGACGGCAAGGGCACGCTGGCCCGATTTCTAAAGCGCATCTTTGGTCAAGCATATGCAGCTTGCCAAGAGCCCGACAAAACTCTTTCGCAAGATAAATTCTTTACCTCGCGGCTGATGGGAAAAAGGCTTGGAGTCTTCAGTGATGTGCAAAAGGGGAAGATAGTAAAGGATAGTCTCTTCTTGCAGCTTACTGGTGGGGATGCAGTCTCGATAGAATATAAAGGGAAAGACGCAATCACTGTTGACCTCAATATCTTTTTCATGTTCCTAGGCAATACGCTTCCAGAAATTACCGGGATGCGAGCACAAATGCGCAGAGCGATTATTTGTACATTAAAGGAACGTCCTGCAAGCTTTGTGCCACAAGCCGACTACGAAGATCGACTGTGGGAAGAGCGAGCCGGGATTCTGTATAAATGCTGGAACGCATGGCAGTCAATGAAAAACGAACACGGGCGCATGATTTTTAATACCGAAGTCTCTAGCGACCTGGCCGAAGACAACGAAACCCAATGGGAAAGCTTTTTTAATTTCAATCTTGAAATGGATGAGAAGGGAAAACTTTTACCCTATGAGCTTGCAGATAGATTTAAACAGCTCAGAATGACCGCCTGGGAGCTTCGGGAGTTCAAAGCATGGCTATGGCGCTCAAAATCTATCAAGGTCTTCAGAGGGGCTGGAGACGAACCTAGAGTTTATCCTGGTGTGAAGCTAAAGCCGTTTGTTCCTAATCGACATCTATCCGTTGTTGGAGACGATGCAACTCATAAATTTTAGTGGAGGTTCGAAATGTTTGCAGCTGAGATGAAAGCAATTGAGCAGTATTGTATCGAAGAAGGCATACCGAAAGCGGGGATACTTACCGCAATCATAAACCTCAACTTCTCGAAGTTGACCCAAGATGCTTGGTTTGTCATTTTCGATGCGCTTGGTAGCGAATCAAATATGGCAGACTCGCCACTCCTTCACCTGGCGGCTCACGTTTGGGGCCAAAAGGCGTCGGTGACTCCAGTAATCTAAAAGCGGTGCGGTTTTGTGACGAAGAAAGGGGGTACCTAGTGTACTCCCTTTTTGTTTTTCTGTCTAGTGACGCCTGGTGGAACTTTGGTGAAGTAGTAAAGCGGTTTTCCTGAAGTCACTTTACAAATCCAGTTCAGGAGACAAAAGGGAACTAATGTGACATCGCGTTTTCACCAAACTTCCGAGCGAATTCACCAAAGTTCCACACGAATTCTAATGCCAGGGGTTTCCAGGGGTTCCAAGAGTACGAAAATCCTCGAAACCCTTGTGCCCCTTCCTTGTTCCATACATTCCAGGGGTTCCAGTAGTATATACACAGAAGAAATATAGAGAAGAGGGGTAAAAAGGAGCGAAAATAAAAAGCGGGAGTAATAGAGCACCCCTGGTTTCCATGGAATCCCTGGAACAACCTTGATGCTCAACGGTTTCAGAGGTGCCAGGGTGGTGGCATAGCCCTGGAAACCCTGGCACAAATCTCGAGATTGCTATCCATAACCATTCAAATGCTCAAAATATAAGCAAAATCACTGCAGAAGATCCTTCTGTGCTATAATTAACCAAATCAATCACAATTCCGGGGTGTCTCATGAAGTCCAAACTAAAAATTTGGTTTACTCTCGCGCTTAGTATCGCTACGCTTCTAATACCTATTTTAGTACCTGCTCAGTTCAAGGCGCTTTGGTCCCTGGTGGTCCAAGTGCTGCGGCTATTTATTGACGGTTTATAAATGTCGAAAAAAAAACGTCCTCCGGTGGAGCCACCGAAAAAGCCGGTGGGTAATCCCCCCTGGATACCTGATGCCCAAATCCTAAAAAAAGTTGAGCAGATGGCTTCTGACGGCATGTACGAAAAAGACATTGCTGCCTGTATTGGTATCAGTGTCTCAACTTATATGGCTAAGAAGCACGAGTTCCCGGAATTGGCGGAAGCCGTAAAAAGGGGAAATTCAAAAGGGGTTCAATTTGCGACTGAGTGCCTTCGCGTGTTGATGCCAGACAATTTGACCGCGATTATTTTTTATTTGAAGTGTAAGGCGGGGTGGAAAGATGATGGAACCAATGTCGGAGCTGGAGGCGGAAGAGATACGGAAGCTTCCACTAGAGCAGTTCGAGCAGCTTTGGACAGAATTAAACAACAGCGACCCGCTTGCGGCTAATGATGCTCTGCGCGAAAGATGCAAAACCGATGTCGAATTATTCTCCTCTGTGTTTTTTCCGCATTTTTCTAAGCACGCTTTTAACCAATTTCACCGTGATTGTTTCCGTGATTGGGCAAGTGCTAAAAGGAAAACTAGACGCGCTGATGCTGCCCCACGTGGTACGGCGAAGTCTACGCTTAAAGCTCTTATCAAGCCGATCCATGATCTCTGCTACGGACTTGAGAAATTTATTGTCATCATCTCGAACACACAAGACCAAAGTGCTGGCAAGCTTAAAGATATACGACGCGAGTTACTTGAAAATCCTATTCTCCGTGATTATTTTGGAAGCTTCTTTTCAAGCAAGCAAATCGCTGAAACACAATTTGTTGCAAGCTGCCAAGGTCATCAGACAATGTTTACAGCATACTCATCCGGTTCGGAGATTCGTGGTATCCGCTTTGGTGCGGATCGGCCTTCGAAAATCATCTGTGACGACGTTGAGCACTCCGAAGAAGTCAACAATGAAGAAATCAGAAAAAAATATTCAGACTGGTTTAGGGAAGTTGTATCGCAAATCGGTGATGAAAACACGAATATAGAAGTCATCGGGACGGTTTTGCACAAGAAATCTCTCCTGATTGAGTTGATGGACAACCCCGCTTACAGTTCGAGAACATACAAAAGTATTATCTGCTTTGCCGAGCGTGAAGACCTTTGGCAAGAGTGGAAGCGCATTTATGGGAACCTCGACGACGACAACCGCTTAGAAAAATCCGAATTATTTTATAAAAGTCAAGAGTCTGAAATGCTTCGCGGTGCGGAAGTGCTTTGGCCTGAGAAAGAATCCTACCTTGACTTGATGAAGCTTCAATTTGAGATTGGTCGCAAAGCTTTCATGAAGGAAAGGCAGAACGAGCCCATTGCATCTGACGCCGCGCTCTTTGATACCCTCCATTGGTTCCGCGAAGTCGAGGAAGGTCTATTGATCGAATCGACGGGGATCATTGTCCCCTGGAAGAACCTCAAGGACTTTGCTTACGGGGCGATGGACCCGGCAACTGGCCAAACCAAGCAGAAAACTGGTAAACTAGGAGACTTCACGAGCATTGTAACCGGCTACTCAGACACGCGCGGGCGTCTTTTTGTCCATGGTGATTGGACGAAGCGAGCCCCGCCTTCAAAATACTTCGGCGCAATGTTCGAGTTGAACGATCATTACAAGTATGTCAAGTTCGGTATCGAAACCAATCTTTACAGAAATTTGATGGCCCCTAATATCGAAACCGAGCGCAAGAAGCTCGAAAAGGATAGGAAGGCCCAGGGTCGTGCTGATTGGGCCATTCAAATGGCGCTTTACGACATCGAGGCGATAGAAAACAAGCAAAAGCGGATCTTTACGCTGGAGCCAAAAGTGACAAATGGGTATATACTGTTCAATAAGAGCCTATCGCCAGAATTTAAAAGCCAAATGGAATCATTCCCACTTGGTGAGCATGATGATGCCCCCGACGCATTAGAGATGCTTTGGGGATTAGTAAATAATCGCTATGGCATGGCCGCCTTAGCAATGCGACCACAACAGGGTAGGTAATAAATGGCAGATCCTTATCAAAGTCCAAAATCAGCGGCTTCTAGTCGTTGGGCTGGCTTTAAGAGCCGCACACAAAAGCGGATTGACAACAATTTAGGAATCATTGCGAGTGGTCACAGTGGCCAATATCGCCGCTACCGCACCGAAGAACTAAACCGGCTCGACCTCTATTTAAAAAATAAACAGTATGACACTCTTGCGGATTGGGACGGATCACCAGACGAATACGTTCAGATTCGAAAAAGAAAACCCCGCATTATTTTGTCTTTCCCAAAAATGCTTTGTTCTAAAGTCATGTCAAAGCTGGTGGGACGGAAAACTTTCCCGAAGCTGGCTGTGGAAGATGATCCAGATACAACCGTTTTCCTCGAACTTCTTTTGAAGCACTCGCATTTGAAAACGTATTTACAAGACACCGTTCGCCAAATGCTTGGCATGGGTTCTTGCTTTTTGCGTTTCTATATGATCGAAGGTCAATTCAAACTTGAATCCTTCAACACAAAATATTGCTATCCAGTTTTCGACGATATTGGCGAGCTTGAAGAAATCGAAGTTCGCTATACATATCCAGATTACGAAGACCGCGATGCGAATGGTGCGCCTAAAGAAAAATGGTTTAGGATGCTTCTTTCCAAAACCGTTGACATCCTTTACGACAATCCAACAGCGACCGAAGCCGAGCCTAATTTCGTGGAAGTGCAACGGGCCGAGCACGGTTTTGGTTTTGTGCAGGGTGAGTGGTTCAGAACGACCGAAGACAAGCATTCCCCTGATGGCTATTCTTTGATCCTAGACATTTTGGACCTCTGCGATGAACTTAACTACTCTATGAGTCAGTCAAGCCAAGCAATCAGCTATGCACAAGAGCCGCAACTAACAATTGCGGGCATGGATGCTGCGGATCTTGACGAATTAATTCGCTCATCGACAAAAGCATGGAGTCTTGGGAGAGACGGCAAGGCAGAATTCCTAGAGGCAAACATGACCGGCGTCGAAGCCGCTCAAAACATGCGCGACATCGTTACAAAAAATGTTTCTGACATCGCTCGTATTGTGCTGCTCGACCCAGAGAAGATGGTTGGCTCTGCACAATCTGGAAAAGCAATGGAAGTGCTTCATGGTCCCCTGGTTGAGTTGATTGACGAACTTCGGCCCATGTTAGAGAAATCAATGCTCGATATTATTAGCCGCATGACGATGGCATTCTTGCTTTCACGCGAAGCTGGTGCATTGGACTTGGCAATCCAGACGCCACCTGATTGGGTACCTGAAAGCATGTCAATCACTGCCGATTGGCCGCCGATCTTTCCTATGACGATGGAAGATTTGCAAAAGAAAGTCGCGGTTGCTGTGCAAGCTGGAAATGCTTCCGTAGTTTCCAGGGAGACGCTTACACGTTGGGTAGCTTCAGACTTCGGTATTGAAAATGTCGAAGAAGAAATAGCAAAGATTGCGGCGCAACCAGTCATAAACCCATTTGGAGTATTTTAATTGTCCATCAGAGCATTTAAAATTGGTGGGAAGATGATCCGCTTCTTAAGCGGATCGAAGCATCAAACGCGATTGCTGCGTGTTGGACTTATTAATAAAACTGCTTATTCAAGTTACAAATACAATCCAGCTTTTAAAGGTCTTTCGTTCGGTGCTGCGAAAGATTTGACAACGAAAACTGTAATGGCTAGTCGCGCTCCACTTGATTTGACTCTTGGTGTCACTACGCTAGGAAAAAGGCGGCGCGAAATATTTATCAGCTTGCCGGCGCATAAAATGACAAGAAGCAATCTTAGAAAAACCGTAGCGCATGAGCTTTTTCACACTAAGCCTATAATCGGAAGATCCGAAATCGGCGCTCATTTTTGGGGTGGTCTTCATTCTCAAAAAAATAAACTATCCTTCAAAGAAGGAATTTCTGAAATTAGAAGGCTTGCGGAACAAAGACCTTTAAGATTTTCCCATGAAGTAAGCGCAGTTAAAAAAGCTTCTGTCGCTGCGGTTGTGGTCGGTGGTGTTGGGGTGGCCGCTAGAGAAAGAGTTAAATTTATACGAAGAAATGGGCGTATTATCCCAATTAGGAGTAAAAATGAAATTCATTCGTAAAAACGGACGAATTATTCCTATCCGCGAAAAGAAGCAGGACTATGCTGCAACGGCTAAAATTGGAGTTGCTGCCGGTGTTGCTGGCGCGGTTGGTGGAGCCTTGACAAAGATCGGCACTGCAAAAAATAACAAGGGATTTGCTATTGCTGGTGGCCTTGCTGCCGCGACAGGCTTTAGCCTTGGTGTTCTTGGATCTGTAAAATCTGTAATTCGTGGCGTAAATGCAAAAGATGGCGAAGGCGTTAAAGTTTGGGGAGGTCACTTCCTATCCGCTATGGGTGGTCAGTTAGTTGGTGGCCTTGCTGCTGCTGGAGCTGGGGCACTCGGTGCGGTTGCTGCGTACGGAGTTATTCGCAGCAAGGGAAAATTAGCAACATTGGCGAAACTTAAAAAACGTTCGCATTTGAAAGTCATAAAATAATGAGTGAAGTACGCTTCATCCGTAAACATGGCAGAATAATTCCTATCCGCAAGTCGGGCGGGAATAAAGAGCGCAATGCATTGGATGTTGCGAAAGTTCCTGCGGCCATACCTGTTGCAGTGTCATCCGGCATTGGTGTTGGTGGCGCAGTTTATAAAACGGCTTCGCATCATGAAAAGAAACTTTTCTCCCTAAAAAACAGAATCGTTAAATTACGGTTTGCTGCAAATGAAGTCGGCGCATATAAAAAGACTTCCTTAAAATCTTTGCTTCCAACTAAACCAAATCTATTTGATTGGGGAAAAGCCCAGACTAAATTGAAAAGATTTGAGACGGCACGTATGCGAGTAGCAAAATTTGCCCCTGAGCTTAAAAAAATAAATTCAATGATTGGGTTTATAGGAAAAAACAAATTTAGATTATCCATCGGCGCTGGTATCCTTGGCGGATTGGCTGCGGGGTATTCCGTGCTCCATGAAAAAGATAAAAAATAACAATGTTGGACTTCTTCGAGGAAATTGACGCCGTTGGTTTGGCGGAAGACCACGCCTTAGCGGTGGTTAGCCTTGAAGAAGAACAGGCGCAAAAGATTTTGAAGTCTTATCGTCGTGTCGCCTCAAAACTTCGCATTCAATTGTCACAGCTTCCCACTGACACCTTTACGGCGCAAAGAATTCGCGTTGTGCTGATGCAACTTGAGAGCGCAATCCTCACGCTTCAAGGCGACCTCACACGAGACACCATAAGTGCTGCTGAGTTGATGGCAAACCAGTCAATTTCGAACCTCGTTACAGAAGTACAGAGTTTCGCGGAATATTTTAAGGGTACGCAGCAACCCATAAACCTTTCCCTGGTGAAAGAAGCCGTTGGGGTGGACAACTACCTTGTAAATCAGTTCCAGGTGAGCGTAGACACCTATTCTGCCTCTCTACGGTCAAAGCTGTCCGAGGGAATAAGCGATATGGTAATTGCGCGGGAGTCTTCGGAGACTTTCATCGACAAGCTTTCTAATTTCTTCGTTGGTGAAGAGTGGAGACTGCGGCGGATCGTTCGAACGGAGCTGCATGGGATCTATGGGCGTGCCAAAATTGATTCTATGGGCGTGGTCCGCGACGAATACATGCCTGAACTAAAGAAAACGCTCTACCATCCAATGGATTCACGCACTGGCGCGGATTCCGTCTATGCAGCTTCAAAGAATCTCATAGTGGATATTGACCAACCATTCAAATACAAGTGGAAGGGCAAGGATCGGGAATTTATGGCTCCCCCTGATCGTCCCAATGACAGATCTATCCTCATTCCATACGATCCAAGCTGGAAATAATCATCATTCTTAAAATGGTTGCTTGTGGCTCTTAATAACTCGTGTAATATTAAAGGCAATATTTCCAAGTCGAAGTTCAAACTGTGCCCGGATAGACGCCGGCACCAATTATGAGGTATACTTATGAGCACAAAGACAAATGACCAATCAGGCGACTCCAAAACCAACGGCACTGGCGGCCAAGGTGGGGATTCCACAGGTGGGAATACCGGAGACACTGGGGACACCAAGGACGGTAACGGGTCCAAGGATGGGCAGGCTAAGGGAGAAGGCGACGAGGATACGCTGGACGAATCCGCGCTCGACCCGAAGACCAAGGCTTATATTACGAAGCTTCGCAAGGAAAATGCGGGGCATAGGACGCGAGCAAACACGACTAAAAACGAGTTTGACGCTTTTAAGCAGAAGGTTTCCAAGGCAGTAGGTAACGAGGATGACGAAGTCCCCGCCGAGAAGCGAGTCGAGGAATTGAGTTCCCAGGCTCAAAGTTTGGCGATGGAAAACGCGATCCTTAGTATGGCAGTTGAAAACAACGTCCCAAAAGACGGGTTGAAATACTTCAAGTTTCTTGTAGCCCAGGCGGCGGAAGAACTTGCAGAGGGTGAAGAACTTTCCGAGGAAGCTATGGTGGAAATCCTAGCGGACGTTCGAGGAAAATTCGCCCCCGCATCGACTACTACCAGCGTTACCACGAAAAAAGCCGGGAATCCCGATGGCTCAACTGAAGTTACATTAGACAAGTTCTGCAAAATGAGTATCGGTGAGAAGTCGGCTCTTTATACGAAGAACCCCGAGCTTTACACCTCCCTCATGGAGCAGGCGAAAGAAACAAAACGCTTAGTTTAAAGGGAGTTAATCAATCATGGGCGCAACAGTAGCAGCCGATTTCGCATTTGTACCAAAAGTTTGGCAAGACCACGTGGCAGCCTACTTTGATCGTAAACTTGTTTACGGTGCAGTAGCTTACCGCGACAATACCTTGGAGCAAGCTCCTGGTACGGTCATCAATTTCCCATATTTCAAAAAAATCGGCGACGCTGAAGAACCAGCGGAATCCGATAGCTTGGTTGTGGACAATCTTTCTGACGATAGCTTCAATGCTACCGTTAAAGAAGTTGCAAAAGCTGTTGGTATCAAGAAAAAAGCTTTTAAATCGTCTGCTGCTAAACAAGAGCGCATGATTTCCGAAGCGCAAAGTCAACTTGGTCGCGTTATGGCTGAAAAAGTCGACCGCGATTTGTTGACTGAGCTTGCCACCTCCGGCAGCTTCGTCAATGGATTCACAGCTACCACCGCTTCCACTGACCACATGAGCGCTTCGAACCTTAACATCGCTCGCCTCAAAGGCTTGGGTGATCGTTGTGACGAAGCTCAAGTAGTGTTCATGCACTCCTTGCAGTACCTCGACATGATGAATAACACCACTTCCGGTTTCTTGAAAGCTGACGCTAATGACCCTATGGCATTGGTAAAAGGCTTCATGGGCCGTTTGTTGGGTATGGCCATCGTCGTTGTGGACACTGTTCCTAAGAATGCCGACATCGACAGCAAAGACGCATACCGCGCCTTTATCTGTACTGCCGAGCCTTACGGAATCATCCAAAAACAAGCGATGGAACTTGAATCTGATTACGACCTTTTGGCTCGTGAATGGGTTGTGACTTCCAACGAATGGTATGCTGTAAAAAGCTTCCATGCGAAAATCGACGCAAGCAACTACCGTTGCGTCGAAGTTATCACCACTGTTTCACAAGCTGACGGCGTTTAATTTATGGCGGGGGTAGAAATACCCCTGCTTTTTCTTTTTGAATTTCAATTTTTCATGGGAGTTTTTTAAATGAATAACGCGAATAACCCTGATTTGATCGTGGTCAATCTTGGCACGTATTCGACAGCGGGTGACGTTTCTTTAGCATACTTGCCAAAGAAATTCATGCTTCTTGGCGCATACCTGATAAACCAAGCAATCATTGCTGATGTAACTGACATGGTTACGTTGACAATCAAAAACGGCTCGACCTCTCTTGGCGTGTTGAATACGGCAGCAGCTTCCCAAGGTGCAGTTGCTGCACATACGGGAAAAGCTTTCGCTATGACCGCAGCCGAGCAAGAATTAGCCGCTGGTACCAGCTTGAAACTTACTTACGCAGAAGCAGGGACAGGAACCCTTACCCTCGCGCAAGTTTGTCTCTACGGATACTGGTTGTAATTTAAAATAATCGAGGAGTTCCCAGGGTCCAATCCCCTGGGCTTCTCGGTTTCTTTTTCCAAGTGGGAGTTCATCATGGGAATTATGGCAGGTCGTCGCGCACGCGCTAAAGTAGATGCAAAGAAAAAGGCTGAGTTCTTGAAAAAAACTCGCAAGCCTAAGCCGGTAGAAAAACCAGTTACAGAAGAAAATTTGAAAAAATTAAAGAA
>Ga0172380_10008749_pt1 | contig 10946 bp, 10 predicted proteins | sample Leawe162metaG_FD_119747 | JGI IMG/M metagenome (GOLD analysis project Ga0172380, IMG submission 119747) | Leachate microbial communities from a municipal landfill in Southern Ontario, Canada - Leachate well 162 metaG | ecosystem: Engineered > Solid waste > Landfill > Unclassified | place...
CTTGCGACAAACGAACCACATATTTCTTACGCATCGGTGCCTCCCTGCTGATTCCCCGGCGACCCTCGCCGGACAGCAGGTTCATCGGCAATCCTAAACATTAGACATGACAAAACACTAGTGGCACACGAGGCCAAAGCTACGCCCCCTTGTGGGCGTTGCGGACGAGCCGGATTGGGGTTGGTGTTTTGATCGTAAGTGCCGTTCCCGTCGAAGCGAAGAAAAATTGGAGGATTTTGCCGATTAGTACTTGCAGTCACGTCCGAAATCGTTATTTTACATTTTGTAAAACGTAAAAGTTATCAAGGCGGAAGTGGGAAGTGGGAAGTCGGAAGTCGGGAATCGGAAGGTGGGCGGCAATTGGGAGTTTGGAAAGCGGCGACGGCTGCGTCGCACCCCGCACCCCGCACCCCGCACCCCGCAGGACGCAAGTCGCAAGTCGCAGGACGCAGGACGCAAGGCGCAACTGGATTCGAGCATGATGAGGTTTCGCATATGACAGCGATGATGAGTTTGGGTTCGACGTTGGTTCCGCCGAAGACGTATCGGATCGGAGAGATCGTGCGGCATACGGGGCTGAGCCGGCAGACGATTCACAACTACACGACGATGGGCTTGATTCACGAATCGGAGTGGACGCCCGGCGGACATCGGTTGTATGACGAACGGGTATTTCACCGATTATTGCGGATCGCGGAGTTGAAGGGCCGAAAGAGTATGATGGAGATCAAGCGGCTGCTGGATGCGTTGGACGAATAGCATCGGCGGCGGTACAAAGGGGGAGCCGGTGATGGATCGCCGGCGGATGGATTGAAATAAACAGGTCGTGCAGCGAAAGGATGCGCTGGCGTGGCTAATGAACAGGTGACAACTCGATCGCCCGCCCCCGGAAGCAAAACCCCCGCCCCCGGAAGTCAGGGCAGCGCCCCCGGAAGTAAAGCCACCGGAAGCAACGTTCCCGGAAGTAAGGGAAGCGCCGCCGCGAGTAAGGGGGAGGGTGTTGTCGCATCATCGGGCATGAAATGGGGGGAGGTTTGGCAGGGGCCGGTGCTGCTGGCCAGCGTGTTGTTACTGGCGGTGGGTTGGTATCTGGCGAGGCCGGCCGCGCCGAAGGTGGATTACGCGGGGATGCTGGTCGAGGCGAATCATCAGGTGGATGCCGGTCAATACGATCAGGCCAACGAAACGCTGAACAAGGTGTTGAACGGTTACGACCAATTGACGGTGACGCAGAAGATCACCTATCACTTGGCGCGTGGGGATGCGTTTGTCGGCGGGATGAAGACGAAGGGGGCGGGCAACCCGTCGAACCACAAGACGGTGATCGAGCATTACCGACAAGCCGAGCGGTTGGGGCATCCACTGGATGATGCGAGGATCAAGGCCCTGGCGAGTTCGTACATGGTGACGAAGCGGACGGGTGAGGCGGAGAAGCTGACGCAGCGGATCAGCAAGACGAATCAGAAGGATCGTGAGCAATTGCTGGTTGAAGCGATTGGGCCGGTGATCGGCGATCCGTCGCGGTATGATGAGGCGGTGCGGCAACTGACGGCGATGTTGGGTGACGAGGCCTTGTCGCGTGGGAGGCGCATCTGGGCGGTGGGGCGGTTGGCGGAACTTCGCCGGCGCGGCGGGCAGATGACGGCGGCGGACGCGGGGGCGGCGGCGGAACTGCTGTTGCGATGGTTGGTGCGGCTGGACGCGACGTCGCACAGCGACACCGCGCCGCTGCTGGTGCAATTGGGCGAGGCCTATTTGGACCTGGGGCAGCGAGGCGAGGCGGAGCGTCGATTCATGCAGGCGCGTCAGCAGTTGCAGCCGAGCGACCCGGTGGCGGGCGAAGCGTTGGTGGGGTTGGGGCGGGTGAGATTTGAGGAAGACAACATTGTTGAGGCGTTGGAGCATTTTTCGGATGCGGTGTCGCGTTACCCGGGCACGGCTTGTTTTTTTGATGCGTTGCTGGGACAGGCCGAGTGCGAGGCGCGAATGAGTGACTGGGGCGATTCACTGGCCAGTTACGATCAGGCGATTTCGATGGCGGGGTCGGACCTGACGGATTCGCCGCGGTTTCGGCGGCTGGCGGAATCACTGACGAGGCAGAGCGACTGGCGTTATGACAAGCGCGACTTCGCCACGGCGCTGAAGTATTCGGAACTGTTGATGAAGCTGTACGGCAAGGAAACGCCGGCGGGTGTGGTTTTGAAGCTGGCCAACGAACACGAACAAATCGCGCGCGGGATGCTGGGGTTGGGTGAAGGTCAGTTGGATGCGTCGCGGGAGTATCAGAAGCTGGACCCGGCGCAGCGTGGCGAAGTGTCGATGCACTACGAGAAGGCCGGTGATTTGTACGGAAAGCACGCGGCGATGGTGGCGCAGAGCCATGACATGGCGCATGGGGAAAGTTTGTGGCGGTCGGCGGATTGTTATGACAAGGCGGGGATGCGGCAACTGGCGATCGCGCAGTTCAATCAATACATGAGCACCCGGCCGGAAGACCCGCGGCAGCTTCAGGTGCGGTATCGGTTGGCGCAGGCGTACCAGGCGGATGCGCAGTTCGACCGCGCGGCGGATTTGTATCGCGGTTTGATCGAGAATCACCCGAAAAGCCCGGAAGCATATGACGCGATGGTGCCGCTGGCGCGGTGCTACCTGACGAAGGGATCGGAGACGTGGGATCGCGCGGAGCAGGTGTTGTTGTCGGTGGTGACGGACAACGAGGCGTTGAGGCCGGAGAGCAGGCAGTATCACGAAGCGCTGATCGAACTGGGCGAATTGTATTACCGTCGCGGCGGGGAAGGCGATTACGAACGCGCGATCGAGCGGCTGAGCGAAGCGACCCGGCGTTACGGTGACGATGCGCAGCTGCCGGACTTGCAGTTCCAGTTGGGCGATGCGTATCGCAAGAGCGTGCAGCAGATCGACCGGAAACTCGCCGAGCCGCAGTCGCCTTCGCAGCGTGTGAAATATCAGCAGGAGCGGGCGGCGCGGCTGGCCGACGCGCGGAACGCGTTTGACCGGGTGATCGACGCTTACGAGAAGCTTGGGGCGGCGAAGCTGTCGCCGATTCAGAAGCTGTATTTGCGGAACGGCTATTTTTACCGTGCGGATTGCGCGTACAACCTCAGGCATTACGAGGGCACGGACGGCGCGATCGCGTTGTACGATCAGGCGGCGGCGAAATACGAAAGCGATCCGTCGGTGTTGATCGCGATGATTCAGATCGTCAACAGTTATTGCGAGCTGGGTCAGTGGGATATGGCCCGCACGGTGAACGAGCGGGCGAAGTGGTATTTGTCACGCATCAAGGATGAAGCGTTCAACGACCCGAACCTGCCGATGACCCGCAAACAGTGGCAGCGTTGGCTGGACTGGACCAGCGAACTGAATGCGAAAGCCCCCGCCCCCGCCCCCGCCCCCGGAAGCAGCACCCCCGGAAGTGTACCCGGAAGTGTGCCGGGAAATGTGGGGGGAAGTTCGGGCGCGACGGCGACGGCGACGGCGCCGACGCCGGCCGCGGTGCCGTGATGTGTGGTGTGTTGTGAAGCGGGGTGGAACCCCGTGCTTGGTCAAGGATTGACGAGATGGTAATCGCAACCGGATGGGCGGACACGTTGATCGACCTGCTGGACCGCCAGCGGGCGATTTACCTGCAATTGCAGGGTTTTTCGCATCGACAGACGCAGTTGATCGACGCCGGTGACGCCGAGGCGTTGTTGTCGTTACTGGATGAGCGGCAGCGATTGATCGACCAGATCATGGCGATCAGCCGGGAGGTGGAGCCGTTCAGACAGCGATGGCCTGCGTTGTGGGCGTCGCTGGATGAACCGGCGAAGGAGGAATTGAAAACGCACATCGACGCGGTGCAGGCGATGCTCGACCGGATATTGCGGCAGGACGAGCAGGATCGCGCGGCGCTGACCGAACACCGCCGGCGGATCGCGCAGCAGATGACGGCGCTGCATCGCGGGACGTCCGCACATCAGGTTTATCGTTCGTCGCCGATCCGGCCGACCGATTCACGTTTCACCGATCAGAGGGGCTGAACCAGTCATGGCGAATGCGGCGGACATTTTGATTGCCACTATGCCGGTCGGCGTTGATGCGACGCCCCCCGGAAGTGTCATGCCGGGAAGCATGGCGGCGGAGTCGCGCGCGTCGGAACTGGTCGAGATCATTCGCGCGTACAACCAGGTGACCGACCGGCTGCGGCAGAGTCACGAACTGTTGCACAGCGAAGTCGAGCGGTTGCAGCATGAACTGGCCAGCGCGAACGCGGCGTTGCAACGGTCCAGGCGGCTGGCGGCATTGGGGGAGATGGCGGCGGGGATCGCGCATGAGATTCGCAATCCGCTGGCGTCGATTCAGTTGTACGCGAACATGTTGGAGAAGGATTTGGCGGATCAGCCGGAGCAGCACGATATCGCCAGGCGGATCGCGTCGGCGGTGCGGGGGCTGGACGGGATTGTGAATGACGTGCTGACGTTTTCGCGGGAAATGAAGGTCAGACGGGTGGAAGGGTCGGCGATGGAGGCGATGGAGCGGGCGGTGGAGGCGGTGGGGCCACTGGTGGAACAGCATGGAATTGAGGTGCGATACGAGGGGGATGATGTGCTGTTGGAACACGATCGTGATTTGCTGCGCCAGGCGCTGGTGAACCTGATACGCAATGCGTGCGAGGCGATGTCCCCGCCCCCGCCCCCGGAAGTTTGTGAGCGCGTGTTGACGTTGGGGGTGTCGCATGACGATGCGTCGGTGACGCTGACGATACGCGACAGCGGGCCGGGCATTGGGGAAGCGGATATCGACCGGATATTCAACCCGTTTTTCACGACGCGCGCAACGGGTACGGGATTGGGCCTGGCGATTGTGCATCGGATCATTGACGCGCACGGCGGGTCGATCTCGGTGCATAACGACGGCGGCGCGGTGTTTATGCTGACGTTTGAGAGAAAGTAGCGAGTAGTGAGTAGTGAGTAGCGAGTAGTGAGTAAAGAGTATGGCGACGGCACGATGTTATGAGGATTTGGTGGTTTGGCGGCGATCGCATCAACTGGCGTTGGTGATCTATCGCCTGACGGCGGATTATCCGAAGTCGGAGTTGTTCGGCCTGGTCAGTCAGATGCGGCGAGCCGCTGTGAGCGTACCGGCCAATATCACCGAAGGGTTTCGTCGTCGATCCCGGACTGAAAAAGCGCGATTCGTGAATATCGCACATGCCTCGCTGGATGAACTGGACTATTTTCTTTTACTGTCAGGCGATTTGGGTATGCGACGGTGAACGAGTTGCGTGGTGAAGCGGATCAGATTGGGCGACTATTGTACGCGTTTGAACAGTCCATCCGATCAGCCGCCGGATGACCTTCTTCCTCAACTCACTACTCGCTACTCGCTACCCATGGAGTTCACTCAATGACAAAAATACTCATCGTTGACGACAAGCAAATGATGCGGGACAGCGTATCGGCGACGCTGGTGCGGGCGGGGTTCGCGGCGGTGACGGCCGACGGAGGCGAAGCGGCGCTGGCGATGATCGGCAAGCACCGACCGGCGGCGATCGTGACGGATTTGAAGATGCCCGGCATGGACGGCATGGAGCTGCTTCGGCGGGTGGCGCAGCTCGACCCGCAGTTGCCGGTGGTGTTGATGACGGCATATGCGACGGTGGAGACGGCGGTGTCGGCGATGAAGATCGGCGCGTTCGATTACGTGCAGAAGCCGTTCGACGGCGATGAACTGATTGTGACGGTGAAACGGGCGGCGGAGCATTACCGGCTTTGCACGGAAAACGAAGCGTTGAAGCAAACCCCCGGAAGTTTTGGTCATTCCGGGAATCACCCATTAATCGGCGAATCGGCGGCGATGTCGCGGTTGCGCAAGCAGATCGAACAGGTCGCGGCCAGTCACGGCACGGTGCTGATCGCGGGGGAATCGGGCACGGGCAAGGAAGTGGTGGCCCGGCACATTCACACGCTTAGCCCGCGGAACGGGCGGGTGATGCTGGCGGTGAACTGCGCGGCGCTGAGCGCGAACCTGCTGGAGAGCGAATTGTTCGGACATGAGAAGGGCGCGTTCACGGGCGCGGATCAACTGCGCAAGGGGCGGTTTGAACTGGCCGACGGCGGGACGCTGTTGCTGGATGAGGTGTCGGAGGTCGATGGCGCGACGCAGGCGAAGTTGCTGCGTGTGTTGCAGGAGAGGCAGTTTGAACGGGTGGGTTCGTCGATCACGCTGGACGTGGACGTGCGGGTGATCGCGACGACGAATCGTGATTTGGCGGTGGCGGTGCGGGACAGGGCGTTTCGGGAGGATTTGTGGTTTCGGTTGAACGTGCTGCCGGTGCATGTGCCGGCGTTGCGCGAGCGGCGGGATGATGTGGCGATGCTGGCGGAACATTTTTTGAAGGGGCAGGCGTCGCGCGACGGTCGGACGACCAAGCGGTTTGACGCGGAGGCGTTACGGGTGTTGCGGGAATACGACTGGCCGGGCAACGTGCGGGAGTTGCAGAACATTTGCGAACGCGCGGGGGTGTTGGCGCATGGGGAGGTGATCGACGCGGGACTGATTGAGCCGTGGCTGCGTAGCGGATCGAAACTTCCGGGGGCGGGGGCGGCCCTTCCGGGGGTGAACGTGGCGGACGGCAGAACGCTGGAGGAGATCGAACGGGAGATGATCGTGCGAACGCTGGGCCGGTACAACGGCCATCGTCAGCGGACGGCCAGCGAACTGGGCATCGGCGTGCGAACGCTGGGACTGAAATTGCAGAAATGGAAACAGAGCAACCTGGTGTCGGCGAGCTTGTGACCCCCGGAAGCGGAAGGCGCAAATGTTGCGCGTGACGCGCAAAAACGGCGGATCGGTTTGATGAAGGAAAGTAAAGGCATGCGGAAACATCGGAGCAAATCGCGTGATGGCAACTTCCGGGGGCGGGGCATGGCGGTTGCGCCCTGCCGGTTGGTCAAGTGCGCCCGCAAGGAGTGTTCGCGGTGATCGAAGGGCTGTTCAATACCGGCTCGCTGCCCGTTTTGGAACGGATGGTGCAGTTCACCAGCCAGCGTCACAAGCTGCTGGTGAACGACATCGCCAATGTATCGACGCCCGGCTTCGTGCCCACGGATGTGGACCCCCGGAAGTTTCAGGCGGTGTTGGCAGCGGCGATTGACCAGCGGCGTCAGACGCAGGGCGGGATTTACAACGGAACGATCCACCCGACGGACACGGAGCAGATGCGATTCACGGACGACACCGTGCAACTGGCGCCGAGCAACAGCAACGACAACATACTGTTTCACGATGGGAACAATCGTTCGCTGGAGTCGATCATGAAGGACTTGGCGGAGAACACGATGGCGCACAACGCGGGCATCGAAATGATACGCAATCAGATGAACCTGATGGACATGGCGATACGGGAACGGGTGTAAGACGCGCTGTGCGGGATGCGGCTTGCGGGATGCGGAATGATTCGCACCCCGCATCCCGCACAGCGCATTGAAGGATTGAAACATGTTTGGATCACTGGACATTTCGACATCGGCGTTGGTGGCGCAGCGGACGCGATTGAACGTGATCGCGTCGAACCTGGCGAATCAGCACACGGTGTTTGACGCGGAGGGGAATTACTCGCCGTATCGCAGGAAGTTCGCGGTGTTCGCCGCGGGCGACCCGGCGAACGGGAACGACGCGGGCGTGCATGTGCGGGACATCATGGAGGATGACGCGCCGTTCAGGAAGATTCAGGTGGGGGTGGGCAATCCGCTGGCGGACAAGGACGGGTTCATGGAGGTACCGAACATCGACCCGATGACGGAAATGGTGAACGCGCTGGAAGCGACGCGGGCCTACGAAGCGAACATCACGGCGGCGGAAGCGACCAAGAGCATGATGAACTCGGCGTTGCGTCTGCTTGCGTAAACCCCGGCCCCCCCGAAGTGAAAATTGATATTGATTTGGAGATACGACAATGGCCGACCCCCTGGGATTAATCAGTAATATTGGCGCGACCAATCCCGCATTGATGCCGAAGACGCAACAAACTTCCGGGGAGGCGTCAGGCCCGTCGTTCAAACAGGTGTTGATGCAGAACATTGAGCAGGTGAATCAGTTGCAGCAGGACGCGGAGAAGGCGATCGAGGATTTGGCGACCGGCAGGCGGGACGACGTGTCGAGCGTGATGATCGCCAAGGAAAAGGCGGACATGGCGTTCAAGATGCTGCTGCAAGTTCGCAACAAATTGATGGATGCGTATTCGGAAATCAAGGATGTTCGGGTGTAATGAAGGGGCGAGGGGCGAGGGTGAAGAAATCGGCTCTTCCCTAGCCCCTAGCCCCTCACCCCTCGTCCCTACTTCGGCATGGAGGCCGACTCATGGAATGGATTCGTAAATCGTTGGCGCAGATTCAGGCACAGATGTCGGAGATGTCGGTCAGCATGAAGATGCTGATCGGCGTGTTGTGCGCGGTGATATTGGCGGCGTTGCTGCTGGTGGCGCTGTATTCGGGGACGCCGGCGACCAGTTCGTTGTTGGATCAGCCGAGCACGGCGGAGCAGCGCGCGGTGATTACCAGCTACTTGGACGGGCGGGGGATCAAGTACACGATCAAGGGTGATTCGATTTTGGTGCCGACCAGTCGGCGGTACGAAATCATGGCGGGATTGCAGATCGGCAACCTGTTGCCGGAGGACGCGGGCAACGGGTTTTCGTCGCTGGTGGAGAAGCAGAGTTGGTGGCAGTCGAACGAGCAGAACCGTCAGCTTTACACGTACGCGCTGCAAAATGAACTGGCGTCCAACATTCGCAAGATGCGAGGCGTTTCGGGCGCGACGGTGTTTATCAGCCGGCCGGAGAGCAGGGGATTTGACGCGACGTTCAAGAGGCCGACCGCGTCGGTGAATGTGATGATGAGCGGGGGGAAGGTGGATCAGAAACTGGCGGACGCGATCGCGGGGATGGTGGCCGGATCGGTGGCGGAGATGAAGGCCCAGGACGTGGCGGTGATCGACGCGGCGGCGGGGACGCAGTTCCGCAAGCGGGACGAGGCGGACATCGTGGCGACGGACTATTTGGAACTGGTGGCGGCGCAGGAGGCGATGTACCGGGCGAAAGTCACCGAGGCGCTGGGTTACATACCGAAGGTGATCGTGGCGGTGAACGTGGAGGTGGACCCCAAGCGGGTGAATACGAATGAGACGGTTTATTCCAACGAACGGAGCGTGTCGCTGATTAAGAGCGAAACGACGAAGACGCAGAACAGCAGCGAGAGCAAGCCGGGCGGTGAGCCGGGCGTTCGGGCGAACACGGGGATCAGCATACCCGGCGCGTCGGAGAACGGGCGGAAGCAGAACACGGAGGAGACGATGAACGAATACGACCCTCACGCGGGGGTGACGCAATCGACGACGTTTGATCCGGGCGGGGTTCCGACACGGGTCAGCGCGACGGTGAACGTGCCGCGGAGTTATTTCGTGGCGTTGTTCATGCAGGGCAACCCCCGGAAGACGGCGGATACGAAGGAACCGGACGACGCGGCGTTGCAGCCGCTGATGACGGAACATTTGGACCGGATCAAAAAGCAGGTGACACCGCTGCTGACGACGAAACAGGCGGGGCAGGTGGTGGTGGATGTGTACCCGGACACGTCGCCGGTGTTGGCATCGGCGGGCGTGGCGGTGGGAAGCGGGGGAATGTCGTTGTTGAGCGGCGGGATGGTGCGATATGCGTCGCTGGGCGCGTTGGCGATGGTGAGTTTGCTGGCGATGTTCATGATGCTGCGCAAGGCGTCGGCGCCGATGGGCGGCGCTGTGCCGAGCGCGGCGGAACTGGCGGGCCTGCCGGCGCAAATCAATACGGCATCGGAAATGCTGGGTGAAGCGGGCGAGGCCGATTCGGCGTTGCCGGGCATTGAGTTGGACGATGAGCAGATCGCCACGCGGCAGATCGCCGAGCAGGTGGGCGAGATGGTGAAGAACAAACCGGCGGAAGCGGCGAACTTGTTGCGACAGTGGTTGAAACAGGAAGCATGACGCGCGGTGTGGGATGCGGGATGCGTGAAGATCGCACTCCGCACTCCGCACCCCGCAAAGCGCATTATGGCCAAGAAACTGGACAAACTCGAAGAACTGACCGGCCTGGAACGCGCGGCGGTGCTGTTGCTGGCGTTGGATCAGTCAACGGCGGGGCTGATGCTTCAGCAGATGGACCCGACGGCGGTGGAGGATGTGACGCGGGAGTTGGCGACGATCAGTTCGGTGTCGGCGGTGGTGCGTGAAGGGGTGATGCGCGAGTTTTACGACATGGTGCTGGCGCAGCAGTGGGTGTCGGAGGGGGGGCTGGAGTATGCGACGCAGTTGCTGAAGAACAGCATGGACCCGGCGACGGCGGACAAGATCATCCAGCAGGTGTCGCAGTCGGTGCAGCAGACGCCGTTCGCTTTTTTGCAGAAGGCGGAGAGCGATCATCTGCTGACGTTCATACAGGACGAACACCCGCAGACGATCGCGTTGATTGTGAGTCATCTGCCGTATCACAAGGCGGCGGAGATTCTGGCGGGGCTGGCGTCGCAGAAGCAGATCGAGGTCATCAAGCGTGTGGCGAACATGGAGCAGACGAACCCGGAGGTGATTCGGGAAGTGGAGAAGGGGCTGGAAGCGAGATTGAGCAGTTTACTGACGCAGCGGATGGAAAAGACGGGGGGGGTGGAGACGGTGGCGGAGATGTTGAACCTGGTGGATCGCGCGACGGAGAAGGGGATTTTGGAAGGATTGGAGACCGACGACCCGGATTTGGTGGAGTCGATTCGCCGGTTGATGTTCGTGTTCGAGGACATTTTGCAGGTGAACGACAAGGGCATTCAGGCGGTGTTGAAGGAAGTGGATAACGACGAGTTGGCGCTGGCGTTGAAGACGGCGAGCGAGGAGTTGAAGACGAAGATTTTCAAGAACATGTCGGA
>Ga0172380_10008750_pt1 | contig 10946 bp, 14 predicted proteins | sample Leawe162metaG_FD_119747 | JGI IMG/M metagenome (GOLD analysis project Ga0172380, IMG submission 119747) | Leachate microbial communities from a municipal landfill in Southern Ontario, Canada - Leachate well 162 metaG | ecosystem: Engineered > Solid waste > Landfill > Unclassified | place...
CACTGCGTAAGTTTTGCCCAGAACGTTTTCCCCCAGATTAACGACAACTATATAAAAACCGGAAAAGTGAAATATATTTTCCGAAGTTATCCGCCATTTGAGCTTGGACAAGCTGTCTTATGCGCGAACGACCAAAATAAATTTTGGGAATATCATGACTATGCCATGCATAATACCGTCAGCAGCCCAGACGATCTCAAAAAATTCGCGGAAGCAGTCGGGTTAAATATGGATGAATTTAATAATTGCTACGATAATAAAAAGTATGATGCTCAGGCGCAAGAATGGTATCAAGCCGGGCAAAACGACGGAGTTGAAGGCACGCCTACTTTCTTTGTTAATGGACAAAAGCTAGTCGGCGAAATGCCATATGAAGACATTGCAAAGGCAATTGACCAGGCTTTAGCAAAATAGTTTCCGCAGGATAGCGAAGCAATAAACTCAGGCAAGCAGTAATTATTTAAAAACCACGGAGTTCCATCCGTGGTTTTTTTGTGGAAAAACAAATTGGCAGAATAACTCTGAAATGATATAATCATTTTATACTGTTTTGCCATTGCGTAAATTTGCATATGCACTGGCGTTAATTTGCCTTTACGCGCAATGAATTCAAAAGAATTTACAAAATTAATTACCTACCTTTTTAAGAACTGCCGCGTCTACTCCACACAGGAAGAAAACAACCAAGTTTCTATTAATGAACTTAGCAGCGCAAAAGAGGTAATCCTATCCAATCGGCTGCCTTTTTTTTCTTGGAAAAAATTTTTTGTTCCAGAAAAAGAGATGCTATTCAAAACAAACAACAACCAATTTGCGGCACCAGAAACAAACGGCGAAAAAATCGCGCTTCTTGGCATAAACCCAGTAGATTTGCAGGCGGTACTGCTCTACGACAAAGTTTTTGCCAATGACCCATACTACCAGACAAGAATGAAAAATACCCTGATTATCGGCTATAGCCTGGAAACAAAAATGCTTGACAAAAGCACCCGGAAATTAAACGAAAAAGGCCTTGAAAACTTGCGTTTTGATATTTTCATCGACGAGAACAAAAAACAAACAGTTCAAGCTTACGCCGGCTCTGATTTAGGAGCCGAAATTTTAGATCAAATTGGCTGTAAAAAATATGCAAAAATAAAATTCAAGGGCCATAAATATAACAAAGAGTGGGAAACAAAAATGAATGCGCGCCGTGACAGCCTAGAAAACCGGCATGACCCTAAAATATGGGATGAACTTGGAAAAACTTGCCTTGAATGCGGAAAATGCACCATTGTTTGCCCGACTTGCTTTTGTTTTAGAATTGACGATTCTCCGGAAAACCGAGAACGCTGCTGGGACTCTTGCTATTATTCAGAATTTTCAGAAGTTGCCGGAGGGCATAAATTTTTAAACAGCACTGCCTCGAAAATCCATTTTTGGTATAACCATAAATTCGCGCGCATACCGGATGAATACGGCATGATGGGCTGCATAGGATGCCACCGCTGCCACGAAGTCTGCCCTGTTGGAATCGATATTAAAAAAGTGATGGAAGATGTTGAAAAATCTTGAATAAAATTTTCAATTATCAGTGATCAATTTACAATGAATTTTCAATGATTTAATATCTTAATTGAAAATTTAAAAATTGATTAATTGATTGTAAATTGAAAGTTTGTAAATTGAAAATTGCTTAATCCATACTCACCACAACAAGTAAAAATACTGGAAATCGCGAATGAATCGCCAAACATCAAGCGCTTTAAATTTAGCTCTCCCGATTTTTCCTATTCCCCCGGGCAGATTATTTTTTTGTCTATCCCAGGATTTGGCGAAGCACCTTTCGCGCCATGCAACCCTCCTGGCTCCGGATATCTAGAGTTGTGCGTGCGCAACGCCGGCAAATTCACTGAAAAACTGCACACAATGAAATCCGGCGATGAAATCGGTATACGAGGGCCACAGGGTCATGGATGGCAAACAAAAAATATCCAATATCCAATCCCGTTAATTGCGAAGCAATTACAGCGAAGCGATTTGAATATCCAAACAAAAACCAATAAGTCAAAACTACTTACTAGAAACCTATTAATTGTAGTTGGCGGGCTTGGCCTTGTGCCGCTACGCACTCTAATTTGGGGGAAAAATGAATTCCTTGAGCCGAACGCTAAAATCCAAATTTTCTACGGGGCAAAAAGCCCTACAGAATTCTTATTCCACAAAGATTTCGACGAGTGGCAAAAGCAGGGGATAGACCTGCAGCTGACAATTGACAATGCCTGCCATGGATGGGACGGATGTGTAGGCTTAGTCACCAAGCTTTTTGACGAACATGAAATTATCGAAAACTCTTCGGCTTTCCTGTGCGGCCCGCCAATAATGTACAAATTTGTTTTAGAAAAACTTAAAGAAAAAAATTTTCCCGAGAAAAATATTTATGTTTCGCTTGAAAGGCGGATGCACTGCGGAGTCGGTGTTTGCCAGCACTGCGCCGTCGGATCTTTCTATACTTGCAAAGACGGCCCTGTCTTTAAGTATACGGACATCAAAGATATTCCCGGCGCCATTTAGCAGCCACCTTACAGATATACAAATTTTTATCGATTTTAAAATAAAACATCAGTATTATCTGTATTTATCCGTAAATCTGCATGGGAATACCAAAAAAAAGACGGGCGTTACCGCCCGCTATATAAAATATCTCTCAGCCTCTTTCGCATAAAATGCGATAATTCGGCTGAAACAAGTCAACATCCTCCGGCGCCGGAGCTTCAACAGGAAATCCGTAAATTTCCCCAAATATTTCCTTGAGCACCGAGAGAGCCTCCGGATCATCCTCGCCAATGGCGTTCATCAGCGATTCAATACCGCGAAAACGCTCTAAAAAATTGATATTGTCTCCCGATAGGTTTTTCTTTTTCAACTCGGCATAAAGCGCCCGAAGAAGCTCTGCTGTTACACGCGTGCCGTCGGCCATAACCCCTCCAAATTTATAAATAAAATTTTTTAGTTTTTCGTTTTTGCTTTTTAATTAAAACATGTGCTTAACAATACCTAAACAAATTATATCATTAAAATCTAATGAAGTCAAATTAAGAAATGGTGCCGCGATTGAGACCGCGAGCACAATCATCTCCGTTAAAAAAGGGGATTGGGTTTTGACGCAAAACGGTGTTATAATAAAAAAAATAAAACAAAAAGAAGCCGAAGAAATTTTAGATATAATTAACCAATACCAATCATGAACACAAATCTGGCCAGGGGAATAAAATTCGCGCTTGCAACTGCCTTAATAAGCGGTTTAGCGAATTTTTTCAACAAAGAAATAATCATTTCTGGCATTAATCCAGTCTTATTAACAGCCCTTAAAAATGGCCTGGTTGGCCTGGCTCTCCTTGCCATTGTCCTGCCGCTTTTTAAAACTCAAAAACTAGAGAAAAAAGACTGGCTAAAATTTTGCTTGATCGCGCTGATTGGCGGCAGTTTTTCTTTTATTTTATTTTTTAAGGGGTTGGCCATTTCCACCGCGATTAAAGGTTCCTTTATCCAAAAAACCATTTTTATCTGGACTGCCCTAATGTCTTTATTGTTCCTAAAAGAAAAATTTAATAAGTACCAATTCGCAGGATTAATGATAATGGCCGCCAGCTTCCTGCCGCTGATAAAATTTAATATTCTTGTTTTCGGAAAAGGGGAGTTAATGATATTTGCCGCCACGCTTCTTTGGTCAGTTGAAGTTATTTTAGCAAAAAAGTTTTTAGCCAATATTGATTACCGTTTTTTAATCACGGCTAGAATGGCGCTGGGCGCCTTAATAATTTTTATTTTTGCTTTTTTCTCAAACAGCCTCACCGGCATCACTGCGCTGACAGGGCTTGATTGGTTAAAAATTTTCATTGTTAGTGCATTCCTATTCGGCTATGTGTCTACCTGGTATAAAGCTCTGAGCTTGGCGCCCGCCAGCTTGGTAACAAGTATTTTAACCCTGGCATTCCCGATAACCATCATTGCCTCCGACCTGAGAATATTTTCCTTGCCGAAATTACCCGACATACTTTCTATATTTCTGTTGGCCGCCGGCGCAATTATATTTATCCATCAATTCCTTAACAAAACAGCTATAAGCTATCGCTTTAAAAAACAATGACATCCAAAATTAGAAACTTAACCGGAATAATACGCTGCACCAAATATTCGTTTATGCCCAACCGGTTGCATTTATGCGGCCCTGAGAACCAGGCAGACATCCTAGAATTCTACTCACACGCTAATCAGGGCAGCAAGCCAAAATCAATTACGCCCATACTACAGCAGTTTGAAACACTGTTTCCATATTTAAAATTAATAGCCGCCGCCAATCAGGAAAAAGATCCTTTCAATGAGAAAATAGTTGAAGCCTATTGGCTGGGAAATGAAAAACTAGAAAACGTACCAGCCGCCAGATTATTCAATCATGTCATTGATTCGCTAAAACTTAAGAAAAAAGTTAGCCAAAAAGAATATGGAGAATTTTCCGATAGATTTAATAAACAAGCTTTGCCACACCACAATTTTCATGTGTTCAGCGTTTGGCGCAGAACCGGCAATACAAAAACACCCCAAACGCTAGCCACAATGGATGCCTGCCGTATTAGCTACGGCCAGATAACCGGCATTGGGCCTTTGTCACTGACTGTAAAGACAAAACCGCTAACTACAGATAAAAATGGAAAAATAAAAGAATCAGATTTTTTGGTTGAACGCGAAATCTTAAATTATTTTGAGGGGAATGCCTTATTGGAAAAAATAAAAATAGGGGACTATGTTTCTTTGCATTGGGGATGTGTTTGCGAGAAACTGACCAAAAACCAGGTTGCCAACCTGCAGAAATACACGGACTTGAGCCTGATATACACAATAAACTTATAAAACTCAATTTAGATTATCTGTGTAAAATTAACAATAAATCCACGTTATATCTGTGAACATAAAGAAACCAACAATTGCCATAACGTCTTTAACCGCTTGCGAAGGCTGCCAAGTCGCGATTCTTGATCTTGGCGAGCGGTTTTTAAATTTGACGGAAAATGTCACTATCGGAGATTTCGCACTTTTAGAAGAACTGCCTGCGCCAGAAAAATACGACATTGTTTTTGTTGAAGGCGCCCCCATAACCGAAGAAAATAGGCTGCGGCTTTATGATTTAAGGAAAAAGTCAAAAATTCTTGTCGCCTTAGGCGCTTGTGCTTGTCTGGGCGGAATTGCCGAAATTAAAGACTATTCTGACAAAGACGAAAGAATGCGCTATGTCTACAAAAATTTTGACAACATCCAAAACTACGATATCAAGTCCTTAAAAGAGCTGGTTAAGGTTGATCTGGAAATTCCGGGCTGTCCGATTAACAAAGAAGAATTTTTAGACATTGTGAAAAAATTAGTCATGCTTTTCCAGACGGACAACCTGACACATTTGCCAAAAATCCCCCAGCGGCCCGTTTGCTACGATTGCCAATTAAAGCAAAACGAATGTTTATTAGAGAAAGGCCTGCCTTGCCTCGGGCCAGTTATGCTGGCAGGATGCGGCGCGCCTTGCCCGTCTAATAATTATCCGTGCGACGGCTGCCGCGGCCCGCTAAAAAACGTTAATCCGGATAATTTAAACAAACAGCTGATAAAACAAGGATACAGCCAGAAAGAAATTGACATGATACTGCAGCGCTTTGGAGTGACAGAAGAGATTTATCCGCTACCACCAAGTGTAAAGTAATTTTTAATTTCTAATTTTGAATTTTGATTTAATTTCTAATTTTGAATATTTGATAACTCAAAATTCATTCAAAATTATAACTTCAAAATTCAAAATTATGCGCTATGCGCATTAAGATAGACCACATCGCCAAAATTGAAGGACACGCGGGGTTTACCGCTGATATTGTCGGCGGAGATATAACCCAGGCAAGGCTAAGTGTGCTTGAAGGAGCCCGGCTTCTTGAGGGAATTTTGCGCAGCCGGAAATATTACGAAGTCTCCGCGATAACCGCCAGGATTTGCGGCGTCTGCCCGGTTGTCCATACATTAACCAGCCTGAAAGCATTAGAGAACGCCTTTGAAACAGAAGTTTCAAACCAGACTATTTTATTAAGAAAATTACTGATGCTTGGACAGATGATCAACAGCCACGCTTTGCACATTTTCTTTTTTTCTTTATCTGATTTCTTCGGAATTGAAAATGACCTGGATCTGATCAAAAAATACCCGGAAAAAACAAAAGCAGCCGTGGCCACAAGGGATTTTGGCAATAAAATTATTGAGATTATCGGCGGGCGGTCAATCCATCCCATAACTCCAGAAGTCGGAGGCTTTACCAAACTGCCGGATGCGCGGCAAATCAAAGGAATAGGGGAGATGGCAGAAAAAATACTCCCCTCAGCAATTAAGCTGGCTAATTTTTTCGCAAAACTAAACTACCCGGAATTTGAAAGGCCTACAGATTTTATCAGCCTTTCCTCGCCAAATGAGTACGCCATTTACGACCAGGAAATAACTATTAACGGGCTAAGCAAAGAACCGAACATCGAAAGTTTTATGCACCGAATCAAGGAATTCCAGGTTTCCGAAGATGCGGTTAAAAGAACCGAAATTGACAACAAGCCTTATATGGTCGGCGCTATTACCAGGATAAACAACAATCATGAGAAATTAAATTTAAAAGCCGAGAAAATCCTCAGGTCATCCGGGATTAAATTACCAAGCTACAATCCATTCCATAACATCCTGGCGCAAGCCGTTGAAATGGTCCACTGCGTTGAAGAAGCGATAATGCTGACAAAAGGCAAAAAAATCATCCGGGCGGAAAAAAATCCGGCGAAAATCCGGCAAGGCCGAGGTTCATCCGCGATTGAAGCGCCACGGGGAACATTGTTTTATTTTTATGAAGCGGGAGCTGACGGTTTAATTGAAAATTGCAATATCATCACTCCAACCGCTCAAAACCTGGCGCGCCTCGAGGAAGACTTAGTAATCTGGCTGCCCCAGCTTGAAAAACAAGGAGTAGGCGAAGAAGAAATAAAAGACAAAATCCGCATGCTGATACGCGCCTATGATCCATGCCTTACCTGCGCCACACATTAAAGTTACAGACTACAGAAAATTACAAAATTACAGATTTAGGCCCACGCTAAACACAGCCCAATGCAGGCATATTGATGTCTGGAAAAAATCCCAACATAATTTATAGAGATTTAAGTTATAAAATAATTGGCATTGCCTATAATATTTTTAATGAATTAGGGCCAGGGCATAAAGAAAAATATTATCAGAACGCTTTCGCATTAGCTTTTAAAAATCAGAATATTAAATTTAAGCGAGAAGCCTATGCTCCGTTAAACTTCAACAATAAAACCATTGGTAAGTATTTTTTAGATTTTGAAATTGAAGAAAAAATCATTCTAGAAATTAAAAGAGGTGAAAGGATTTCACGGCGCGATATAGAGCAATTGTATGCGTATCTTAAAAGAAAAAATCTCAAATTGGGCTTACTCATACGTTTTACCGAACGAGGAGCAATCGCCAAAAGAATCGTTAACTTGGAATAATTCCACCAATAATTTTCTGCAGTCTGCAACTTAGATAAATAATCAATTTAATCTGTATTTCTGTAATTTTCTGTAGTCTGTAACTTAGATAAATAATCAATTTAATCTGTATTTCTGTAATTTTCTGTAGTCTGTAACTTATGCATGATTTACATCTCGCCAACCAAATAGTGAAGCTAGCCCGGGAACACGCCAAAGGCAAGCTAGTCAAAACCATTTCCCTTGAACTGGGCGACATTTTGGAACATGGCGAGAACATTACGCCAGAAAATTTGAAATACAATATCAACTTGCTTTTGCCCGGTGTCAATGTTAACATCAAAAAAATAAAAGGGGATTCTTGGCGGCTGATAGAAATCAGCATTTAGGGGGAACGAATGAAAATGAAACGAGCCTCTGGAATATCGTCCAGCCTTTGGGGCTTATATCCAAGCCACAGCACGCTGCGCCTTGCATTATATTTCGGCAGCGCGACCATCGCCATGCTTATTCTTTATAATCTCAATTAACCATTCCAGCCGCCAACTTTGGAATATTTTAACAAGCCCCGTTTGCGGGCTTTTTTAATAACCAGAATATTTTTATGAAACAGCTTAAAAAAATTCTAGTCTTACCACTCACGGCGATAATAATCATCAGCTTGTTTGCGATTTTTTCCACGAGCAGAAACTTACCTGCGGGCCAGCGCGGATCAAAAACATCCTCGATAATCGAAAGTAATTTTCCCGCCAGCCAAACTTCCGCGCAACAGCAAAGAATAGTCGATAAACTTAAGCCTCCTGATATTTCATTTGCTGGGCCAAGGCAAAACATTCCAGAAAACACGCCAAGCGCCTACGGCTTCTGGTCTTTCGCAATTCCCATGCCAAACATCATATCCAGGTCCGGCCAGCCTACGATAACCGAATTTGATTGGCTTAAAAAAGAAGGCGTTAAAAGCATTGTGGATCTGCGCGTTGACGGCGAGTACGGCGAAACAGGCGATGATAGCAGACTAACCGGCTTTAACGACCTAAAGTTCAATTACTTATACCTGCCAATGAAAGACGGCAGCCCGCCAACCGATGAACAAGCAAAGAGATTCCTGGCGTTCGCGGCAAATCCAGCAAACAGGCCTCTCCATATTCACTGCCGAGGCGGGTATGGCCGGACAGGCACACTGGTTGCATTGTACCGTTTCGCATTCCAAAGCTGGCCGATAAATGAAGCGATCAAGGAATCACGGTTGTTTCGCAGCGGAATAAGCGCGAGACAAAAAAATTGGCTTTTTGAATGGGCAAAAAATCACAGCACAGTTTAAAAATTCTTTTCTGGCTTGATATTTTCACTAAAAATTAATTTGCCATACATAGAATAATTCCAGATTCCAAGCTTCTAAATAAATTTACGGCGCTGCCAGAAATCAAATCAATAATTTCACCGCCTGATTGAATTGAGCATTTGAAAGCGCTGCTCATTGCATGAAATATTATTCATATTTCGCGGTTTTGGGCGCTCTGTTTATTTTATCCGTCCCCCTCGCAAGCTTTGCCTGCGGATGCGGAGGATGCGGATATAACGGCGGATGCCAAGCAAATTACAATCCGTACCAATACGGCTACGGCCAATATAATCAGGGATATAACTCTCCCTGCGGCTATCCTTACGCTGTAACCGGAGGCTGCGGGTGCAATTCAGGATGCGGATACTATGGCGGCAACAACTATCCTTACGGCGGTTACGGATATCAGCAAGCCGGAAGTTACAACTATGGCTATCCAAGCGGCTATGGCAATAATGGGGGATACGGCTATGGGAACTATGGTTATCAAAACACCCCTGGCTATGGATATCCATACTCTAACGGATGCAGCGGATACAATTGTGGAAACGCTTATTATCCTGCTAATTACACCGGCTATGGATATGAATCCGGATATTATGACAACCAATACTATCCGGACAACAGCATGAACAACTATTATGACGGGGGATATAGCGGAGATTTTTCCACGACAAATATGAACGCCATTTTCGGGCCAGACAATTTTAACAACACTGTTGATAATTCCTGGTTTGACAACAGCAGTTCCAGCGGCTGGGGTGGCTATGGCGGCAGCGGACTTGGGAATGGAGGAATAGACTGGGGCAGCGGCTGGGATGACGGCTACTGGTAAAAATTTAATAAATAGATGATGAAAAACAGGCGTATTTATGCCTGTTTTTTGTCGCTTTATTGACAGAAATAGAAAACTACGCCAATATCCATATAATCTAAACCAAGGAGAGAAACTTGAAATCAATTACAGCTCTGCTGGGCATCGTCATGATCTGTGCCATTATGGCATGCAACGACATGTCGAAGAAAACTCAACACGTTAAAGACTTGAAACCCAGCGAAACCGCCTGGATAGCCTCAAACGCTTTGCGATGCGACGAAAAAAACTTCTTCTGGATCGACCTTACGGCTGAAACATATCCAGACTGCGGCTGCCCAAAGCTGGTTAAAATCTGGCGGACGGATAACAGCTTTCACGCCGAATTAAAGCCAAGACACGAAAAATATATCGGCAAACTGTCCGAACCACAGCCAGAACGCTGGGCAAAAATAACTGTCCATTAGCGCTGTCTTCGCCCTTTTTAGGGCTTTTTTTATCTCATTTGACAAAATAATGATTTCGTGATATATTGACAAAATAAATGAAAATACGCGGAATTAAAAATCTGGAAAAAGGAATTGGCCTGAATATTTTGATCGCCGGGCTGGCGCTGATTTTAACTTGGATTTTTAACGGCCCAAAGATGGATATAGAGCACTCGACATCTTTGGCTTTTGCCCTGCCGCTTTTACTTGCCGGTATTGCTTTAATAACTTCCGCCATATTTTATTCAAAGCGGGGGATAGGGGCTTACAAATTAGTCCGCTACCCGGTCTATTCCGCTATTGTTTTCTTAATCAATCCTGCCCTGGCCATCTGGACCAAGTCGTGGCTTTATCTGGATGCCTGTTTTGTTTTATATCTCATCTGGCGCGCCTTGGCTTTTAATGAAGATCTAATAACCACGAAGGAAAACGGAGACTCCCACCGCCAATATCGCCTTAAAACAAACGCCTTATTCCCCAGCCTCTATTCCATCAGCCGGCCGCTGTTTTTCGCTTCCACGGGAATTTTAATTTTTGTTGCCACTTTTATTTTATTAAACTTCGCGTCGCTTTCCTTCAGATACGTCTCCTGGAAAAACGAAGCCCCATCGGTTTCACCTGAAGCAAACAACCAGACTTCAAGCGGGCCATTCTCTTTACCAGATATCCTATCACTCACTGAAAATAATAATTCGACATCAGCCGATGATTCCTTGCAGCCAAAGCAAACATCCAATTCCGGGAGCAATAAAATATCATCCGAAATA
>Ga0172380_10008751_pt1 | contig 10945 bp, 16 predicted proteins | sample Leawe162metaG_FD_119747 | JGI IMG/M metagenome (GOLD analysis project Ga0172380, IMG submission 119747) | Leachate microbial communities from a municipal landfill in Southern Ontario, Canada - Leachate well 162 metaG | ecosystem: Engineered > Solid waste > Landfill > Unclassified | place...
CCTTCCGTATGAACCCTACGGATATAATCACGGATGTTTGGGAAGGCATCCTCCGTGGCCGACACGAACCAAAGTGGATAGTCCAGGACCGATTCGGTGGGGACAATCAGCTGCGGTTAGTTAGCAACGGCACCTCAGGCATATCCACCCCGCTATACATTATTGGGCTTAGGAATGAGACAGCTTTTGTCGACGATTACACTACCCCCAAATACGTCAACCCGGATATGCTAGTCACTGCCCTCATGTGGAAAGCCTATGAGCAACTCGCCGGACACTACATGGCCGGTCAGGCTGACACCACCAACTTCCGGGCCCAAGCCGTGTACTACGAGTTCAAGTTCAAGCGTCTGGCCCTACAAGAGATGCAGCGGATCCAGCAAATCATTACTGACCCGAAGCCTAACGAGTACCATCTCGATGGCAGGTTTCAGATGGGGCAGGTATAACGATGCCCGGGACTGACCAAAAACCGCCAACCAATACCACCATACCCACCTCCAATCTAACCAGCGGAGAATATGCATACATGCATTGTGGCGGGGGTTCCTAACCATGCCCGACAACCGCGCATCATCCATCCGTGTTAGTGATGGGACTTTTGACAAGTACCTCCCTGTAGCCCATGACGAGTTCAAGCGCGAGGTCGCTATCTCGTCACGGCCCTATCAGCCCGGAGATCCTACTCAACCTTTCCGCATCGCCGTACATCCGTGGTCAGGCGGGCTAGGTATGAACCGGCTTAATCAGCCATTTCCTAACACTTATATCCGACTTGTAGGAGACAGCAGTAAACCTGGAGCTCTGCTTCATGCACCACTATTTAAATCCACGTCACTTACTACTGGTGGTAGCGTCGGGACTATTGAGCAGTACGTAAACTTTGGTTCTCTAGTCTTCATCCGGGGGAATGGGCAGTTCCTATGGCGATATGATCCTGTTTTTGATACCTACACCTTAGATAAGGATTTTGGCAGCGGCAAATCCGCAGTAGACATGTGTGTCTTTAATAATGAGTTAATCGTAGCCATGGGGGAGACGGAAAAGATTTGGAAGCGGGCCTCTGGCTCCGGTGGTGCATGGACACAGGCCACGGATAACACCTTTGCTATTGCGCTGGGGGTAGTAGGCAGCCTATTATTCCGGGCCGAGAGTGTTAATTGTCTATCATCTGCCATTACTGCACCGTTAACCCTTAGCAGTTGGGCACCCTCTAGCCCCAATCAGTACACCGTGGGTGATACCTCCTGGCCTATCATCAACATCATCGACTACCAAGGTGCTACATGGGTGGGTAAAGGTGACGGCATGTACTCCGTGGACCCCACCTTTGAGTTCCATAACCAGACCCCACAGATTAAGACCTGGCCTCACGACCGAAACACCAAGGGTGCCTTCACAGCCCACGGATCGTTATGGGTACCGAGTATTGCGGGGCTACTCAGAGTCCGTGTAGGTAGCTCATTAGTTGCAGGTCCCGAGCTAGCTAACTTACAAGACACTCGATGGCAGGTCCGAGGCGGAGTGGAGTTTGGTAAGGACATCATTTACTTATCTGCCACTAAAAGTACCGGACCCTTTTCTGGTGGACAGGATGTTGTCTGTGTAATTAAGATGATGCGTGACCCGGCAGATATAGACAGGTACACTTTTCATGAGTTAGCTGAGGTAGCCTCCTCTGTCGGATTAAGTACCATACACGTCTCTACAGTTGGGGACTTTCCTAATCTATACACAAGCTGGTCAACGAGAAGTCTTGTGGCTAAAATGGGACGGGCGGCAGGACTAGTCATGGAGGACTCGGACTATCTATTCACCCTGACTATGACCATGGAAACTGGGCTTATACAAGCTACCCAAGACACAGGCATGGTATCCCTGTTAGAGGGCGTTGAAGTGACGCTTCAACAGCTCTCCGCCTCCAATGAACTAGACGTAGAATACAAGGTAAACAATACCGGTAACTATGCATATTTCTTTCAGACCTCGGCCCTCGATGCTTCCATCACTGGGCAAACGGCTCGGGGTACAGTCGCTCGCTACACCCTAACTCCAGTAGAGTTCTCCGTAGTCGAATTACGAATTACAGGCAGCACCGCGGGCGGTACCAACACCTATGCCCTTCGACAAGAAGTATATGAAGTCTGGCTCATTGGTCATAACCGGCCCAAGAACACTGACTTACTCCGCATCGGCTTTATTAACGACACAGTGTCACTAACCAGCTCCGGACGTGCCTCCGGGCTATCCATCGAGGACATGTATACTCAGTTCCGCACCTGGCAAAATGCTTCCACTGTACTCACCCTAGAGGTCCCGGACTATGACGAAGCCATTACCTCGAAGTTTGTAGTCGTTGGTGTCTACACCGAAGATACACACATCTCTCCTCACGGTAATGAGCGTGGCGTATCTGGTCGAGTGCTCCGAGTGGACTTTGCCCGCGCCTTCCCGGCAGGAGTAACACCGTGATAAGGGATGAGGAGGTTGAACAGCTTAAACGAGAAGTTCGTCGCCTTCGGCAGGACATGGATAGGCACATGGGTATTCAGTCCGGAATGGTAACACAGAACTTTCCCCACCCTAACACCGGGTTAGGTACTAGTAAATTCCTCACACTATATGCTCCCGAGGGTATCTTTTGGGACGACGGCACGGGGACACTTGTTGAACTAACGGAAGAGGAGGCACCGCCCGTGGCTGGATTGAAGACTGCATCTGGAGGCTACTTTACCATCCCTGCACAGCCCTCATCAGGCACCGGAGTCGCAAGTGATGCGGCAGGTAACACCTATGGATTGTGGACGCAGATGATAGCCGCAACTGCCGCGGACATCTACATAGTCGGCGTCCGAGTTAACATTGCAGCTGCTACAACAGGTGCTAACTCGGTAGCATTAGACATAGGAGTTGGTGCAGCCGCATCCGAGGTCTCCATCGGGGAAGTGCCTAGCCCCTCCATGGATCCCGGGACGGACAGTGGTACACAGGGCGCTACTACTATGCTTCCTTATCCAATTCCGGTAGCTAGTGGTGTACGAATATCATGTAGGACTTCACAAGCAGAGGCTGCATCCCGAACCCATGTGATTACACTAATCTGCATCAACCAAGCTGATCTAGTATCCATCTAGGAGTGGAAGGATGATGATGGCCGAGAACGAAGAGTATGACATACCTATCGGGGAGCCCGGGTATCTATCATCTGAAAGGATGCTGCATGATCAGCGACTGTGGAGTGGTAAGCTTGATGAGAAGTTAGAGTACCGTTTCCGGCAGATTGAGCGGAGACTTGAGGAGGGTAATCGATTGATTGAGGATGTTAAGACCCAGGCTACCAAAACTAACGGCCGGCTTACCGCACTTGAAAAGACTCAATATCTGATGACAGGGGGGCTTATCGTAGTACTTGCCATTGCCGTGCCACTATTTCTAGACATGGTAAGGAGTTCCTAATGGAGATTCGTCAGGTGCCGTGGAAGGCAACCAGTGCACTTGGTGAGCCCTGCTATTATGCTAACCAGAATGTCCCCATAGCCATCGTCCTGCACAAGATGCAAGGTTGGGTAACGACCGCGATAGGCTGGGCAGTATCCGGGGCCTATGGTAAGTCCTGGCACTTCAGCATCCGGCTCGATGGGGTGATCTATCAGCATCTAGACTACGGTGATGGGGGCTATCATGCGGGCATTACTGACAGCCAAGGCCGGACACATCCGCCGACTTGGAAGCTGTGGAAAGGCGTCGGGAGGAACGTCAACACCTACACCATCGGCATCGAGTTAGAGGGCTTCAGTGGCAACGCCGTACCTAAAGCCCAGCGTGAGGCGTTACGGTGGCTGATAGATAAGATCTGCACCGATCTATCCATCCCCTTTGACCGGGATCATTTGCCAGCCCACGCTGACATTGACCGGGTTAATAGGGTCAATGACTTCGACTATCCCTCCGGCCGGGAGGAACTCTATGATTATCTGCTAAGTTCAGTTGAGGAGGAGCCTGATATGATGTCACCTGAAGAACGGCTGGAGTTTGATAGACTTAAAGCCCAAGTCACGGCCATCAATTCCGCGGTAGTAACCCGCGGCAAGATTCACCGCATAGCAGATGACCCGGACTATGCCCGGGTCGAGCACGCGTACAAACTTCTAGTCGATGGAGGACTAATCCTGTGAGTTATACCTTTAAATGGAAGCCGGAACTACTCTTCGCGGCAGTTACATTTGTGGTCTACGTCGGTGGTGCCTTCCTGCTCACTGGTGACCAAGCGCCAGACTCCTGGCCGGATTGGGCATTGGCTACCGCCGTCAGCGGGGCACGGGCAGTGGTAGCTGCCATACTCCCACGGCTCACTGGACTGCTGGGAAGTATCGGCGTATGACCCCGGGGCTGATATTCGTGATAGGATTTGTTCTAGGGTTCCTAGTATGTTATGTAGGAGTAGTGTAAATGGAGCTGGAGAAGTTACCAAAAGTTATCAAGCCTCAGCTATACCCCAACTGGTGGTTCTGGGGCGTGTTCACAGGTTGTCTCGGCTTCTGGGCTGCGCTTGGTTGGAGCGCTTGTCAGATATGGGCTTAGTTACATGACTACTTCCACAATGCCCCGCGAGAGGCGCTAAACGGGGTGACTAATTCAGGGTGGATGCGGGACAAGGAGTCATCAAACTCATACTCCCCATCCACCACCATCTCGTCATGGACTTGAAGGCGTAGATCTGGGGGCGCAGGTACCTTCATCACCTGCAACATGCTCCGCTTCATAATGTCCGCCGCGGTGCCCTGGATTACGTAGTTAATCTTGCACTTATCTACATGTGACTGATGCCGAATCTCCGGGTCAGGAAGTACCATCTTCCGGCCGAACTCACTAGTCACATACCCTACATCCTTGTTACTTTGCATTTGCATGAAGTGCCCGACGCCTGTATATGTCATCAGCCACTTTTTCCTCAGTGCCGCGGCTACACCACGCTCTACGCCCGTCCTTTTGGCTAGTGTATTAATCCCGGCATCGTAAACCATGGCAAAGTTAAAGGTCTTGGACCGGAGATACTCGACAGTATCTCCACCAGTACTAGTATACCGAGTGCTACTAGGCCAAAGTTCCTGACGAGTGATCTCATGCGGGCTGACACCGTTCTCAAAGGCCAACAGTAGTGTCTTATCCTGTGATACATGTGCGAGTACCCTCATCTCAATCTGACTATAATCCATCCAGTTGAAGCCCCCGTGGTCAGGAAGGAAGATTTCCCTTATCTCCGGCGGAACATTCTGTAGATTTCTATCGAAGCTCGCAAGACGACCAGTGCTGAGATCAATCCGGAAATGGGTATAAGCACGAGCTTGTCCCAGCCAAGGGGTAACATAAGTACTGAGCAGCTTAGTAGTACCACGATAAGCGAGAACCATATGAGCCACAGCGTCATCAAGATCTTCGAGTGCATCTGCATCGGTCTTCAATTGCCTCTTATTGTCTGTAAATGGAAGCATATTGCCCCGGGAAGCGAGTACGTAGCCCACCTGTTGATTGCTCCCGATCTCGAACCCCATCTGTTCGGCATGGTCACGGTAGACCATACTTTCTCGCTTCAAGCGTTCGCTGTGAGCCTCCAGCTTGTACTGGTCTAAAAAGAACCCCTTCTTCTCCACCCTCAATAACACAGCAATCAGCTGTCTATCCACTTCATAGCAGTCCCGGGGCCGTAGCTCCGTTATCTTCTGCAGTCCCTCATAGACCCCCATAGTCATTTCGGCGTCTATCATGCACTTGATAGCCGTTTGCTGAGTGGGTACGTCTAACATCGTAGCCCCGCGTTTGCCCACAGCTTCCAACAGTTCGCTAATCTTATATGGATTCTCCCAGCCGTTGAACTCTAATGAGTTAGCATCGAGGCTCCCCGTCCGGCCATTAACCTGGGCTAGAATCATAGTATCCTCGATGTTGTTATAATCGGGGATGGGAAAGCCTTCCTCCTCGGCAAAGTCCTCCAAGGTACGTATATCAAACATGCTGTTATGGTAGATCTTCTTATACCGGGGATTGCTGGCCTTGGTTAGTATGGCACCTATCACGGGACTGATATCTGGATAAAGCGTGCCGTACACACAATGCTGCCCGTACTTTACCCCTATCCCAATCCCCGGGTCGGAGGCGCTCTTGCCTACCGTCTCCGTATCGATTGATATACAATCATGTTCCTCGTCGAAGATGGCGAGTATCTCTTCCTCTGAGGGGTCAGTCAGTGGTCCGCGATAGAAGGTAGTCGTCATGCCTTCTCGGTCTCCATAACTAACAGTCTATCCATCTCGGGCGGGAAGTAGAGGTATCTCACCGGCCTACCCAATTGCTCCGCATAAGTGCGCTCATTCGCTACACCCTGGCTATGCTCCCACCCTAGAAGCATGAGTATCCAGACCTCACTCGCGGCCCGGAGCATGATGCTATTGTATAGTCCCCAAAAGGTGCTATCCTTTGGCAATGAGTAACTGTGCGCTAACTCATGGCAATGGACGATGGGGCTGAACACTGCAAACGACTCGTCGAAGATCAGCTTGGTAGCATACAGTGTGTGCTGATACCGCAGCTGTTGTTCAAAGTCCGTCCCACTGTACGGACTGGCCAGATACACGTACCCGTCCTCATAGGGTATCTCGCTGAGGTTCTTCACTTTGACCATGCCTGAAAAGTCATCATCTTATCCGTGAAGCGTAACTCATATAGATCCACACAAGTACCTTCCTCAACAAACACCATCTCAGTACGTTTGAACAGTTGCTCCCAAACAATATCCTTGTCAATTGCTATAAGATCAACTTCAAATACTACAGTCTTCATTCGGGCTTCCGCATGATAATGATGTCCTCGTCCTGCACAACCTCATTCCCCATACTTTCATTCACCCGGCCTTGGATAGACATCGGCGCCTTCCACTTGTTCCACTCATAGAGTTTCATTCCGTGCTTCTGCAGCGACTTCATAATAGATGCGGAGTAGAGGACTCGCTGTCCACCTTTGATGCGGTCGCGATGAGTAATGCTAATTGTTCCTCCCGGGCGTATGCTGGCGACCATTTTGGCGTAGAGCTTGTCCATAGTCTGGACGTAATAGAAGTTATTAAGCCGTCCGATGTTTTGAGGGTGAGCACCATATTGCTCGACCTGTCGCTGTACGTCTTCATTAAGAGCGCCGCTGTCTTTGAACAAGTCGGATCCATAGGGGGGACTCGTGATGATGTGATCACAAGGAATGGGTAGTGCCAGGCGATTATCCATCCGAATAATCGACACAGTCTCATGGGCCCGGTCTTCCCAACTTTCAAGAATCTTATTCTGAATGTCAACGTAGGCCTCCTCGATCTCCACCAAGATAACCTTCCGCCCATAGAGCGCGGCCAACATGGTAGTCCCAATTCCCCCGAAGACATCCATAATTGTCTCCCCGGGACGACTGACGAAATTCATAATATCCTTGAAGACATGAGCGTTCATCTTTGCCGGGTGCTGCATGGCCTCCTTGTAGTCTGATTCAGTGTAGAACTTTTTCCTTATATCCGTGTCTCGCGGGTAAAGGATCCAATTTTTTTCATCCTTGGGAAAGATTGTGAAAGGTTTCACAGCAGTACTATCTGGCACGATCAGCATCTCCTTGAACTAGTGAAAGTATGCGAAGTATATTACTAACATGTTTATCGCAGGCCTCGAAGCCTATAAGCGCCCCGCCAAAACGATAGTGTACAACTTTTGACTTATTCTCACATTCCTTACAATTCCCTTCATCATCGGCCGGGATCAATGTCCGGGGTATTTTCACTGTGGTCTCCCAGTAGCTCTCACGACAGCTCGTCCTACAGAACTTCTGCCAAGGCCGGGTTTGCTTAAAGGGTACTTTGCAGTATAGACATGGTACCTTTTCCACTTTTCTCCATTATGCATGTATGCGAAATGTGGGGGCATTTCAGGCCGGGCCGTACATGGGGGTTGGTTATAGGCCTAACCTCGGCATATGATGCGTGTATGCATTGTGACGGTCGCTCTTGGGGGTCATCGGGGCCCCCATAGTTTGTTGATGCGCTCCTGTGCAAGCTTCGCCGCAAGCTCAGCCTCAATGTGAGAATCAACACGCTTGACCCCCTCCTCGGTGCCAGCGAGGGCGCGTTCGGCACGTTCGCCGAAGTCGAGCTCGTTGTAGAAGTCGGGCATCATGTCATCCTCCAGAAGGTGCGGGCGTGGGTCTGCATAGAAGCGCACCACGCCTTCGAGCACCCTCACCCGCTCCTGAAGGGCGGCGTGCCAGTTCTTCCATTTTCGCAAGTCCATCTGGATCTCATGCACGCGCTCCCCCGCGTTCAGGGTGTCCACGAGCTGGGCCGTGTCAGCGTCAGACAGTTTCTCAGCGAGCAGAGCTACGCCTGTCCCATCAGGCCGAATCAACCACTCATCCTCCGTGTGCCAGCCTTCGTGCCAGCGCGGGGCCTCGTCTCGGGGTTCGGGGGCGGTCATTGGCTTGGCTGCCTTCTGGAGCACGTCGCCTACCTTCTCGATATGCCCGCTCGCCAGCAGCGCATAAATGCGGAGTACGACCGTATCGTGGTAATTGATCGGGCCGGGGGCATGGCACCGAACAGCGAGCGTCTGCAACGTCGCAGGACCATGACGCTCTAGTTTGTCGAGAATGATGTCGTCTAGATCAAGACGAGCCACGGGGGTCCTCCTCTGCGGCGCGGGCCGCACGCCATGTGTCGTAAGCAGCCCAAAAGGCGACGAGATCGACGACTTGCTCCGGTACAAACCTCATCATCTCTGGAGAAGGTCGGTACTCACTCAGCGAATTGGCCGCTTCACACACCGCCTCCGCGAGTCTCAGTCGGCGCGCGATGGCGGGGAAGGCGTGCCACAACACCCACTCTGGATAGCCGCCATCTGGGCGGGCTTTCTCAGAACTCACTGGGCCTTTCGCATACATTTCCACCAGCCGTGCGAGCGCCGCGTCCGACAGGGGCTCAGGGTCAGTCATTGGGGGCCTCCTCGTCTCGCTTTTCAAAGCCGGTGCAGTTGCACGCCTCGCATGGGCTGAGGCCCTTACGCTTCCGGTACTTATTATCCGAATCCAAGTGGGCAATGCCGTTGTGCCCGCAGGTGCAGTACGTCTTCCGATATGGCTCTAGCTTCAAGTTCTGAGCACTCATCCGTGCTCTCCCTTCTGTGTGAACCGCCGCCATGCTTCACTCGCTATACCCACGGTGCATTCGGACTGATGGTGTCGAGTCATCCAGTCGCATTCCGGACAGTTCTTCAGCCTATTCCCCAGTCCCGCCAGCGCCTCGACTGTGGTGAGGAGCGCCGCGCACGTCTGGCTCGGATACGATTTCGGGTCGGCGGATCGGCCTCCAAACATCTGCGCCCAGTACAGCGTCTCGGCCAACTCCGCCACGCGCTCCTCCCGTGTATCAGCCACAGCTCCACGCCCCCCAGTTAACCCCACCTCCGCTGATCCTATACGCTGCTCTAACATTCCCGAGGTAGTCATAGGTTGAGTCGTTATGTATGGGGTGGATTTGGAAGATTCCTCGTTCACCTGCTGCTCCTGTTGCATACTGATTGAGTCCGGATTCGCACTGGGCTACCGCCAATGCCTTGGGCCACGTCCAGGTCGCAAATCCCACCTCAGCGAGCGCAGCCAGGAGCCGACCTTCCTCCCCACCCGAATATACAGCGGCCGGCGGAACTGCCGTTGGTACAAAAGGTACGAGGGTTGGAGGGATACTAGTGGCTGGGACTGGCGTACTTGTGGGAGTGGCCGTGGGTGTAACCGTGTAAGTCGGTTCATACCCCGGCTGGGGATCAAGTGCGACTCCTCCCACATAATCGGGACTGTAGTTAGCCCAATTTTGTTCAGATCCGCCAACACCTCCTCGACCACCAAAGCTCGTGCTAGCCGCCGCGCAGCCAATGATTCCGACTCCGAGGAGTATTCCTGTGATTCGTTTCCGTGTGACAAGCATATGACTCCTTGGTCGCCACTGTCGACGACCGGGCTGGGGGGCGAATAGGATAGCTATAAGTAGCGCTTATTCCCGTTAGACCAGTCAGGTTTGGGCTTGCAGCTATTACACCTTAGCCCATCTCCGGCTAATTCCTCACAGGCCCCTAACCTACCGCACTTTTGACAAGTATGATCACAGAGCCTTCTATTACGTACAACTTGAATCACCTGCTCAAGTGTCAATCTATGTCCCACCTTCCGATTTTTCGCAACATAGTCGTTGACAGTGTAGGTCCGATGCCCTCTACTTTTTGTAGTTCTTTCGGGCTGGCCGAGACGACGTTCCAGACCGTGCTGAATTTTTTAATAAGCGCCGTTGCCCTCTTTTCCCCAATGCCCGGCAGTAGCCCCATAAGCTGCACCACCTGTGGGTTTGGATGGTATGTGATTTCCTTAAAGGGTCGTTGGAAGGTTCGATGCTCATCCTTCTGGTCCCCCTTGTAGAATGCAGTCAAAGCTGAGTAGGTGGCATCCGTGGTGGGGGTCTGGAATACCTCCACAAAGGTACTTACTTGATAGAGCCATGCATAGACCTGGCTCATACGCTGCGTAGTAGTATATCCAGCTGTGAAGACACGATCCTTGTTTGTAGATCGTAATAGTGTAGTCCCTGAGAAATTTGGGACTGCCAGGCCCTCAAGTACAAAAATGAGTCGGGCATCTGGCTGATTTGCCTTATGGCGTCGGAGTTGGTCTTCAATCTTGTCGATCGAGCCAAGCAACTCTCCCCAAGTTTTGCGTTCAACTTGTGTGTATCCTCCATCTGCCCGCTTCCACATGTAGTCGGCCCAGCCACGCTCATTCAGCACCGCCACCTGACACGGAACTGCGCTAGCCATAGCTGCCATCGCGCCCGGCGGCTCATGTTGGTCGATGTTAAGCATCAGCTACTACCTTCCGC
>Ga0172380_10008752_pt1 | contig 10944 bp, 11 predicted proteins | sample Leawe162metaG_FD_119747 | JGI IMG/M metagenome (GOLD analysis project Ga0172380, IMG submission 119747) | Leachate microbial communities from a municipal landfill in Southern Ontario, Canada - Leachate well 162 metaG | ecosystem: Engineered > Solid waste > Landfill > Unclassified | place...
CGTATCATATAAAAGTGTGAGATATCTAACATCTATCATTTCAATGGCTCGCTATACTTAGCGGTACATAATTGAGGAGGTATGTATGGTAGAAGATAATCGAGATACGGTAGTCGTCGAAAAGGACCGTCGCAGCAGCCCAGTCGGATGGATTGTCGGACTCGTCGTCGTTATAATTTTGCTCGCTATTTTCTTTATGAGTGGTGGATTCGGTTTATTTAACAGCGAAACCACAGCACCGCAAGGTGGCGACACAATCAATGTCGACACTCCTGATTCCGTCAATGTGCAACCAGGTACCGGTCAGTAAATCGGCTGCAAGCATAACAATCCCCACGGTGACGACCTAGTTTAGTGGCGCTGACTATTTTGGTGTATATGCTTTGTTTACTTTTTTGTGTATTTGTGGTATAATAGAAAATAATGAACCCCGGTATCTATCGACCAAATAAATTTCTCGACAAATTCATCAATCAAATCGAAGGTGAAGGGCAGTTTAGAATTTTAGATGTTGGCTGTGGACTAGGGCACACTGCGCTTCGTCTAGCGAGCCTCGGCCATCAGGTAATGGGCATTTCAAATGAAGAGACAGACATAGAGAACGCCAGAAAAAACGCTCGTCGTAATGGCCTACACGCATCGTTTGAAGCCATGGATGCCCGTGAGATAAACAATAACTTCGACCAAGGTTTTTTTCGCGCTATCATCATCTCCGATATGCTCCATCTGATGGGCAAGGATGACTCTCTCGATGTTATCGAATCAGCCAAGACGCTGACTGCCACAAGAGGCTACAATGCCGTATGGGGTTACTTGGTTGATCCAGAACGATCAACCTCTCGCCGCAATAGCGAACGCATGTTTCGCCCAGGCGAACTACACGCAATTTACGCCACAGACCCATTGTGGCGAATCATAGATGAGACCGAAGAGGAATTCGCCTCAGTCTCTCACCAAGGCAATGAGCACGTACGATCGCACGCGGGAATCATCGCCCGCAAGTAAATCAAGTTCACGTAAATCTAAAACCCGCCAGTAGTAGGCGGACTGGCGGGGCAGGGGGTTACTTTTCTGCTTTCTTTTTCTTGTCTTCTTTGCGCTTGTTTTGACCTTTGGCCATATACAAACATCCTTTCGCTTATGGTTAACGATGCGCTGTTCGAATGAATGCTAACTTTTCATGATGTGTAGATAATCTCCTTTGCCTACATAACTATTGTAGCAAATCCCTCCCCCTCGATGTGAGTGATATACTTGCTTCATGAAGCGTATATACCTCGACACCGAATATTGCTACCCTGGCATGCTAAAAGGTACGCCAAGACCGACCTCGGCAAATCAGCGTCAAATCGTACAGATTGCTGCAATCATCTTTGACACTGAGACCGGCAAAGAGCTTGGTCACTTTGATCAGCTTGTAAAGCCAACTTACGAAAAGGTGCTGCCCGAATTTTTTATTGAACTCACTGGCATCACCCAGCAGGCTGTTGATGAACACGGCGCTTCGTTCATTGAGTCACTCACGTGCTTTGCGGATTTTTGTGGAGATACTCCTATTTATACTTTCGACAAAGACGAAGAGGTCTTGCGCCAAAACTGTGATTATATAAACGTAAAATGGCCGTTCTCTGAACAATTCACTCGATTAAAAGCACTCCTCCCAAGCTGGGGTGTCGACCCCGATGCATACAGTAGCGGCACGTTATATAGAGCTGCCGGGCTAGATTTATCGGGGCACGTACACAATGCCCTTCATGACGTGCGCAGCATGGCACAAGCAATTGATGTTTTCGAAAACTCTAACCTCTAGACAAAATACAATAAGATTTACGGCACCCCACCCCTGAAAGAATGAGAAATTTTTTGCCAAAAGAGCCAGGCAAAACGAAAGAGGTTGCAGACTGGATAATTAACGTCCTGCCTATTCCACAATATAGCAAAAACAGAGGTAATCCGGTATAATGAAGACAAATTGAGGAGCGGACAGTGTCAGAAGACCAAAAAAAGCAGTTGCAAACTCAGCTCTGGAATATCGCCAATGAGCTACGCGGGAAAATGGGTGCTGATGAGTTCCGCGACTACATCCTAGGCTTCATCTTCTATAAATATCTTTCTGAAAAGATTGAAATACATGCGAATAAACTACTGAAGCCCGATGGACTGACGTACGCTCAAGTGCTTGGCCACGAAAAAGAAGGCGATTTCATTACTGCCATTCGTGAAGCGGCAGTCAATGAACTCGGGTATTTCCTGGCACCAAACGAGCTTTTTCATCATGTGGCGCAGACAGGTGCAACTAATGAAAATCTAAACGAAGATCTCGAGCGAATTCTCAACAGCATCGAATCTAGCACTATGGGGAGTGCCAGCGAAGAAGACTTTGAACAACTCTTTAGCGAGCTCGATCTCAACGCTAGTCGATTAGGTCGCACTGTTGCTCAGCGCAATGAACTCATTAGTAAAGTTCTACTTCATCTCGCCAAGATCGACTTCCATCTCGAAGATTCTCAGATTGACATTTTAGGTGACGCTTACGAGTATCTTATTTCACAGTTTGCCAGTGGTGCCGGTAAAAAAGCTGGTGAATTCTATACCCCACAGGAAGTCTCACAGATACTGGCGCGCATTGTCACCAGCGGCAAAAAAGAGCTAAAGAGCGTTTACGACCCAGCTTGCGGCTCTGGCTCCTTACTGCTTCGTATTTCGCGCTACGCAAAAGTAGACCGCTTCTTTGGCCAAGAGATGAACAACACTACCTACAACTTGGCACGAATGAATATGATCTTGCACGACGTGAACTACTCCGACTTTGACATCAAGCAGGAAGACACACTGGAGCGACCGCAGCACACAGAGTTTCGTTTTGAAGCAGTTGTGGCGAATCCGCCATTTAGCGCCAGGTGGTCGGCAAACCCAATTCACCTAAGCGACGAGCGCTTTGCACAGTACGGCAGGCTGGCGCCAAGCAGCAAGGCAGACTACGCGTTCATCCAGCATATGATCTACCAGCTGGATGATAACGGCACCATGGCGGTCGTCATGCCGCACGGTGTACTATTTCGCGGCGGCGCAGAAGGCCACATTCGTCAGTTCTTGATCGAGCAGCAAAACTACCTCGATGCTGTCATTGGCCTACCGCCAAATCTCTTTTTCGGTACCTCTATTCCTGCAAGTATCTTGGTATTTAAAAAATGCCGTCAGCAAGAAAAAGACGTTCTATTCATCGACGCCAGCAAGCATTTCGAAAAGGGGAAGAATCAAAACCGCTTGCGCTCGAGTGATGTCGACAAGATTATCGAGACTTATGAGCAGCGCAATTCAGAGGACAAATACAGTCACGTCGCACCACTGTGGGAGATTAAAGAAAAAGACTACAACCTCAACATTCCACGCTACGTCGACGCGCTCGAAGAGGAAGAAGAAATTGATTTTGACGAAGTTGTTGCAGAAATTCGCAAGCTAGACGACAACTCAGCAGAGCTTGACGCAAAAATTAAGCAATACACCGAGGAGCTCGGCATAAAATCGCCGTTTTGATACCATGAGCTCGCCTCGACTTATTCAGACCTACTTACTCGACGGAACTCTCGAAGGTGTGCGAATTATTGATTGCGAAAGTACGGTCAAAGCTTTCGTTATACCTCGACTAAAACTTAATGATATAAAAAATCGCGAAGAATTGTCATGGCCAGCACTCTACTTTTTAATCAACTCAGAGAATGGAATTGCATACGTAGGTGAAAGTGAGAGCTTCTACCATAGAGTCAAAAACCATGACCAAAACAAGAACTGGTGGGATATAGCAATTGCTGTTGTTTCAACGACCAACGAGTTAGAAAAAAGCGATATAAAGTATCTAGAATCATTAGCGGTTGAGCGCGCACAGGCCGGAAGTATGCAAATAGAAAACCGCGTAGCACCTGTGCGCAATAATATACACGAGTTCAAACTGCACAAGTTGCAAAAAATTCTTGATGATACGCAGCTTCTACTAACATCGCTTGGGTACGATATACTACCGGCCACAGAAAAAGCAGATGAGATTTGGTATTGCCGCACTAAAAAAACAGATGCTCGAGCTGTCTTCAGGGGCAATCAGTTTGTAATTCTGGCTGGATCAGTCATCGATAAAACCGTGGCGCCAAGTTGGGCAAAAAGTTGGCCCAAGTCGCTTCAAGAACGTAATGAAATTTTTGCCAAGTACGGGGAAGATTTAGGTGATAGCGCGCGCCTCCGCGAGAACGTACCGTTCAAGAGCCCTAACCATGCGGGGGGATTTTTAACCGGGCGAAACGTAAATGCATGGACGACATTCACGGACGTTGACGGTAGAACAATGGATGAAGTTATACGCGGAAAACATTCACCTTTTGCAATTCTCAGCGACAGAGAAAGGAATCCGGCGTAAAATCGCTGCTTTAAGACCATGAGAATATCAAAAGATAGCCGAGCGCTGAGAGATACCGAAAAGCAACGAATAGCTGAAATCGTAGATGCTTGCCTTGTTCCACTTAAGGTAAGCATTACTATTCCCGAAGAAACTTACGTTATTCATTGCCGAATGCATTCGGGTAATGACGAGGCCGAGTGGGATGAATACTTCTATCATATTCAAGTGACAGTCGACGAGAGAGAACTAGAAATTCATATTTCTGTTGATCTAGATCGGTCACTTTTTGAATTCAGCTGGCTCATAGCTTGGCACATATTCAATGATTTGGGACTAGGCGCGTTGGAGCATCCGGCAGCAAAAACCCTATGGGGCAAGCGGAAAGAACTTCAAGAAAAATACGCGGCATATACATGGGGAGAAGGGAGCCCTGATTAGATATGTTAGGTATAAACCTCGATGAACCTATATGGAAAAGTCTAATATTGCCAGTCGTAGCGGCGATCGTAACGACTTTTCTCGTAGAGCTATTCGCAAAGCCACGACTTGAGGCTAGAAAGCAAAGACTCATTCGCGACAGACAACAAATAGATGAGGTCATCTTTCATTTTCAGAAGGTAAGCGCCTCACTTGGCGCACTACTGCCTGACTCAATCAAAAAAAGTAGGATCCAAGAAAGACACAATAGTATTATGCTCGAATCGGCCTCGCAAGGTCTTTACGATTTGATGAGCTCCCTGTCACGGCTATCACACAAGTATGTGGAAAAGCATGGTGAACATATAAGTCAGACGATGCTGTTTATAGGTTATATAATAGCTAAAGTCGAAACCACGAAAGATGCAAAGGCGATGGTACGTTTAGTGGATAATTTAAAGCAAGACGCTCGTGATCTTGAGTATTTTGATACATATTTTCTTGCGAATGTCGGACTACGCGATAGCCAAGAGAAATGGTTTCGAAGGTTATATTGGTACTTTTTCTCACGCAAGAATACTGGCGGCAAAGTACGTCAAGTGTTGAGTAAGCACAAGCTAATAAAAGACGGGGTGCGGAAGTGAAAAATATTCCAAAACTCCGTTTTCCTGATTTTACAGATGAATGGCAGGTGAAAAGACTGGGTGATATAGCCGACAAAGTAGGAGATCGCAACATGACAGGTTCTGCTTCGGTAGTCTTGACTAACTCGGCAGTGCACGGAGTCATTCCTCAAACTGATTTCTTTGATAAGGAAATTGCAGTCCAGGGAAATCTTACTAACTACTATAAAACTAAAAAAGATGATTTTGTGTACAACCCAAGGATATCTACAAGCGCGCCAGTAGGACCCTTTAAAAGGAATAATTTTGGTAACGGTGTTCTGTCACCACTCTATAGTCTTTACAGGTTTAAGGATGGCGAAATCTTGAAATATTTTGAGCAGTATCTAACTGCAACTTACTGGCATAAATACATGAAAGATGTTGCCAATTATGGTGCCCGTTCAGATCGAATGGCTATTAGCAACAATGACATGCTGGCACTACCATTCCCCTATCCATCGAAAAAAGAACAGAAAAAAGTAGCCAATTTCCTTACAGTTGCAGACGAGAAGATCGCAGCAATCGATAAAAAAGTCGGGCTGTTGAAGCAATATAAAAAAGGCGTCATGCAAAAAATCTTCACTCAGCAAATCCGATTTAAAGATGAAAGTGGAAACGAATATCCTGATTGGGAAAGCAAGGAGCTTGGCGAAGTATTCGATCGAATTACTCACAAGAACAAGGAAAATAATCAAAATGTTCTGACAATCTCAGCCCAACAGGGACTAGTTAGCCAAACCGACTATTTCAGTAAGTTAGTAGCTGCAAAAAATGTCACGAATTATTATCTGCTCCAGCGCGATGATTTTGCATACAACAAAAGTTACTCTGCTGGATATCCTATGGGTGCCATAAAGCGCCTGAAATACTACGAGAAAGGTATAGTATCTACGCTTTACATATGTTTTAGAGCAAAAGACGGTCTCGATGTCGGCTTTTTTGAACACGTTTTTGACTTCGGGCTGCAAAATTCAGAAATTGAAAAAGTCGCTCAAGAAGGCGCTAGAAATCATGGGTTATTAAATATCGGCGTAGAAGAATTCTTTAGCATCGAATTGCTCGTACCGACAAGCAAGCAGGAGCAGCAAAAAATAGCCGATTTCCTTAGCGCAATAGATAATAAAATCAAAGCAGAAGAAGCCAAATTAGCCGGTGCAAAAAAGTTCAAAAAAGCACTTTTGCAGAGGATGTTTGTATAATGGATTGGCTTACTTTTGTAGCGAGTATTTTAGGGGCGGCTTTTACGGGAACTCTAGCGAGTTTGTTTGCGCCCTGGTCTCAGTGGGGAGTAGAAAAAAGGAGACTCAAAGCGCAGCACCGGCGAAGGCTAATCAGCTCATGGTACAAGCTTATTGAGGACTACAAAAACAACGATATAGATATTATCGACCACAAGAGTTATGCAACCCTACGGCAACATCTTACGGGTGAAGCGATAACTGAGTTTGAAATTGATAGAATTGGGCGTCCAATTGAAATAGTCGCTGGCCATAAAGGCGTGACCGCCGACAAAAAACTGCGACTGCTATTGTCGGAGATTAAGCGTATCGAGACTAAGTGGAAGCTTGTGTAACGTATGGACTCGTCGATAAGTATAAAAGCTCTGAGAGGTGTGCTTGGACAAAATATATTTATTCAAGATGAATTGGATGCATACAAAAGATATATTTTACAGATAGAAAATAATATAGTTAACGAGCCAAACATAGCTTTTGAAGCTACGAAGTCACTCGGAGAAGCGATATTTAGACATGTTCTTAAGCATGAAAGAATCAAAGTAGAGTTTACAGACATACTCACCCGAAACACTCTAACTACTTACGATCTTTTCAAAGGTACGTGCAAGGCATTAGTCGATCTTGATTTAATCGACATAGAGATACTGGGGCTCGGCCAGAAATTCTTTAATGATATGTCACAAATTCGTAATAGCGTAGGTATCATTTCGCACGGTAAAGACTTGAGAGATACCTCAAACTTACGACGACCTACTGTCGAACTGGCGATTGCGAATATGATTAATCATATTCTCGTGATATTGGAGGCATACCAGGTGCTACTCGGTGAGCAGGAAGTGAGTTACGATGATAGTACTGAGTTTAATGAATATCTTGATAATGAGAACTTCATAGAGGGTATCAGCTATAGCCGGGCTCTCTATGACCAAGACTTAGTAGCTTACAAAGAGTTACTAGATGAGTATAATGAGCTTGAGAAGGAAGACTGACATATGACGATTCAACCAGAACAAACTCTTGAAAATAGCCTCATCACTCAATTAGTTGATCAGGGTTATGAGCGCGTAACAATTTCTGACGAAAACCAAATGATAGCGAACCTGCGTGTGTTACTAGAGCAACATAATGAAACGAAACTTAGTGACGGTGAATTTGATAGAATTCTCAACCATCTGAACAAGGGAAGCGTGTACGACCGTGCACAAACTCTGCGTGACAAGTTTGCACTACCGCGCGACGATGGTACGCATAAAAATATCGAGTTTTTGAACACTACCAAATGGTGCCAAAATCGCTTTCAAGTGACGAACCAAATCACGCAAGAAGGCAGTTACAAAAATCGCTACGATGTGACGATTCTAATAAACGGCCTGCCGCTCGTACAAATCGAGTTAAAGCGTCGCGGCATCGAGCTTAAAGAAGCATTTAATCAAGTAAATCGCTATCGCCGTCACAGCTTTGCTAGTAGCTACGGCCTGTACCAATACGTACAGCTATTCGTCATCAGCAACGGCGGCAATACCAAATATTATTCCAACACTGTCGGCTACAATACCGACAAAAAGGAATCATTCAAGTTCACTAGCTATTGGGCGGATAAAGACAATCAGATCATTTCAGAACTGGATGACTTCACGAAAGTCTTCCTCGAAAAATGCCACCTGGCGAAAATGATCAGCAAATACATGGTACTGACGACCAACAAAACACTGCTTGTACTCCGGCCGTACCAATACTATGCCGTTGAAGCAATCGTCGACAAAGTCAAAAACGAAGCTAAGGGCGGCTATATATGGCATACGACTGGGAGCGGTAAAACTCTGACGTCATTCAAGGCAAGCCAGTTGCTAATGGAAGACCCGGATGTATATAAAGTCGTCTTCGTGGTCGACCGTAACGATCTCGACAACCAGACTATCCGCGAGTTTAATAGCTTCAAAGAGGGTAGTGTCGATGCCACGACCAACACGCACAACCTTGTAAAGCAATTTAACGACCCAGACAACAAACTGATCGTCACGACGATCCAGAAGCTCAACAATGCCGTATCGAGCGAGCGTCACGCGCTCAAGATGGACGAGCATCGTGACAAAAAGATTGTCTTTATCTTCGACGAGTGCCACCGCAGCCAATTTGGCGAAACGCACAAGCGTATTACCGAATACTTTACAAACTACCAGCTATTTGGCTTTACTGGTACACCAATCCTCGACAAGAATGTTAGTAGCAATGCATTTGGCAAGCGCACTACGCGCGACCTATTTGGTGAGCGGCTGCATAGCTACGTAATAACAGACGCGATTCGTGATGACAATGTGCTTCGATTCTCCGTCGAATACGTTGGTAAATACCGTGCGAAGAATTCCGTCAATGAGATAGATATCGAAGTCGAAGATATCGACCGCAAAGAGCTGCTAGAATCACCTAAGCGCCTCGAGAAGATCGTTGATTACGTGATAGCGAATCATGACAAAAAGACACATACGCGCGACTTCACCGCAATGTTTGCCATAAGTAATGTCGATACACTCGTGAAATATTACGATCTGTTCAAGTACAAGAAAGAGCAGGGGCAGCACAGCTTAAATATTGCGACGATCTTTAGCTACGCGGCGAATCCCGAAGATAAAGATGCCGATAGTATGCTCGACGACGATCCGCAGCTTAATATCTTTGACCAACCAGTCAATGCGCTGCACCGTGACAAACTAGAAAGTTACATCGAGGACTATAACCAAACCTTCGGTACAAACTATTCGACACGTGATAGCGATAGCTTCTACAACTACTACCGCAATATTGCTGATCGTGTAAAAGCACGTGAAATAGATATATTGCTCGTCGTGAACATGTTCCTCACTGGGTTTGACAGCAAAACACTCAACACCCTGTATGTTGATAAAAACCTGCGCTATCACGGCCTACTGCAGGCGTACAGCCGCACCAATCGTATATTGAATGAGACGAAGTCGCAGGGCAATATAGTGGCGTTTAGAAACCTCAAGCATAATACCGATGAGGCGCTGGAGCTGTTTGCAAACAAGGATGCTCGTGAAGAAGTCTTCCGACAGCCATACGAAGATTATCTAAGTAAGTTCAATGAAGCGATCGATAACTTGCGAAGCCTTACGCCCACACCTGCTGATGTTGATTTACTGGCTGATGAGACACAAGACATGCAGTTCGTGCAGGCATTTCGTGAACTGTTACGACTCAAAAATATTCTAGCGTCGTTTGCAGACTTTGCGTTTGATGATACAGCGATCGACGAGCAGACATTCGAGAATTTCAAAGGCAAATACCTGGATATCTACGATAAAGTTCGTCAAGACCACGAGAAAGAAAAAGTGTCTATTCTCGATGATGTTGACTTCGAGCTTGAACTCATACGTCGCGATGAAGTGAATGTCAGCTATATCTTGCGATTAATTGCGCGTATGGTGGGTGCAAGCGAAGAAAAGCGTCTTGAACTCCTTGCCACGATCGGTGACGTTATGAAAAACGATATTACACTTCGAAGCAAGCGTGAACTGATCGAAAAGTTTATCGATAGTAATCTAGCGAGCATAAAAGAAGAAAGTGACGTAGAAACGGAATTCGAAATCTTCATCAGTGAAGAGCAAGTGAAAGCATTTCGTAATCTCTGTGAGCAAGAAGGGTTGGACAATGAAAAAACCCAGGCGCTACTCGACCGGTATATGTCCACGGGACGCTTGCCTCGCGACCAAGACTTAGCCAGTGCATTAGTAAAGCAGCCAAGCATTCTGCAGCGGAGCGGGATCTTAAAGAGCGCCCGCACGAAAATCAGTGACTTTATTAATACCTTCATAGAGAACATTTAAGGAGGCTCTTATCACGCTAGATCGATTATCTGCATTGATAGAGCATAGAGAGAATTGTCACTCATAAGATTAAACATCCCCGTGTAAAGTTGGCCATATCAATAGTATGCATCAATGCGATAGCCTATTAATGTCCGCCCTATTGACAAAAATTAAAATGTGTGCTATATTTAATAGTAACAACCGTTTCTCTTCTGTATTCATAGCGAATACCTACAAGATACTACAGAACTCTACCCATTAAAACCGGGCGTTCATCTGACCAGACAAAGGCAAGTAATGCCATGGCACATGAATCGTAACAGATGGATTTCGACTCTTCAAAAAGAAAAATGTTTGTTTTTGGTCACTGTACAGACCAAAACGAGTGATAGGCGTTCTCATGATAATGC
>Ga0172380_10008753_pt1 | contig 10944 bp, 10 predicted proteins | sample Leawe162metaG_FD_119747 | JGI IMG/M metagenome (GOLD analysis project Ga0172380, IMG submission 119747) | Leachate microbial communities from a municipal landfill in Southern Ontario, Canada - Leachate well 162 metaG | ecosystem: Engineered > Solid waste > Landfill > Unclassified | place...
CTTGTAAAACTTACTGCGGATTTCTCTCGTTTATCATCTCTTTTAGATCTATCTAGCCCTTCCGATTCAATTTTTAGTTCTTCCATTTATTTATTATCTTAATAATACCTTTAATTGCATCAATCTCTACCATGTCTCCGTCTGTTAATACTTTTGTGGCGATTTTAGTACCAATAATACAAGGGACACCAAGTTCACGGGAAACAATCGCTGCATGACTTGTTATACCACCCTCGTCTGTCACTATGGCACCTGCTTTTTTAATTGCTGGCATAAGTTGTGGTCTGGTCTGACCAGCGACTAGTATATCTCCAAATTCCATATGTTCCATTTTTTCTACCAAACTATCTGTCCAATTGAACTTTATAACTTTTCCTATTATCTTACCTCTACAAGCAATCGAGCCAGAAAACTGCTTTACATCTATATTATAATCTTCAACTAACTCACTCCTCTTTTTCATCGAATCTACACCTGTTATAAGATCCGCCACACAGTCTGTAACTACATAAATAAATTTGTCCTTTCTCTTATTTATTTCATCAATATTTATATGAAGAATGTCATTTTCTATATAATCCTGTAATTCTGAAATTTTTATATTATATATAGTATTAATGTTTATATGTTCGTGTAATTTTCTCTCAGCCAACTCATTTAATATCAGCTGTGCCGTGTGAGACATCATAGACCACGCAAATCTTAAATCAATTCTTTTACTTCCAATATCACCGGCAACTTTACCTAGCCAAATAATTTCATCTGGCAGTGAGTATTTTTTAATCAATTCGTCCTTATGTTTTCTAGAATTATCCTGTTTCTCTCTTTTGTTTTTAATTATCTTTTCTATGTCCGTATGTTTTTTTTCATTCAGAATTTTTATATAGTACTCAACATTCCAAGGAGTAAATACTTCCGCTGTCCCCAAAGATATATATTTATCAGCATGTTTTCTAATCATTTCAATTAGTTCAGTATGCTCCTCCAAATCTTCAAGAGTTTGTGATTCTTTTATTCCCAACTTTTTAGCATACAAAAGTATCTCTAGCCATTCTTCTTCTTCCTTCTTAAGTACATCTTTCTCACTTGGTGTCGTAAGAAAACCAAAAAAATCCAACCTGTCTTCTTCTGATACATTATCATCAATCCAGTTTTTTATTTTTTCTTCTATCTTATAAAAGTATTGTGGTTGACAAGCATGAAAATAAGTATAAGCATATGTAAAACCATCCATATGTTTCAAAAACAAATTGAACAACTTTTTCGATTCAGTTTCTTTTATATTTTTTTGTAAAAATAACTCATAAAGCTTATTTGCATGAGCCATAGCAATGTTTGATTCTGCTATGTACCGATTAAATTCTACTTCACTAGAAAACCTCTTTAACCCATATTCCGAGGATGATATGAGCTCTTCATTTAAATTATAGAATTCAGAACCTGTTTTACTGTCATTAAAAAATATGACATTTTTTTCTTGTACGCCAGCCTTTTCTTTGTATTTATTTAGGTTAGAAAAATTAGAAGCGGTAACTTCCCCCCACAAGACACCCATATCGTGAGCTGTCCACATTTGTTGAAAAACTTTATTCATTTTATTATTCTCACCACCCCCTTCTCTGCATCAACTTCTACCCTATCGCCATCCTTAAAAACTTTCGTAGCCGTTCTGCAGCCAACAACGCAAGGAATTTTTAGTTCACGAGAAATAATTGCTGCGTGACTTGTTATACCACCCTCATCTGTCACTATGGCACCTGCCTTATTGGCAATAATCATCATATTTGGCTGAGTCATACCTGTCACCATCACATCCCCCACATTGAATAATTCTGCACTCTTTCTAATAGATTCTGGGTCCTCAATTTTTACTATTTTTACTATTCCAGTGTGTTTACCCGGTGATGCTACTTGACCTTTAATCTCGGTAACATTTGTTTCTACTGATTTAATATATTTTTTATATACTTCACTTGCTTGTTCACCACTAGTTAATTCAATCTTTTTTACTGTAGGCAAAAATAAAACACAGAATGCCTTTTGTCTTTCTTTAATAATATTCTCAGCATCGCTTTTGGTTAAATTTCCTTTGATACAATCAATCATTTCCGGTATTGATAAAAAAGTGAAGAAATTATTGAATGGGATGCCAATCCTCTTCTCAACTTCTTTCCACATATGTCTTGCAAGGTAGAATGATCCAGTCCAATATGATTTTATATTCATTCTCTCTATCGACTGTCGTTGGAGAAAAGAAGAAAGATACACAGCTTCTTCCTTTAATACATCTCGAACCTTCAGTATAATTTCGCTGTGTCGTCTAGAAATAACTTCTTTGTCCTCTTCTGATTTTTTCACTATTTCATTGTATTTTTCAACCGTACTAGTAGCTTTATCCCTGAACAGCTTAACAATTTTGTTATCTTCATATTCACCGAAAACGAGCCATGGATACTTTGATATATGAGACAAAATATCTTCATCAGTTAGCATTCCATTCATAATAAGTTTCAACCACGAATGATGCTCCTTTTGTACATCATCAAAATCAACTGGGGTAATGAGAGTTACAAAATCATCCATTGCAGTAATACCTGCTTCCAAAAGTATGCTTGAAAGACGCTCTTCTCCCGCAAAAGTGAACTCTGGTCTTGTACTACCAAAATAAGCGAGAGCATCAGCAATATTATGTTCAAATGTTTTTAAATCATTAACCAAATCATCGTTTGAACAGTCTGCGTAATTTCTCTTTTCAATTCTTCTAATGTCTTGCCACCAGTGAGTAATTTTCTGTTTGTATTCTTCCAAATACTTATTGAAATAATTTTTATCGAGAAACTTGATACTTTGTTCGCGTTTTAGTCGTTCAAGATCTTCCATAACCATATATGAAGTCACTGTCTTACCATCAAAATACTGCAAGCTACGGAGAGTAGGAAAAGGGTCCTCATCTCGCATAAAGATTTCTGTGAGTCCGTAATTATATGTCATAATTGGTGGAAAATCCCACATATATACCCATTCCTGATCTTTGTTTACCTTTTTCATTTTATGACTTTTTTAATATCTTAATTATACCATTCTCAGCATCGACTTCTACCATATAACCATCCTTTAATACTTTTGTGGCGATTTTGGTGCCGATTATGCACGGCTTTTTCAACTCGCGGGCTACAATTGCTGCATGGCAAGTTATACCTCCTTCATCTGTTACAAAAGCTGAAGCTTTTTTCATTGCAGAAATAAAGTCTGGTGTGGTCATTGCTGTAACTAAAATATCGCCATCTTTTACTTTTTCGATTTGATTTAATTCAAAAAGGACTGAAACTTTTCCTGTAATTTTTCCTTTAAATGCAACCTGTCCTTTTATCTCCATTTTGTTATTTAGATCCTTTTCCTCAACAAGATTTATATTGTGTTCTGTTAAAACTTTATTTATATCGTCCATATATAACTGTGAGTTATAAAATAGGTAACCATTTCTTCTCTTCTTCAAATCATCGATTGTCGGATATTCACGATTTAATATTTCATCTAACAGTAGAAAATCCACAAAATCCTTAATATCTATTGGAAGATTATCCATAACCACCTCTCTCATTTTTAACCCAGCTGTATAAATTACTCTGTCATTCATCGAACGGAGTCGGTAAGCTTCTTTAGATAGTTCTTCATCGACGACATCTGCAAGTTGTCCACCCAGAACGTTCATTGTCGTTAATCCTGCCCACATAGAAACAACGTTATCAAAAATCTTTTTTATATCATCGAACTTTAGTTCATCTACAAGAGACGTAACAATATTAATATCCGATTGATATTTTTCAGCTACTTTATAGAACTCAGTGTGATTTTTATTGTAGTATTCAGCAATTATATTAGGATCTTGTTTAGGGTCTGTGTAATCGTAGAAAATAGAAACACCCTCTCCTGTCCTGTATATGAATAATGGTTTAAAATAAGAGGCTCCGGACAATGTTTTACCCAACTCTTCGTATTCACCGTTGTACCAATATTGACAGGAAAAAAGCGGTAGTGCCCTATTCATTACTTTTCGGTATTCGTGCATAATGATCACTCAACTTTATTATCTGATACAGTTAATGTTGTAATCGGTCGGCTCTGCACAATATAGAATTTTCCACCCTCAAATGCCCATTCAATATCACACGGAAATCCATAATGTTTTTCTATTCCAAGAATTATATTTGATAGTTCAAGAATTTCATCTTTAGATAAAACTTGAGTAGCCCCTATTGAACCCAATTCCTTCCATTCATTACCACCTCCGGCTTTACGGTACATGCCACGAGACTGCTCTGAGATATTGATATCTAAAATATTGCGAGGCTCTTTTTCTACCACATATGAGTCCGGTGTAATTTGTCCAGACACAATAGCTTCTCCCAGACCAAAACCTGACTCGATGATGAGCTGATTCCTGTCTTCGGTGACAGGGTGTACCGAAAAGGCAATGCCTGATTTTTCTGAATTAACCATTTTTTGAACCACCACAGCTACTGATATCTTGGTCTTGTGAAGTTCCTTTTCAAAACGATAGAAAATAGCGCGAGGAGTGAAGAGTGACGCCCAGCAGTCTTGTACACGTGCAAGGACATTATCTCTGGTCGTATTGAGGTAAGAATCAAGTTGTCCTGCCCATGCAGCAGATGCAGAGTCTTCGGCAGTGGCACTTGACCTAACGGCCACAAATTCAGCTCCGAGTCTGTCAAACTCTGTCATTATCTCCATTTTAATATCTTCAGGCATTACAGCATTCTTTATAATGGCCTGTATTTCCTCTGAGGCACCCTCTACGGTATGAACTTCGTGAGGATTTACCTTATGAAGAATTGAATCAATTTCAACATTAATGTCTGTCTCTTCGATGAACTTTTCAAAGGTATCGGCCAAGACTACAAAACCAGGAGGTACTGGAATGTTGGCTTGCGTCATTTCGCCAAGAGATGCTCCCTTACCGCCAGCTATCTTTGCGTCATTCCTTCCCAATTCCGTGAAGTTTTTTATTAGCATTTTTATTTTGTTAGTGATGTAAACCGTACAATAATTATCCAATAAGGGCGAGAGAGAGGCCGAGAATGGCACAGATAACACCGATTACCCAATAACGCATTGTAACCTTGTATGATGGCCAGCCTAGGGCCTCAAAATGATGATGAATCGGTGCAACACGGAAGACTTTCTTGCCTGCACGGAACCTCTTTGAAAGAGTTTGAATAATTACTGACAAGGTTGTTGCAACAAGTGGAAAGGCGATGATCGGTAGAACTATTACCCCGTACCCTTCTCCGAGTTTGTCTGTCATGAGTACGACAACTGCAAGCGTAATAGTAAGCGCCATACTACCAGTCTCGGACATGTAGAACCTCGCAGGTGGAATGTTGAACCACAAGAACGCAAGTATTCCACCGACGACGACAGTACAGAAGGCAGCAAGGTTAATTTGGTTTTGATAAAAGGCAATACCCGCATAAGCCGCGAATATGGTTGCGAAGATTCCTCCAGCCAGTCCGTCTATTCCATCGATAACACCGCTTGAATATAGAAAGAGCATCAGGAGCGAAGTGAACGGAATCATGAGCACACCAAGAGGAAGGAAACTACCACCGGGAAGGCCGATGCCAGTCACATCAAGCTTGCCATAGAACCACCATCCAATAAGTAAGCCGAGCATTCCAATGATGAAAAGACGGACTTTGAGCGAGAGACCACCTGCAATATGATTGCGACTTCCGCGGATTTCGAGATAATCATCAATAAGACCTACTACTGCGCCGACAATAAGTGTTGCGAGAGGAATCCATGTCTGATCACGACTAAGGAAATCAAGTTTTTCAAATGTTACGTACGGTAGAATATGATCAAGAACAAAAAAGCCGAGAATCGATACAATGGCTGAGAACCAAATTATAATTCCTCCCATTCGCGGAGTACCCACTTCCTTCTCCTTGTGTAATTCATTGAATATGGGGGTAGCATTACCGGACATATCTACTTTACCGGCCTTTTTCTTCCACATGCTGTGCGCATATAGATAATTGGTAAGAAACGGAGTAGCAATAATACCTATCGCAAACGTAATAACAGCTGGCACAAAGACTTTTACAATGTCGATTATCATAAGAGAAATGATAGCATAAAAACTATTTGAGTTCACTTATTGTCTGTCATCCCCGTGGAAACGGGGATCCAGTCTTTCATGTGTGCTCTGGATTCCCGATCGAGTCGGGAATGACACAATACGAACAAAGCTGGATTGCCTACCCGCCTGCCATGCCTGGCACTGGCGGGCAGGCGCCTTGGGATGGCTTCGTTCATCGCAAAGACGTGCATGAGGTTGTATGGTATCCCTAAATCTTTTCCACTATCGTCTTGTATATCGTATATGCATCGGTGAATCTTCCCTCCTCGCTCGATCCAAGCACAGTAATAATTAGTGGGTCATTAAGTCCAATATTCATAACAAGAACGAGATTGCCACCTGCAAGCTTCGTATACCCAGTCTTTGATGCAATATGACCTGCGTATGATGAGAGGTATGGGTTTGTATTCTCACCCTTAACCAGATTGTTTTCAAGCCAGACATTCACCTCGGACTCCCTGGAAAGTTCTAGTATATCTGGACGTTCTTTCATTATATGCGCAACAAACATTGAATATTCCCTAGCTGATGCAAAAGCACCAGGTTCCAACTGTAAAAAATCTAAACCGTTTGCATTCTTGAGCTCAAACGAATTGAAGCCGAGTCTTTCTAGATTCTGATGCGCAAAGGCCAAGAAGCTTGCCACAAAATCTGAGCTAGCCGGGTCGATTTTTTTACCGGCATTCTCGGCAATAGCATAAGCTCCGCCATTCGAAGAGGACACAAGTGAAAATTGAGCAAGATCGATGAATTTAATTTTCTGGTAGATACTTAACCCAGACGTTCCCACTTCTTCGAGGGCTCGAGAAGATACACTGAGCTCATCGGTATCATTCAGTACGAGCGATGCAACATAGACAGTGGCCAACTTTGCAAGCGATGCTATTGGTCTTTTGTCGTCTGAGTTTTTGTCGAAAAGCACCTCGTTTGTGGAAGGTCTGAGTACATAGACAGATTGAGCTTCGACATTGACGGAAGACAGGGCCGAAACAAGCCTAATATGCTCGTCCTGCGTAGTGTCTGGTTTCTCTACTGGCTCTGGAAGTTTGGCGTCTTTTAGTGTTGTGACAGCTATTGTGAGAATGATTACAGAAATCGCAATAAATGCCACTCCTGCCTTTTTTGAGCGGATCTCGTAGAATATTTCATCGACTAGAGCTCTTAGTTGAACAAATAATTTATTCATGACCGATTTCATCCTTTACTTCCCTATTTTTGTCTTCAAAAGTCTTAATGTCAGATACTATTTTTTCATATTCTGGCAAAGACGTTTTGCTGGTGACCCCAAGATGTCTTAGTGCATCAAGCGAAAGTTCATATAATCCGTCGTGTTCCTTGTGCGCAACTACAAGACCTCTCGAACGAAGGTTTCTTATTATAAATCTACAATTCACACCTCTAATATGCTCCAATTCCTGCCTAGAAACAGGACCTCTGTACGCAATTATTGCTAGAGTTTCAAGTGTTGCTTTTGATAATTCCCTTTCGTCCTCACTTTTTATGTACTCAGCAACAAAGGGCGCCAAGTTTGACGTTGTAGCCAACATTAAGCTTTCGCCGTTATCAACAATAACCAAACCGATCTGTGATAGATTATGCTCAATAGATAACAGTAAGTCCGAAAGATCGTTCTCTTCAATCTGAAGAGCCTTTGTGATTTCTTTTTTGCTCATGCCATCATCTCTGACAAACAGAAGAGCTACGAGCTTTTGTTGCACCATAGCATCAGAACCTGATTTGTTATTATTGTCTTCCATGTTTATCGTTTTAATTGTATCGAGGGACATCCACTGTCGCATTTTCTACCTCAAAATCAGCGAGTGCCGTTTCCTGTTTGACGTGAACGACGCCCCTCTTCACGAGTTCAAGTATAGCAAGAAAACTAAGAATGACGCCAACCTTCTTCTCTTTGTGATTAGCACCATCCTGATGTGATGATTTTGCAAATTCACTGAAGCTAAACTTTAGATGCCTAGTGATTCTTTCGGTAATCATGGACATTGTCTCCTCAAGGGAACGGATCTTCTTCACTGCGACTTTTGTATGTTCAACGAACTTTGGCAATGAATGAATGACAGAAAGAATGGCTGAGAAGATAGATTCCGAGACAAGAGTTTTGCCAGGGGCAAAATGCGCCGGACGCTTCTTTTCGAATGTTTGATACAGTGGTGATTTGTTCCAGCTGTGCATAAGCAAAATACTTGCCTTGCGATACATTGCGAGTAGTTCAAGGCGAGACTTAAGTTCATCAATATTTGACTGCTCTTCTGTGGTTATGGAGAATCCTGGCAATAGAGAGCGAGATTTTATTAGAATCAGCGTTGATGCAACAGAAAGGAACTGAGTCGCTTCCTCAACTGGAAATGTCTCGGTAGTACGAATACGCTCCATGTACTCGTCAGTCACCTCAGCGAGCGATATGTCATTGATAAAAAGCCTTCTTCGTTCGACAAGATCAAGAAGCGTAGACAATGGTCCCTCAAAAACTTTAGTTCTGACATTGACTGTGCTTTGTTGCGCCTCAAAATCCATGTGGTAATATTACCACGGAACCTGAACACCCTCTACAGCAGGAGAACCCGACATGCAAGATCGTGTCATTTTGGTAATCGCAATTGCTCTGTTTCTTACGGTCGTAATATTCACCTTCAAGCACACACGACTCGCGCCATTGCTTAAGGGCAAGGAAATTGCGACTGCCAACAGGTGATCTACGATAACCCGCACCGACCGTCATTGGTTGGTGCCTTTTTATACTCACTCTTTTTTGCTTGCTTTACTTATATAGTAAAACGTGTTATCCTTTGTAATGGAAAAACAACCCGTGAACTAAGGAGGCGCCTCATGTTAAAAACAAGAGAACAATGTCCGCTTGTGTTCGACGTATTCACGTCGATGGTGAACAGTCCTGTTATTCACGACAACATTACAATCGAAAGGTTTGTATCTGGACTGCCCCACAGCGGTGGTGGCAGTACTCATGTTTGCTTTGTGCTAACACCCGAGAATCCGGATCACCGAGAGATCATTTGCTCGTTCTTTGGGCTCTTGAACGCACTTATTATCCTGGCCAGCATAGAAGGTGATGATGCACGTGAGTTAGAAGGATTGGTCAGGATCTGTTTTCGGGAGAAAGTGAATATCCTCCTGAGAAAATCTGGATTGGCTGGTGTACGACCATTTCCCATGATTAGCCGGGAATTTAGGTTGTACTTCGTCCCGGGCAAGCTCTGAGCCTTAGCGGGCGGTGCATCCCTGCACCGCCCGCCTCTTTATTTATTTCTTCTTTTTTACCGTAATCCCCAATTCAAGCAATTGCTCTTCTCTGATATCTGCTGGTGATTCCATCATCGGGTCTTTACCCTCTCCTGTCTTTGCAAATGGAATTACCTCGCGAATGTTTGGTTCCCCCTCGAGAAGCATAAGGAATCTATCAAATCCCCAAGCAATTCCTCCGTGTGGAGGTGTGCCCATTTCAAATGCCTTTAGCATATGTCCGAAGTTATTCACTATCCTGTCATTTTCATAACCCATAACTTCAAAAACCTTTTTCAAAGCTTCTGGTTCATGGTTCCTGATACTTCCTCCGCCGATTTCGTAACCGTTTAATGTAATATCGTATTGAGTGGTTAGTATATCACCCACATTTTCTTTCTTCATCAGCATATCCATGTGCTCTGGTTTTGGTCTCGAGAATGGGTTATGTGTGAATGTCCATCCTGAAGGACTTTTCTCATCTTTCTCGAAGAATGGAAAATCTACAACCCAAAGGAAAGCAAGAAGATCTGGATCATTTTTGTCTTTCCTGATGTCTGGTTTGTCACTTCCATATTTCTCCATCGCTTCCTTGTATGTCATTCGAGGAAATGGTAGCTCTTGGAATTTTTTGTTTGGATACAAAGTCTTCACAACATTAATTAACGCAGCTTCGTTTAATGCCATTACATCCTCCATTTCAACAAAACTCATTTCTATGTCCATCTGTGTGAACTCTGGCTGTCTGTCGCCTCTTGTGTCTTCATCTCGGAAACACCTTGCAAACTGGAAATATTTTTCCATTCCTCCAGCCATAAGGAGCTGTTTGTACTGTTGTGGTGATTGTGGCAAGGCATAGAATTTGCCCTGTTCGAGCCTAGAAGGCACAACATAGTCACGTGACCCCTCCGGTGTAGAACGTGTCATCATGGGCGTTTCTACCTCTGTGAAGCCCTCTTCTGTAAAGAAGTTTCTGACTTCTTGCTGTATTTTGTGTCTATTTCGGAATATTCTCTGAAGGCGTGGACGACGCATATCCAAGTATCTGTATTTGAGACGAATCTCTTCGTTGATTTCCCTACCGTCTCCATAGATATCAAATGGTGGTGTTTCGGCTCTATTCAATACTTTAACTTCTAGAATCTCTAATTCAATATCGCCATTCTGTTTATCGGCCTGAACATTTTTCTCTGGTCTTGGATTTACTTTTCCCTTAATCTCTACTACCCATTCTGGACGCAATTCGATCGCACTTTCCATTGCTGGAGATTTTGGTAAAACAACACCCTGCACGTAGCCGGTCATATCACGAAAATCAAAGAAAATAAGTTTTCCCTGATCTCGTCTCACGTTGACCCAACTTTTAATAATCACTTCCTCGCCCTTATGTTCGGAGAGCGATCCGATATATGTTCTTTTCATAATAATTTTTACTTGGGATTCGACTTCCAAGCACTAGCTGATAATGGAATTGATATTTGTTTTTAGGGAATATAAAACACCCTTGCACAAAAACGAATTATCGC
>Ga0172380_10008754_pt1 | contig 10943 bp, 13 predicted proteins | sample Leawe162metaG_FD_119747 | JGI IMG/M metagenome (GOLD analysis project Ga0172380, IMG submission 119747) | Leachate microbial communities from a municipal landfill in Southern Ontario, Canada - Leachate well 162 metaG | ecosystem: Engineered > Solid waste > Landfill > Unclassified | place...
CTAAAGCAGCTGGGTTACATGTTGACGCCGGCGCCTATAAAAATTGACGGAAAAGCGCGACGGGTATGGACAAAACGTCACTTGACGAACGACGAAATAAGGGGGGCCTTAGAAGATCTTTAAGAAAATGTCAAAAGGTTACAGGTTTTTACGATTGAAAATGGAACCTGTAACCTAACCTGTAACCTCGATTTTAACGTTGTATTTCATACGTTTGATTATATAAAGGTTACAGGTTACAAGTTATAATCAAATAAATATATAAAAATAAAGAAAAAATAAAATAAAATGGTATATAGGGCGGCTTTGGGACCTGTAACCCAAACCTGTAACCTTTTAATAATGGAGATATATGCACAAGCAGACTAAATTGGAAAAAGAGAGGATGAACAGAATACGACTGTCGATATACGCCTATGCCTACGAAGTGGAGAACGACAGCCTTGTGTCCGACGAGGAGTTCGACAGGCTTTCCAGAAGCATAGACCCCAACGTCTCCACCAACCACAAGGTCATGGACAGCTTCTTCAGAAAGAAGTTTCACCCGGACACGGGAATGTGGATACACGAGCACCCAGAAATAAATAGAATAAAAGAGCTTTACGAAAAACACCACCAACTATAGGAACACAGAATATGAAAAAATGGTACGTCATACAGATCAAGTACAAGCAGGAGAAGATAGCTATCGAGAATTTGGAGGCCCAAGGCTTCGAGGTCTACTACCCGCTGACGTCGAGGCTGTCCAAGACCGGCAAGGAGCTGCTATCGCCCTTCTTCTCTGGCTACATGTTCGTCGCCTTCGACATAGGCAAGGACAGGTGGCGTTCGATCTGCGGGACCCAGGGAGTCTACAAGCTGCTGACCGCGACCGACAAGAACGTGACGGCGCTGCCGAAGGGTTTTATAGAGTCGATGATTAAGAGGACTGACGAGAATGGCGTAATGAGACTCAATGTCTTCGACGCCGTGTTGAAGAAGTTCGAGGTCGGCCAGGAGGTCGAGATTATGGAGGGACCGTTCAAAATGTACAGGGGAACGGTCGAGCAGGTGGAAAAAAATAAGATCAGCATACTTTTTAGTTTACTCGGGCGTAAAAATAGCATAAAATTGTCACATAATGCTGTCCGACATGCCGATTTATCGCCGTGCGGCAGTGCGGTAGCGACTGAGCTATAAACCCACAAACCCTTGTAAATATTGAATGTCCATCGATTTTAACCTCACATCGAAGACCAATGGCGATCGCTTCACGGCGAACGTGTCAAAGGACGATGTTGCCAAATTTAACATCAATGTGAAGGCCTGGATCGAGGACAACGACGAGATTTCCAACGTGACATGGACCACCGAGTCAGGCCAGGGTGGTATTTCCGACACAGCTATTGAGGACGGCGTAATATCAGGATTGGTATCGTTCTCGCAGTCCGGCAGGACGAATATATCTATACTTCTAGAAACCTTAGCAGGAATGAAAAAGAAAATCTGGCTGGTTGTCGGAGTAGAAGATGGCCAGGTTTATCAAGACGACTATGGAATGTGTCAATGACACGGACAATCGTAAAGGCCAGAAAGTCTACTGATAAACCCGGCAAGCATAATAAGGTTTCTGATAAAACAAATCAGAATCTGACGAAAGTGAAGGAAAAAACCGCTTCAACTGATAATACAGCTAAAAATCAGGTGGCCGTCAGAAATGAGAAATACGGTAATCTGGACCCATCTAAAAGCTTTAAGAAAGGCCAGTCCGGCAACCCCGCTGGCAGGCCCAAAGGTTCCAGGTCTAAGTTTGCCGAGGCCTTCGTAAACGATTTCCTTACCGACTGGGAGAATGAGGGCGCTAATGTAATTGAAAGAGTGAGAAGGATTGATCCATCGACGTATTTGCGTGTTGCGGCTTCCATCTTGCCAAAAGAATTGGATATAAACGATGACAGACAAATCGACGCGTTCCTCTCGAAGTTCAACCCAGAGCAAATCAAATCTGCCCTTCTCGGAATTAGAACTATTGAAGCTGAAGCCGTACTTATTGAAAGCGGACACAAGAAACGCACTTGAGAACAGCCAAATAGCCTTCACCAAGTTCTTCTTTCGTGTTCGCAATGAAGTGTTTATGCCAGGCGATCATCACAAGTTGATCGATGACGCGCTTTTAAGGTTAGAACAAGGTAAGCTTCGCAAGAATGGAAAGAAAGTAAACAACCTGCTCATCACGATCGCGCCGCGCTTCGGCAAGACGCAGATTGGTGTTATTGATTGGCCGGCAAGATGTATAGCCAAGAACCCTAAGGCCAAGTTTATTCACCTGTCATATAGCGATGAGCTTGCTCTAGATAACTCTGCCAAGTGCCGTGAGACCATCAACTGCAAGGAGTACCAAGACTTTTGGCCGGTTAAGATTAAGGCCGACGCTGATAGCAAGAAGAAATGGTACACTGTTGAAGGTGGCGGAATGTATGCCACCGCAGCAGGTGGCGCGGTCACGGGGTTTGGTGCCGGCTCTCTCGCCGACGTCAGGCAGGAAAGCTTGGATACTGAGTTTGATGAGTTCTTCGCGGGCGACGAGCAGATACAGGACGATGGACTATTCTATGGCGCAATTATTATTGATGATCCTATTAAGGTGGAAGACGCTGAATCTGAGAAGGAGCGGGAGCGAGTTAACAAACGCCTCAACTCTACTATCAAATCCCGTCGTAATAGTCGAAACACTCCGATAGTCATAATCATGCAGCGATTGCATGAGGACGACATGGCCGGCTTCGTGCTTGCCAACGGGATGGAGGAGGACTTCTACCACCTCAACCTCCCGGCGTGCGACATGGAGGCTAAGACGAGCCTGTGGCCTGCCAAGCATACGTTTGATGAGCTGATGAAGATCAAGGCCGCTGACCATGCTGTGTTCATGGCACAGTACATGCAGGATCCGACACCGGACGAGGGTATATTCTTTAAGGCCGAGTGGTTCGAGAAGAATAGATTCAGACTGGGCGAAGAGCCAACGAGATTGGTTAAATATGGAGCAGGAGACTATGCCGTCACAGAGGATGCGGGAGATTATACAGAGCAAGGTATTGGGGGTTTCGATAATAAAGACGATCTCTGGCTTCTTGATTGGAATTCTGCTCGCGTCACTATTGATCGGTCCATAGACACGATGATGCAAATGGCGCTGGACTACGACCCAGTTCTGTGGGCGATGGAGTCTGGCGTAATCCGAAGGGCGATGGAGCCATACATAAAGAAGGAGCAGCAGAGACGCCGCATATTCTTTAAGGTGGAATACCTGCCAGCTACGAACAACAAGGCGACAAACGCCAAAGCCTTCCAAGGTTTGGCTGCTGCCGGTAAAGTGCACATACCTTATGGACAATGGGGTGACGATTTGATAGCGCAGCTTTTGAAGTTCTCAGGCAAGGACGACAAGGTGGACGACAAGGTGGACGTTTGCGGTATATTTGGCCGCTTGATTGCACTGGCTTTTGGTCCTGCCCAGTACCATGACCAGATTGTAAGTAAACATATAAATGAAGATTATGGATATGATGAAGACGACGACAACTACGGAAACTCCAACGTCGCAATTGTTTGACGATCAGCCTCCTAAGGTGAAGGTCGACAAAAAGATTAAGACTAGAGTAGATCGCGACGTTAACGCAGAGGTGAGAGTCGCCATGCAGGGCGGAGACGATCTGACTTTGGTAGACCATGAGACGTGCAAGGACCAGGTTGAGGAGTTCATCATGATTACCGGTGACGCTCGCATGCTGTCTGAGCGCAGTCGTGACTACTACGACGGCAAACAATGGACACCTGACGCTGTAGCCAACCTAAAGAAGCGCAAGCAGTCGCCTATCGTGAACAACCGCATCAAGGTTAAGCTGAACGGCCTGCTTGGCCTTGTGTCTATCCGCAAGGGCGACCCGAAGTGCTACCCTAGAAACGTTGACTCCGACTCTAATTCGGCAGAGGCTGCGACCGATGGCCTGAGATACGCCGCCGATAAGGCAGTGTTGAACTCTACGTTCCTCGAGTGCGCTGACAACTTCTTCTGCGAGGGTTATTGCGGGGTTAATACCGTAATTGAGACAACACCAAGAGGCGACACAGAAGTTACCCCTGACCACATTCCGTGGGATCGCCTATTCTTCGATCCTTACAGCCGCAAGCATGACTTCAGCGACGCGAGATACAAGGGCTTCGCCATCTGGATGGACGAGGATGATATTATCAACACCTTCCCTGATGCAAATGCCGATGCTTTGTCTGATTTGGAAGTGATGACCGACACTACCTTTAACGAGAAAGCCGCGTGGTCGTTCAAGAACGGCAAACGTAAGCGCCATTTGGTCGTGACACACTACCTTAAGGTAAAAGGTCAATGGATACTTTGCATTTACACAGGCGGCGGATTTCTTATCGAGCCAATGGTATCTCCATACCTGGACGAGTACGACGCTCCTACCTGCCCGATTGAGATCGAGCATATATACATTGACCGTGAGGGCAACCGCTACGGCGAGATAGCTTCCTTCCTCGATTTGCAGGACGAGATCAACTTCCGCCGCTCAAAGGCACTATTCCTACTGAGCCAACGCCAAACGTTCGGTAATCGTGGCGCCGTGCAGGACATCATGAAGGCTAAGCGCGAGCTTGCCAAGCCTGATGGACACATGGAAGTCAACCAGGGCGAGTTTGGCAAGGATTTCGGCATATTGCCTACTGGTGATATGGCTGCGGGCCAGTTCCAATTGCTTCAAGAGGCAAAACAGGAAATGGACGGCCAGTCTTTTGGTCCCCAGCTCCAAGGTCAGCAGCAAGGCGAGCAATCCGGCATTGCATTGCAGCGTCTGCAACAGGCAAATATCACCGAGCTGATTAAAGGCTTTGAGAACTTCAGCTCTTTCAAGCTTCGCGTATATCGTCAGATGTGGAACCGCATCCGTCAGTCTTGGGACAGCGAGAAGTGGATCCGCGTTACAGACGACGAGGACAAACTTCGTTGGGTAGGCTTCAACGTTAAGATCACAATGAAGGACTTCCTTCAAGAGACTATGGACGATGAGTCATTGCCACGTGAAATGCGCCTAGGCGCATCGGCCAAGATGATTCAATTGGAGAATGAGAACCCTGACGGCCTTGCCCAATTGGTAGAGACACGCAACAAACCTGCAGAATTGGATCTTGATATTATTCTTGACGAGCAATACGACACGATTAATGCTAGCCAAGAGCAGCTCGACGCTATATTGAAGCTTGGTGCTCAGCAGGGCATGAACATCATTGATCTATTGCATATCAGCAACATCCAGGGCAAGGAGAAAATGATCGAGAAGCTCGAGGCACGTCAAGCAGAAGCCGCCAAGGCACAGGAAGCTGCAGGACCGGATCCTCAAGCTACATATCTTGATGCTAAGGCTAAGCAAGCTCAAAGCGATGCCGACGCTAAGCAGAAATTGACTGAAGCTCAAATCAAGGAGACTGAGGCTAATACCCAGCAGACCGTGGTTGAGACCCAAGTCTTACAGAATACACCGCCTAATATGATCCCTATCAAAGGATCTATGAGCGCGTAATAGAATTCCGGAAACGGATAAGGGCGTAATCGCTTGAGCCGCCATCAAGCACCGCGCTGTACTGCGCAACCTGCCGCCGGGGACTCGGGCGACAAGGACGCCGCTTATATCGGGCGAGAGGAAACTACCATGTCTGAAACAGAAACCAATTTTGATCCATTTGAAGATGAAACAGCAGCAACCGACAAAACTCCGGAAGCTGAAATAACAACCGAAACAAACGAGGCCGACGATGCCGAGATTGAAAATGAGGAAGTTGACACGGGCGATGAAGGTTCCGACGCCGGGGACGAAGCATCTGAGGAAGGCAATGAAGAGGAAGAAGTCACAGGCAAGATGATTCCTGAAAAACGCTTTAAAGCGGCGATCAAGCAGGTCACCGAAGAGCGAGACGAAGCAAACCGCAAGCTGGCAGAGCTCAATAAACCACAGGCGCCGGACAAAGAGAAGGATCCTGAGGGCTACGAGTATTTCAACCGCATGGAGGCCTCAAAGGCCGTCATGATTGAAATGAAACCGGACTATGATGAGGTAATCGCCCACTACGTCGAGTTGTCTAAAAGCAACCCGCTGTTGAACCAGGCCGTTTACAAGCACCCTATCCCGGCAAAGCTAGCCTACGACATCGCCAAGCGCGATTTGGAGATAAAGGAGCTCGATGCACTTAAGAAAGACCCAGAACTTGCAGAATTCAAGGAATGGAAAAAGAATAAGGGCAAAGAGGTCGTGCAATCTTCGGAATCAAGTAAGGTGGCTGCAAGTCTTACTTCAGGTACAGGCAAGGTGCCAAATCTCAACCGCGCGACAAACGCAGTACCCAACAAGGCAACGCAGTCGGAAGACAACGATTACCTTTTCAAGGACTGTAAGTTTTAGCGTTTCACAACATAAAGGAAACTAAACATGTCTCTATCACAAATCGCACCTGGCAATAAAGTCACGGTGTTCCAAAAAAAGGTGAACCGTCAATACGTTCGTGACGGCCGCTACGGTCCATACATCGGTGCTACCGAGAATGCGATCATCCAAACCAACAAGTCTCTCGTTAAGAAGTCTATTGCTCTCATCGGCAAACTTTCTGGCGGTGGCGTGCGCGGTTCTACTAGCTTAGTCGGTAACGAGGAAGCTCTTTCTAACTTTGACTTCTACTTCGAACCAACTCACTTACGTAACGGTGTATTGATCGACAACGAAGAACAAGAGAAGTCTGAGTTCGATCTTTACGATGAAGCGCGTCCTGCTTTGACTAACTGGATCATGGAAACTAAACGCGACCAGATCACTCAAGCGTTTGGCGCTATCATGGCTAATGGTACTTACTACAACTACGGCGGCGTGGAAGCTTCCGGTGCAAAAGGTTCTTCTGCTGCATCTGGTGCTAACCTCGACGCATGGCAGGCTGCTAACTCCGACCGTATTCTTTACGGCAAGGCGAAAAGCAACATGACTGTAGGTGACCACACGACTTCACTCGGTACGATTGATACTACCGATGACAAGTTGACTCCAGACGTAATCTCTTTGCTTGCACGTATTGCAGAGAGTGCTAATCCTATCATCCGCCCAGTAATGATTAATGATGACACTCCTTTCTATGTGTACTTCACTGGTTCTGCTGGTTTCCGCGACCTCAACAGCAACTCGGTAATGGTCCAGGCCAACCGTGACGCTCGCGAGCGCGGCCTCGACAATCCGCTCTTCTCTGGTGGTGACTTGATGTGGGATAACGTTCTTATCAAAAAGATTCCTGATATGGACAAGTTCATCGACTCTACTGACAACGGTCTGTGGGACGGTGTATGGGGTGCAGGTGCTCTTGCTGACTCGCTTAAGACTTCCGGCAACGGTGGTACACGCGTGTCTGTCGGCTTCTTATGCGGCGCTCAGGCGATCGTGTTCGGCCGCGGCAAGGATGCCAGCTTCAAACTCCGCAAAGAGGATGACTACGAGCATCTCAACGGCGTTGGTATCACTGCTAAGCACGACATCAAGAAAATATTCTACAATGGCAAACAGTACGGAATGGTAACACATTTCTACTCTGCTACTTTAGACGCCTAGTGCGAATGGAGGGGGAAACCCCTCCATTATACTTTTCCTGAATGCAATATAACAAGTTAAAAAATCTACAACAAGGAGACTAAAAATGACTGATGTCACATACACAACTAAGGCCACTATCCGCCGTGCTGCAGCTGACGCTGTAGTAGGCAAAGGTGATGGTCCTAACCTAAAGATCGTAACGGCTACTAAGTCGCTTGCGTCACCTGCACAGAACTCAACCCATAAATTCCAGCGCTTCGATTCAAACGCACGTTTGCACTCGCTGTCTCGTATTTACTGGGGTGACTTGGCTTCTTCTGGCGCGCCTACCCTTTCAGTTGGCCTTGCTTCTGTCAATAACAACTTTGGCGCTGCAGTTCCTGCTGCGTTAACTTCTGCTCTTGACGCTGCAACTGCAACTCCTGCTGGAGCTGGCTTGATCCTTGATCCTGCTAACTCAGGCAAGATGTTATGGGAGCTCGCAGGCCTTGCGACTGATCCAGGTGGCCAAATCGACATCTATGTTACCATTATCGCTGCCGCGTCAAACTTGACCGCGAGCATCACGATTGATGCTGTAATTTCTGTAGACTAACCTACCGGCGGCCGGGTTTACCTATTTCCCGGCCGCCAACTGTAAACGGAGAGTAAAATGAATTACAAACTACCAGATGACTATGAGATCAAACCGGAGCTCAAGGCAAAGCTTGACAAGCTGTTCGAATTTCATCATATGTCGGAAGATGAGGCTCAGGCCTTCATCGACCTACACGTAGAACTCACGGAGGACTTTGCTGCACGCGTCATGTTCGCTGTGACGAAGGATTCCAAACCAACCGCCACCAAGAAGGTTGACTACCTCCCTGAGGGCACTATCCCGGACATGACGAATGTCCCAGTCAACCCAACCAAAACAAAAAAGGAAAAACAAAATGGCAAGTTCCAGAACAACTAAAAAGGCAAAACCAGAAACTACTAAAAAGGCAAAACCAGAAACTACTAAAGTTAAAGCACCTAAACCAGAAACGGCAAATGGTGAAGATGACGTAGTTGAAGGCGAGAATATCAACGAAGAAGCAAGCGTATTCACGTACGTCGGCGCCGGCGAAGATTCCCCTCGCAAGATCAACTTCATGGGCAAACAAACTTTCGTTCGCGGCGAAGCGACAGAAGTGTTTGACCAGAACCTGATCGACAAGCTGATTGGTAACCCTACCTTCGTAGAAGGCGAGGCCGATGCCGATACCATCGCTCAAATTGAGGAAGATGCAAAAGAAGAGGCTGATCTTAAACGCCTTGAAAACATTCGCATCCAAAAAGAGTTCAAGAAACAACTTAACAAGTAGTATAGACAAATGTCAACACAAGCAGAAGTACGTCAACAAATAGGGGAAGACCTCGGCCTGGTGCCGATCGGTCAAATCCTAGAGGCGCAAGACCAATCGAAAATCGACAAGGCTATTAGCGCAGGCTACAAGCGCCTTAAGTCGAAGGGTTACGCGTCATGGGCCTCGACCGGTGATATACCGGACGAGGTGGTTCCGTATTTCTGCTTGCTTGTTGAGCAGGCTCTATTGGTCAGCTACAGCGTGCCAGACTCCCGCTACGTGAGGATCACCACCGCCGCTGGGCCGGACGGATCCATCGCCATAGGCAAGATCGCCGACATGGTTACGCAGGACTACGAATCGACAAACTCATACCAGGACTACTAGAACAAATGCTCGTCCCAATCAACTTAACAGGCGGATCCTTCAAGCACAAGTCGGTAATGCTCACCCAACAGGTGACCAGGAACTTCTGGCCTCAATTGACCGGGACGACCAAGGCGAGAAGCGAATACACGCTACAGTCCTTCTACGGCCTACAGCTCTTCAAGGAGCAGGCAGGGATAAACGACCGCGGCGTCATAGTAAACCAGAACAAGCTTTACCGCGTTCTCGACACGACCCTGTACAGCGTGTCTGCCACAGGGATTCACACCTCTCTTGGCACCATACCGGGATCCAATCGCTGTTTCCTAAAGGCGATGGGTTCTCAAATTATTATAGCCAATGGATCAGGATTAGTATTTGTATACAATCCTGATGCCGTTCTTCCTACTCTGCCGCTGTCGCAAAATTTTAGCCCTAACCTCGGCCTCCCCCGCAGCGTGTCTGTGTTGAACAACCAGGCTATTTACGACAATGGATCCGGCCAAAGCTTCGACGTGTCCGACGTGGGCAAGCCGAGCGACATAAGCGGCCTCAATAACGCCTCCGCGGAGTCGTTTTCCGACGAGTTGCTAATAACTTACGCGTGGCGCGAGACGCTATACCTCGCGGGACGCGATACAATCGAGTTATGGTACAATTCGGGCCAGGGTAACCCGCCTTTTGATAAGGTGCAAGGCGCGGTCATCAACATGGGCCTGGACGCGATCTATTCGATGGCGGACATGCCCGATTTTATCTTCTTTTTGGGCAACGACAAGCAATTCCACAGTTTGACGCCGGGAACCTCGGCGGTTGACACCGTAATCAGCAACCCGGCGATGGCCAAGCAGATCGCCAAATACCTAATTACTAGCGATTGCATAGGACATACCATGCAATTGGGCGGACAGTGGTTCTACGTGGCCACCTTCCCAACCGAGAATATAACATGGGTGTATCCGGTCGGCGGCGAGTGGTTCGAGTGGGGGTCAGGGACGAAAGACCGCATCAGGGCGAACAGCTACGCCAAGGTGTTCAACAAGCACATCGTGACCGACTTCTCCAATGGCAACTTGTACGAGCTTAGCCCTGACGTCTACACCGATGCAGGCTTGCCGATAATCCGCACAAGGGACTCGGCTCCCATCCATTCAGGAATGTTCGGCGCAGACAACAAGGAGTTCGAGATCAACAGCCTTGAGATCGTCCTTGAGACAGGAACAGGTATAATTGACGGCCAGGGAAGTAACCCATTCATAGCGGTTTCTATTTCGCGCGACGGCGGCAAGAGCTTTGGCACGGAGAGACTAGGAAGAGTGGGCAAGATGGGCGAGCGCGTTACGGTTCGCTTCAACTCGCTTGGCAGAATAAAGAACAGCTGCGTTATAAGGATCCGTGTAAGCGACCCGGTCTACTGGTCCATATTCAACGCGAACATGGACGTGGAGATTTGTATATGACAACAGGTTTGAATCCGCCTCCTCTAAACGTACCGCAGGACTTTCTTGCCGACAAGCTAAAAGGTGCCTTCTTCAACTCCCTTATCCAAACGGTATACCAGATTTGGAACGCCGTTTTTGCGATAAGGTACAGGGCTAAGGTCCTCACCAACGACGCGGCGATCACAGGC
>Ga0172380_10008755_pt1 | contig 10943 bp, 12 predicted proteins | sample Leawe162metaG_FD_119747 | JGI IMG/M metagenome (GOLD analysis project Ga0172380, IMG submission 119747) | Leachate microbial communities from a municipal landfill in Southern Ontario, Canada - Leachate well 162 metaG | ecosystem: Engineered > Solid waste > Landfill > Unclassified | place...
ATCACTTTCATCAACCGTTTATATTTGGTAGATAATATAGAATACAGCGACGGTTTGATTGATTTAAACTATCAACCGACAGTTGTGTACTCTACTGCTGCCAGATTGGGTTTTCAAACGGCTCATCCAGAAGGTTTACAGACAGTCGGTTTGGGAGCTGGTCAAATGGTGGAATTAACCGAGATTCATAAAACTTATTTTGTGACGCCGAATATTTTGCCAACTGAGATCATGGTGCCAAAAAATGATATCAAGATTTTTGGTCGCGGAGCATTTGCTTTATCACATGAGACTTATTTTAATCCGGAAGTTTATAATTTGCCTGATGCTTTGATAACTCCGGACATGAATTATTTTTTAAGTAATTATCAAACACCAACAACTGTTGAAAATGGTTTTAAAATTAGTAAAATTAATTTTGAATTGAAAAACGCCAATATTGTTAATCGTAAATTACGGTTTGCGATTTCTGCGCCGGAATTGAATAACGGAGAAGGGGAGCTCGTCATTAAAAGTATTAAAGTTGTTTTAACTAAAAAACCTTTAACAACGCAAGAGCTTGTGGCAAAAGCGATTAAATATTTTAAAGAACGTTTTTAGATTATGTCATTTATTATTGCTAAAAGAAGAAAAGAAAGTAAACATTTGATTAACTTAGGCCTTAGTGTCAGCCTGATTAGTCGAACCACTTTTGTATCTTTCTTATTTTGGTTCTTTATTTTCTTAGGGCTGGAACATTTTAAGACCGGCATTATTAGTAATTATTTTGACTTACAAATTTTGCTAATATTAGCCATTATTTCTGGGATTATTGCATTATTTTCCGCAGATGTTAAGGTAAAGAAAGAATATCCGTCAAAATCATGGGTTTTAGCCTTGTTTGGCCTAATATTGGGTGGTTGGTGGTTATTCGTGACCGGTGGTGATTGGCACAGTATTTTACTGGTTGCTTTTACCGCTTGGTTGGTAATTTTAACAATTTTAAATTTTAAAGAAGATGGAAATAAAAATTAATGGCGCGGAAATAAAAGAACTTGACGTTCATACTGATGATCGTGGATTGTTGATGGAGTTTTTACGAAATGACGATCCTATTTTTCAGGACTTCGGTCAAGTTTATCTGACTTTGGTAAAAGCTGGTGTTGCCAAGGGGTGGCATTATCATAAAATGCAAGATGATCATTTTGTTTGCGTTGGCGGAACTGCTCTGGTGGTTTTAAGCGATCAACGTGAAGATTCACCGACCAAAGGTGTGACGCAAGAATTTATTTTATCAGCGCCGGAACTTGAAGGCAATCATTGGTTGGTAAAAATTCCTAAAGGTGTTTTTCACGGTTTTTCCACTTACAATTGTCCTGAAGCTAAAATTGTAAATATCCCGACCAAGGCTTTTAATTATCAAGAACCTGATGAGTATCGAGTAGCTTGGGATAGTCCGGAAGTCGATTATAAGTGGCCCGAACAAATTGTTCGTGGCGGTTAATTATTTTTTTATGGACGACTGTATATTTTGTAAAATCATCAAAGGTGAGTTGCCAAGCTATAAAATCTATGAGGATGATCTTTGTTTGGCCTTTTTAGATATTAATCCGGTATCTTTTGGTCATACTTTAGTTGTCACTAAAGAACATTATCAAAATTCATCAGATACGCCGGAAGATGTTTTGGTTCATTTAACAAAAAAAATAAAATTAATAGCACCTCTAATTTTAAAAAGCGTTAATTCCGAAGCGTTCAATTTAACAATGAATAATGGCAAGATTGCCGGTCAATTAGTTTCTCATTTACACTGGCACATTATTCCACGTTTTGCTGATGATAAATTACCAATGTGGTCAGGAATGAAAGTGACGAGTGAAGATTTAACCAAGATTCAAACCAAGATTAAAAATAGTATTAAATAATGGATTTTAAGTATATGTCTATAGAAGAACGCGGTATAGAAAGTGCTTTTAGTAGTCAAGATAATATGGGTCAAACTGTTTCTGAGATTATTGATTTGCAAAAAGAGTGCTCCGAATACGTATATCAACAACGAGAAGAGGAAGTTAAAGAACTTTTGAAAAATGATAATTTTTTTCTTATTAAGGAGGATGGAAAGATTGTAGTTTCGGCTTATAAAGATCCATTATTAGATAATATTTCGGATGAAGAACAAATATATAGGCTTGGTGGTTTATCAATAAAAGGTTTTAAAGATTCTAAATTGGGGAATAGAAAAAAGTTTATAGGATTATTATTGAAATTGGCTAAATATATTGAAGATAAAAATTATAGAATAATATTAGAAACCGATAATCCGGTTTTTGCAAGATTTTTAACAGAAATTGGTGGTGAAAGGCTATCTTATGAAGAATGTAAACTAAAGTACCCTAATTTTTTAGATGCATATATTAAAAAATTAAAAAAACCGGAAAGTTGCTATGAAGGACAAATATTTTATGTAAGAGATAAAAAAATGGCTAAAGATGGCATAAATTAAAAATCAATTATTTAAGTAAATTATATGAAAATTTTAGTAACGGGTGGAGCTGGATTTATTGGTTCAAATTTTATTCATTATTGGTTGGAGCATAATCCAAATGACGAAATTGTTAATTTGGACGCTCTTACTTATGCTGGAAATTTGGAAAATTTACGCGACATAGAAAATAATCCACATTATAAATTCGTTAAAGGTAATATTTGCGATTTTGATTTAGTTAATGATTTGGTAAAAGGTGTTGATTTGATCGTTAATTTCGCGGCCGAATCGCATGTTGATCGTTCCATTTTATCAAGTGATGAATTTATCAAAACCAATGTTTTGGGCACGCAGATTTTATTGGACGCCGCCAAAAATAACGGTTTAATTAGATTTCATCATATTTCCACTGATGAAGTTTTTGGCGCTTTGGGCGTTGATTCACCAAAGTTTAATGAAGCGACACCCTATGACCCTAGAAGCCCTTACAGCGCTTCTAAAGCCGCTTCAGACCATTTGGTGCGAGCCTATTTCCATACTCACAAATTGCCGATTACGATTTCCAATTGTTCAAACAACTACGGTCCTTATCAATTTCCGGAAAAACTGATTCCGTTATTTATTACCAATTTATTGGAAGGTAAAAAAGTGCCGGTTTATGGCGAAGGGAAAAATATTCGTGATTGGATTTATGTTGATGATCACAACATGGGCGTGGAATTGATTATTAAAAAAGGAAAAATCGGCGAGACCTATTGCTTGGGCGGTAATAATGAAAGAGCCAATATTGATATCACCAAAGATATTTTAAATTTATTGGGTAAGGGTGAAGAAATGATGGAATTTGTACCTGATCGTAAAGGTCATGATTTGCGTTACGCAATTGATTTTGCCAAAGCCAACAAAGAATTAGGTTTTGCTCCGCAAGTTGATTTTACAACCGGTTTACAAAAAACTATTGACTGGTATAAAAATAACGAGGGTTGGTGGAAAAATATTAAAAGTGGAGAGTATCAATATTATTACAGAAAACAGTATGGCAAGTAAAGTTTTGCTTGGTTTAACTACTTTTGGATCTGATTGGCGTGAAAAAATTAAGGAATTAATAAAGTTAGAGATTGACGAGGTCGCTTTGTTTCCAACAGGTTTAAATGAAAAAGAACGATTGGAACTTTATTCATTATTGGATAAATCAACAATCAAGAAAATTCCTCATGTTCATTTACGGAACGATATGAAACCGGAAGAGCTGGAATATTTTATTAAAAATTTTGGCACAAAGTATTTTAATTTGCATTGTGAGAAAGAGTTTCCCTTAGTTTATAATTATGATAAATATTTACCAATGATTTATTGGGAAGATGTTTATACTAATCCGACTATTGAGGAATTGGAAAAATCCGGTGGAATTTGTTTTGATTTCGCACATGCCGAACATGATAGATTAATTGGCGATCAAGAAAAATATGATGATTTTATAGCTAAAGCTAATAAGTATAAAATCGGTTGTTGTCATGTTTCAGCTATTAAGGAAGAAATTAGAATTGATGAGATGGGATATACTAGACGCGATTCGCATGTTTTTACCAGCATTAAGGATTTGGAATATTTAAAAAATTACAAACAATATTTTCCGGAATTTATCAGTATTGAGCTGGAAAATTCCATTGCCGAGCAATTGGAAGTTAAAAAATATATTGAAACTTTAATCAGTTGAAAGTAGTAAGTTGCAAGTATGAAGTGAAAAGCATTAAGTTAAAAATATATGACAATAGAGAAATTTGAAGATATAATAGCTTGGAAAAAATCCAAGGAACTAACTGAAAGTGTTTATTTATGTTTAAATAATTGTCGAGATTTTTCTTTCAGGGATTAAATTAGGAGAGCCTGTATTTCTATAATGAATAATATAGCTGAAGGATTTGAAAGGAATACAAAAAAGGAATTTAGTTATTTTTTATTTATAGCCAAAGGTTCGTGCGGTGAAGTTAGATCTATGCTTTATCTTGCTTTGGAATTTGGTTATATAAACAAGAAGCAATTCTAAGAATTTTATGATTTATCGGAGGAAATATCAAAAATATTGTTTGGTTTAATAAAAACTTTATGAAAAAGTATGGTAATTAACTTCATACTTCATACTTGTAACTTTTAACTGATATTCTATGAAAATTTTGATTCTGGGGGCTGGTGGACAATTAGGTAGAGCGCTGACAAATGTTTTGGCTGACGAAGAAATTTTGGTGGCTGATTTACCGCAGTGTGATATTACCAATTTTGATGGAATTAAAGATTGGCTGACTAATTCTGCACCTGATGTGGTGATTAATGCCGCAGCTTATACTGCTGTTGATGAAAGTGAAAATAATCAGGAAACAGCCGATTTGGTAAATGGAACAGCTGTTGGAAATTTGGCTGCCATTTGTCATGATTTAAAAATCGCCTTGATTCATTACAGTACTGATTTTGTTTTTGACGGCACGCAGGATATTTATGATGAACAGACCATTCCTAATCCATTAAGTTATTACGGTAAAAGTAAATTATTGGGCGAAAAATTGTGCTTGGAAAAAAATTCCGACGCTTGCATTATTAGAACAGCTTGGCTTTATGGTTTGGGCGGAAATAATTTTATCAATAAAATAATTGAGCGAGCAAAAAAGGAAACCGAATTAAAAGTGGTTGACGATCAAATTGGTTGTCCGACTTTTGCTAAAGATTTAGCTATGGCTACTCGTGATTTTTTGAAAGAAAAACATCAGGGCGGAATCTATCATTTAACCAACGACGGTTCTTGCAGTCGTTATGAATTGGCTTCCAAAGTTGTTGAGTTTTTAAAATATAATATAAAAGTTATCCCAGTTAAAACAGCTGATTTTCCAGCGACACCTGCTAAGCGTCCGGCAAAAGTTATTTTACAAAATACCAAATTACCGAAACTTAGACCTTGGGCTGAAGCGGTTGTTGATTACCTATCCTTATTGCCGGAAGAATTTTTAAAAAATTAAATAAATCATTAACCAAAAAATATTATGAAAGGAATAATTTTGTCGGGCGGACATGGAACGCGGTTGAGTCCGTGCACCAAGGTTACCAGCAAACAATTGTTGCCGATTTATCATAAGCCGATGATTTACTATCCGCTAAATACTTTGATCAAAGCCGGCATTAAAGAAATTATGATTATTGTGGCGCCGGAACGAGCTGGTGATTATTTGAATTTGCTCGGTAGTGGTAAAGAATTTGGCGTGAAGTTTACTTATGAAGTTCAAGATAAACCAGCCGGCATCGCGCAGGCCTTTACCATTGGTGAAAATTTTATTGACGATGACGATGTGACTTTGATTTTGGGCGATAATATTTTTGAAGATGATTTAAGTTCCGCGATTAAGGATTTTAAATCTGGCGCCAAGGTCTTTGCCAAAAAAGTTCCTGATCCTGAAAGATTTGGCGTAGTAAAATTTGACGCTCAAATGAAAGCTGAAAAAATTGTAGAAAAACCAAAGGATTGGATGAGTGATTATGCCGTCACGGGTTTGTATGTTTATGATAATCGTGTAGTTGAGATCGCCAAAAATCTGCAACCGAGCGGTCGTGGTGAATTAGAAATTACCGATATCAACATCAAATATTTGGAAATGGGGGAGCTGGAAGTCGGAATCGTTAACGGCGCCTGGATTGACGCCGGCACCTTTGACAGCTTGCTCGCCGCCCAAAATCTCGCCAAAGAAAAATTACAGTATCAATTGGTGATTTAGGTTTGTGTTTTTTTATTTTATCTAACAGGGTAAATCATGGTCAATAGATAATTAAAATCAAAAAAACTATGTCAGTGGAAATAATGACAAATTCGCTCAATCAGGGTTTTGAGAGTATTAAGAAAATTGATTCAGATGGTGTTGAGTATTGGTTAGCGCGAGAATTAATGCCAGTTTTGGGCTACCCAAATTGGCAAAAAGCAGAGGAAGTTATAACTAGGGCTGTTCAGGCTAGTATTAATAGTGGTCAGGATGTGGATAACCATTTTAACCGACTGGTTAAAATGGTCGAAATAGGCTCAAATACAGTGCGAGAAATACGTGATTGGAAATTAGATCGTTACGCTTGTTATTTAGTTGCTCAAAATGGCGATTCTAAAAAATCGGAGATTGCCATGGCTCAAACCTATTTTGCCATTCAAACTCGCAAACAAGAATTATTTGAAAATTTTTCCGAAGAAGATAAAAGATTATTTATTAGAGGCGAAGTAACTATTGAAAATAAAAAACTTTTTAGTACGGCTAAACGGGCAGGTGTGACAAAGTTTGGCTCATTTAATAATGCTGGTTATCAGGGATTATATGGAATGTCGGTTGAAGAAATTGAAAATAGAAAGAATATAAAGAAGGGCGAGCTTTTAGATCGTGCCGGCACAACTGAATTAGCCGCTAATTTATTTCGCATTACCCAGACCGACGAAAAGATAAAAAAGGATAATATTAAAGGGGATGATTTAGCTTCGCGCGCGCATTTTATGGTTGGAGGTAAAGTTCGTCAAACGATTAAAGATATTGGAGGAACGTTACCGGAAAATCTTCAACCCGAGAAGCATATTAAAGAATTAAAAAATAAAAAGAAAAAACTTTTAAAATAAAAAATCATAGTCCATCAAATAATCAGACTAATCATGGTTCCAGACGGTTTCTATTGGATCTTGATTGACCAGAGACCGGATGGCTGGTCGGACCAAATACCTGCGAAATATAGTTCGTCGCCTTGAGTGTTGGTGGCGACAAAGTTTGGAGCGCTTAGAGTTATATCTTGGAACTCGTAAATATTTTTTTGGTCGCGCGTATCAAGCTCGTAAAGTTTTACGCGATTATTGATGATGCCGTAAACATAAACACCGTTCGGATGCCAGAGGCCGAACTCTATTTTTTGGCTGGTGCGTTCCACTAGATTTTTTGCGCCACCATTTGGGTAAAAGACGGATAATTCGGCTTCGTTCCAAGTGAGCAAGCGATTTTTATCCAGCCATTTAAAACTGCCGACGTTATCTAAGGAAGCGCTTAAAGGGTTTTCTTTGTTTTCCAAATCAATTAAATATAGTTTTCTTTGAGAAGCGTCAAATAAGCTTAAAAAAGTTTTTTGTTCCGGCGTAAAATTGAACGAGTAAGTTGAAGTTTTTGGCAGGTTTAAAACGCCGACAAATTTATTGCCTTGCTCTATTTTTAAAATATCCTGATTTTTTTCAGCGGTAACAATAATTAATCCTTCCGGACGATGAGCGTAGGTTAGAATTTTTTCATCTTTAACGGCAATGACGCTTATATTTTTCGTCAGGTCATAATGCCAGAGGACATTGTTTTTATCCAAGCCGAAAATAAAATTGTCGTTATTTTGGTCCCATTTCAAATCCTGCCAAGCGGTGATTGTGGCCGGCAGAGTTTTGACGCTTTCGGTTTCCAAATTCGCGATGATAAAATTTTTGGTTTTTTTGTTTTGTAATAATAATTTTTGTCCGCTCCATGACCAATCAAGTATAGCCAAAGTATTAAGCGGAGCGTTGTAAGCATCTTTAACCGTGTTGTTTTGAGAATTATAAACTTTCAAATAATCTTTTTTATCTTTTTGTTCCAAAAGCGCGATTAATGGTTTGGTTTCATGTTTTAAAAAGGAAGTAAAATTGCCGGTCAAGATTTGTTTAGCTACTGGCTGTTCGTAAAATAAGGAAACATCTTCGATAAAGGTGGTTATTTTTGGTTCAATGGTCAGATTTTTTTTCCACGGTCTATAACCATCTTTTTGCACCCGAACGGCATAGGTGTCCGGTAATAAATTGGTGACTTGAGTTGGAGTAACTTTTTTTTCTTTTACGTCGTTAATAAAAATGTCAGCTGATTTTGGATATGATTTAACAAAAAAAACGCCGGTCTGTTGCCATTCTTTTCTTTGCCAATTGTATTTGTAGCCCAAACCGTAAACGATTAGTAACGGAGCGATAATTAAAAAGGCAACAGTAAAAAATAGGAGTAAAAGTCGGCGGGAAGTATTCATATATCCGCACACTAACTTTCTTTATTCGTTAGTGTGTTAATTAATTATTATCTTTAAGTTGAATTCAAACTATTATTTACTACCACGCAAAACTTTGATTTAAAATCAGAAAAGAAAGTTAGTGTGCGGATAAAATAGTTATAATTATGGTCTAAAAATCCACGGTAAAATAAGGTTGTCCTTTTTGAGAAAAAGTATTAAAATGAGGAAGAGCTTATTTGTCTTTTAGAGTAAGCTTATTTACTTTAAATAATAATACAATGTCTTCTTACATAATTCAAGGCGGAAAACAATTAAGTGGAATTTTAGCTGTAAAAGGGGCAAAAAACGCGGCCTTACCGATTTTGGCGGCTTGTTTGTTATCTACGGAGGAGTTTGTTTTGGATAATGTTCCGCATATTGAAGATGTAAATCGGATCTTGGAAATTTTGGAAAGTTTGGGGGTAAAATATCGTTGGCTGGGGCAAAACAGTTTGTGGGTAAAAGGTTGTGTGCCAAACTTAGCCACTTTAAATAAAAACGCTTTAAGCGCCATGCGTGCCTCTATTTTATTGTTCGGTGCTTTTACCGCTTTGAAAACATCTTTCAGCTTGCCAAAACCGGGTGGTTGCGAAATCGGTTCTCGTTCAATTGAAACTCATTTGGACGGCTTAAGACAGCTCGGAGTTAAAATTACCAAAAAAGGAGCCGATTATTTATTTCAAAGACCGGTAGTGTTGAAGGGTAAGGAAATTACTTTAAATGAATTCAGCGTGACAGCGACTGAAAATATTTTATTGGCAAGCGTCTTATCTTCTGGTAAAACAATTATTGAATGTTCCGCGACCGATCCTTTTGTTCAGGACTTGGCGTGGTTTTTAAATGCCATGGGCGCGAAAATTTCCGGTGTTGGCACCAATACTTTAACGGTTACTGGTGTAAAGAAATTACATGGCGTGAAAAAATACAGCATTATTCCTGATCCGGTGGAAGCGGGAACTTTTATCATTTTAGCGGCTGTTACCAAATCACACTTAACGATTGCTAATGTTGCTCCGCAATTTATACGTAGTGAATTGGCAAAATTTACCGAAGCGAATGTGCCGTTTAAAATAAAAAATATCAGAGCCGGTCAAGGCAAAAATTATCAGTTGGCCGATTTGGAAATTTTACCGACAAAAGAAGTTCGCGCGATTAAAAAAGTTCACAACATGCCTTATCCGGGATTTTCCGCTGATTTGTTACCGGTCTTTACTGTTCTCATGACTCAAGCCAAAGGCAATTCCTTGATTCACGATTGGATGTATGAAGGCAGATTGCGCTATGTGCAGGAAATTATGAAGATGGGCGCGGAAATTATTACTTGTGATCCGCATAGAATTATCGTTTCCGGTCCGGTAAAATTAGTTGGCAAAGAAATTACCAGTTTTGATTTAAGAGCTGGCGCGACTTTGATTGTAGCTGCTTTATCGGCTCATGGTAAAAGTATTATTCGCAACAGTTATCAAGTGGAACGCGGTTATGAAAATTTGGTTGAGCGTTTGTCAGCCGTGGGAGTCAGTATCAAACGCGTTGAAGACTAATCTAAGATTTTTTAAAATGAAAATCAATAAACAGTTTTTTGCTGGAAAAATAGTTGAAATCAAGCAGATCGTCAAAAGTCGCGGTTTTTACATCGCGATTTTAGTTTTAGCTTTATCTTTGTGTTTTTTCATCGGTTTAGCTGTCGGATTGGGCAGTAAGACGCCTGCAGATTGGTCAATTACCGATAATAAAATTACTGACGGCAAAGTGACAGGAACCGACGAAAAATTGCCAGACTATTTATCAAAAGATGTTGATTTTAAATTATTTTGGAAGGTTTGGGAAATTACTAAAAATAAATATATTGATCGCGATAAAGTGACCGACACCCAGTTATTTTACGGCGCATTAGCCGGTTCTGTTGCGGCTCTTGGTGATCCATATTCAGTGTTTTTGGATCCGGAAAATAATAAAGCTTTTGACGAGGAATTAAAAGGCACGTTTGAAGGAATTGGTGCAGAAATCGGTTTGCGTGATGAACGTTTGACAGTGATCGCGCCGTTACCAGAATCACCTGCTGAAAAAGCCGGTTTAAAACCGTTGGATAAAATTATTTCCATTGATAAAGCTGATACGACCGGCATGCCTTTGGAACAAGCTATCAAATTAATTCGCGGGAAAAAAGGTTCAACAGTGGTGTTGGTTGTAGAGAGAAAGGATGCTAAAGAATTAAAAACAATCAATGTGGTGCGCGATACGATTGTGGTAAAAAGCGTCACTTACAAAAAACAAGATGGTTTTGATTATATAAAAATCGCCAACTTTAACGCTGATACAGCAGGTGGTTTTGCCGAAGTGGTAAAAGGTATTGTTGCCAACGGCTCCAAAGGAATTATTTTGGATCTTAGAAGTAATCCTGGTGGTTATCTTGATACCGCGG
>Ga0172380_10008756_pt1 | contig 10942 bp, 6 predicted proteins | sample Leawe162metaG_FD_119747 | JGI IMG/M metagenome (GOLD analysis project Ga0172380, IMG submission 119747) | Leachate microbial communities from a municipal landfill in Southern Ontario, Canada - Leachate well 162 metaG | ecosystem: Engineered > Solid waste > Landfill > Unclassified | place...
CTCACGCCGAGAGCGGGAGATAACGGCATACCATGAAGCGGGTCATGCACTCGTGGCTTCAGTGCTTCCGTACGCAGATCCAGTGCAGAAAATTTCAATCATCTCTCGTGGTCGTGCAGCGGGGTATACGCTCAAGCTTCCTGATGAGGATCGTCGTATGCAGTCGAAGAAGGAATTCCTTGATGACATTGCAATGACTCTGGGAGGATACGTGACAGAAGAAATGGTCTTTGGCGACCTCACGACTGGCCCTTCAAATGACTTGCAGGTGATTGCGAATCTCGCACGCGACATGGTGACAAAGTATGGCATGAGTGAGAAGTTTGGACCTATTGCACTTGAATCAACAGGTGGACGCCTTATCGGAGGAGGGCACAGTGAAGATCGTGGCTACTCACTCGAAGTGGCGCGCGAGATTGACGAAGAGGTGCGTCGCATTGTTGATACCGCAAAAGAGCGAGCACGAGACATTCTCACGAAGTATCGTCCTGCTCTCGATGTTGTTGCAAAGCGTCTTGTTGAAGTAGAGACGCTGGAGCGTGAGGAATACGAAGCAATTCTCAAAGCACAGGGAGTCAGAATCGAAGATGCATACCGCGACATGCGTGAAAAGGAAGAGCGTATCGGTGACCCGACAAAGGCGCTTGAGATAACTCCTGATACTGACATGAACGCAGACCTTACGCAGTAAGGAACACGACAGAACACTTCAAGAACCACCGACAGGTCAAAGTACAGCAGAGTAGCGAGATAAACTCGAGACGCTGCACGAATGCTTAGGATTCAAGGGCGCTGTTTTTTGCGTGCGGTGTGCGGTAGTAGAGGAGTGGGATGAAGCCAAGTGTGAGAATCAACGACCATGCAAGTCCAAACATGATTGAGAACGCGAGTGGTCCCCACATGCCTGCAGAGAGTGCTAGTGGAATCATACCGACACACGTCGTTGCCGTCGTGAGTACGATTGGGCGAAGGCGTGAGGCTGAAGCTTCAACGACAACATCGAGTATTTCCTGATCAGGAGCACGCTTTTCATTAAACCGCGCGATTGAGTCCATGAGAATGATGGCATGATTGATGATGACTCCGGCGAGTGCGATAACGCCAAGCATTGAAGGGAATGACAATGATGACCCTGTGACCAATAGTCCAAACAGCACGCCTACAAGCGAAAGCGGAATGATGAGCAGGAGGTGGAGTGAGTGTCGGAATGAATTGAACTCAAGAACAAGAATGGCGAGCATGAGTGCGGCACCCGCAAGGAGTGCAAGGACCATCTCGGTGAAGGTTTTGTTAATGTCTTCGGTCTCGCCTCCAATCTGCATGGTAACGCCTTCAGGTAGCTCTTCAGCCTCAATTTTAGTCGTGAACGCTGCGGTCATTGCAAGCGGATTACCACCCTGCGCTGCGTCGGCTGTAACCGTCGCGATACGGGTACCGTCCTCGTGGCGGATTACGGCATTTGCGGGTTCGTATGCAATTTCCGCAAATGATGAAAGGGGAACGGCGCCCTTTTGCCCAGTAATGGTCAAGTTCTGTATTGCTTCAACAGAAACCTCGTTGGTCTCTCCTGGTTCTCTGTAATTAGGATTGAGGTCAAGACGGGTGCGTACTTCAATGTCAGTCGCTCCGTCACGTATGTTTGTCGCTTTGGTGCCGAAGAGTGCACCGCGGAGTGTCTCGGCTGCTGCAAGGGGAGAGACACCTAGCTCAGCAGCTTTGGCAGAGTCAACACGAACCACAAACTCAGCACCGTCATCGCGCGTTGAAGTGTTCACATTTGCGGTACCAGGAATGTCAGCGAGGACGCGTGCACCAAGCTCTGCCGCAGTGGTCAAAGAGGCAAGGTCATCACCCGTAAAGGTGATTGAGACTGCGGCGCCAGTCGGCGGACCTCCTGCTGGTTCTGATATCGTGAGGTGTGCACCTGTGAACTCAGAAAGCTCGCGACGGAGGCTCTCGACAATCTCAGTACTGGTCTCGTCGCGTTCATCCACGAGATTGATGGTGATGGTACCTATATTGCTTCCTGAAGCTCCTTCGCCACTGAAGTAACTTCCTGTACCGACGTCGGCCACAAATGACGCAATACGCGCATCGCCGTAGAGATATTCTTCAACTTCACGCACCGCAAGGTCAGTTGCTGAAAGTGCGGTGCCAAGGGGGTGCTCGATTTCAATATAGACGAATTCGGCGTCCTCCGCAGGGAAGAAGATAGTTGTAACGAGTCCTGTCACGGGAAGAAGGAGTGAAACGACAAAGAGTCCCACCATGAGGCCCATGAACCGATTGCCGTACTTACGATTCTCAAGGAGCGCACGCAAGCGTGTTTTGTACCAGCTTTGTGCGCGCGTGTTCCATACCTCTTGACGTGCCTCCATCGGAGAGGATTTTGCTTTCAATACATAGAGCGCAAGCAACGGTACGAGTCCGAGAGCAACAAGGATAGACGCAATGAGAACAAAAATAACTGTGAAAGGAATCGATGCGATGAATTTACCGACGATACCTGAGAGGAAGAAGAGGGGAACAAATACTGCAACCGTTGTCATGGTTCCTGCAACCAAAGGCCATGCGTATTCACGGAGCATGCCTACCGCTGCCGTTCGCTTATCGCCTGAGCGCATAAGTCGTGTATGAATGGCTTCAACCACAACGATTCCTGAGTCAACAAGGATGCCAATCGCAAGGATGAGCGAGAAGAGCGATATGAAGTTGATAGTGTTGCCCGATACCGCCAGTCCGATGAATGCAATAAGGAAAGAAAGCGGAATCGATGCGGCGGCAACGAGTGATTCGCGCCAACCAAGAGTGAGGAAGAGTACAACAAGTACGAGAAAGATGGTTTCAAGTCCGACGCGTGAGAGTTTCTTTAGATCTTTTGCGATGTATTCTGCAGCATCGTAGGTGATCACGGTCTCTGTGCCTGAAAGGACACCCTGTTCAAGCTCATGGAGACGCTCCTTTACCAGTTCTCCTGTCTCAAGAATGTTGCCTCCACGACTCTTGTATACAGAAAGAGTGAGTGCGGGTGCAGCGGGAGCACCGTTCACTGAAACGCGTGATAGCGTTGCGGTGTCAGATAGTCCATCGACAACATTTGCAATGTCACGCACGTACACTGGTTGGCCACCAGGTCCTTGGATGGCAATCATGCCTACCTGCTCAGTTGTCGTGAGTCCTGCCTCAAGACGAACCGCGTAGCGGATACCGCTTTGCACAATAGATCCCGCAGGAGATGCGACTCCCGCAGAACGAAGTGCATTTGTTACGTCATTAAGGGAGAGTCCGTATTGAATAAGTTTTGCTTGTTCAACAATCACTTGCACTTCACGCTCACGAACACCAGAGACCGATACTGATGAGATGCCGCGTATACGCTCGATTTCGTCAGAAAGTGTCTCGCCAAGAGCGGTAAGCTCTGAAGGAGCGAGTGCGCCAGCGATGGATACGATGAGTATTGGTTGATCGGCTAGATTTACATCAGACACAAAAGAATCGAGCGCACTTTCGGGGAGTTCTACCTGTACCCCGTCCACCTCATCTTTGAGGAGCGCTATTGATTCATTAATATCAGCGTTTGCCGCGAACTCGACCGTAATCATTGAGATGCCGTCGCCTGAGCTTGAGGTGACCTTGGTCACATTCTCAATACCAATGACGCGATCCTCAATTTTGTTGGTAACAAGCTGCTCAACATCGTCTGCCGATGCTCCCGGGAGCGCGGTGCTCACGATACCAACGGGGATTTGTATTTCAGGCGAAGATTCTTTCGGTATAGCAACTACCGCCGCTAAGCCAGCAAGTGCGAGTACGACACCAAGAAGTATCGTGAAGTGGTGTTTATCGATGAAGAAAGTCCAGAAGCGAGTCATATATAAGAGAAGTTATTACGAATCACTATGTACTAGTCGTACGAGCTCGCCTTCAGCAAGACCGCGTGCATCTGTCACTATTTGGAGGTCAGGGGATAGTTCGGACAGAATCTCAATCCGGTCTCCTCGTACTTCGCCAACAGTCACGGTATGGGCAACAAGACGATCATTTTCTACGGAGAAGACGATGCGGTCGCCAGCACGAAGCTTCACACTCGCAAGTGGCAACATGAGAGGGCCCGATGCCACCTCGTCCGTTGAGGTTGGAGCACCCTGAATCGACAGACGGACAGACTGCCCTCCAATCAAGGACGTCCCTCCATCAACGGCAATGCGGACTTCTGTTTGTTTGGTGACGGGATCAAGTGCTGGTGAGATTATGGTGATGACTCCAGGAATACTGTTGTCAATCACGACCGTGCTACCAATGGTAAGAAGATCTCGTTCACTTTGAGGCACGTATGTGACCACTTCAAGTCCTCCACTTTGTGAAAGCGTTGCAACATGCTGGAGCGGTGAGACGTAATCTCCTACGCGAATCGGCAAGAAATCAACACGCCCACCAATCGGCGCGCGTACGATGGTTCGTTCAAGATTGGCTTCTGCCGCACGAAGTGCGCCGAGTGCCTGCTTCACCGAAGCGTCTGCGCCTGCAGTAGTGCCGACAGTATTTGCCCGAAGACCTGCGCGCGCTGTTGTCGTTTGCGACAAGAGACTGTTGATGCCCGTGCGCGCTTTTCCAAGGCCTTCAATTTGCGCTGGTGTTGCTTTTGATTCTATTTCGTAGACAAGTTCTGCAAGGAGATTGAGGAATGTCTGTAATTCTCGTCCAAGATTCTCGGCTTCGTTGAGGAGGCTTTCAGGATCACGCGACCCAGCAGTCTGTTGCCCCGCCTTCAATAGTTCAATCTGATCGTCGATGCGCTTTCGTTCACGAGAGAACCAAGCACTCTCTTCGTATGATGCACCATCAAGTAGGAATCGAGGACCGACCACTGTTGGATTGCCGAAGAAGAGGCCGAGGTCATCTTCAATCACCGTGTCGAGTGCGGTATATGCTGTTTGGTATGCGTCACGCGCAACTCGTTCTGTGTCACTGAGTGAGCGCATATTGCGTGCTGCAAGTGCAGCCTCATATGCACCTTCAGCAGAGAGTACTGCAGCACGTTCAGATGCGTTCTCGATACTCGCGATTACCGCACCAGCGCCCACCGTAGCGCCGATACGCGTATTTACCGAAGTGAGTGTGCCACCAGTCTTTGCAAGCACGTCAGCGCCTGTTGCAGCGCGCACAGTACCGACGATTGTTGATGCATTCTCTACTCCAGCAAGGTCCTTCACTGGTGCAAGGCTAACAAAACGGCCAGAAGACAAGACGTCATCAGAAGCGCCATCGTTAGAGGGAGAGAAGAGTACGAAGAGTAATGCGATGAGTGCACCAGCCACTACTATCTTGCGCCAGATACTGCCACGACGATACCAGCGCACGAGTGCGGTGATATTTTGCCAGGTACCTTTAGCGATAGAACGAAATGTGTCCAAAATTAATTGCATACGAGAATAAGAAGCAGTCGCAAAGACTGTTGTTAATGATTATGAGTACGTAAGAAGGAACTAAGGCTCGACTCGTTCGTCTTTGAAGAACCAGCGCATAATGCCGTTCATTCGTTTTTCGAACACGTCTGACCGCACTATACAAAGAGCTTTACCGTGGCCGCCAATGACCACTAGTTTATCATCTGTTCCAAGAGCAAGATCTTTGCGCGCTTCTGCAGGGATAACAATCTGACCCTTTTCGTTCACGGACGCGGTGCCGTAGATTCGGTGTTTATGCATGTAATAAATCTCTTACTTTTCGTACGAGAGCGTATAGGAAAGAGGGGTTGCTGTCAAATCCATTAAAGTGCGTCCGTTGTCAGCAGGTTGTTGCTGCGCTATAGTTTCCACACATATCCGCCCTTAGCTCAGTTGGTTAGAGCACAGAGCTTATACCTCTGCGGTCCTTGGTTCGAGTCCAAGAGGGCGGACTTGAGAAAAAACAGTGCCTGCGCACTGTTTTTTCATACAAGTCCGAGCCGGAGACATGTCGCTCTGCGACAGTCGAGGCGTGCTCACGAATGCTTACTGAATTTCGAGCGAAGCGAGGTAATAGCGTTAGCAATTTGTGAGGACTATTTGTATGCCTCGAATCCATGTCATATATAAAGTAAGGGCCGACATCTTTTGCAAGATGTCGGCCGCATTGAGGGGTCCTTTGTTGCAGACTCAGCTTCCTTGTTGAGTCTAGACAGACTGGATCACCTCCTTAACGTGTAGCTTCGCACCGTGCGAAAGCTACGTTCTTTGGGTCGGCACCATGCCGATCCAATCCGCCACTCATGCTAAGCCTATTTGTTCCGCTAGTCAACAAAGACTGTGTCTATAAAAAGAAACCCCTGTCACAGTAAATGCTGGCAGGGGGTCCGGAATGGCGAGGTTCGGCAGGGGAAACCGAGAATCTCGCCGGTGCGGACATTGCGAGTTTACTCGTTTTATCCAAGAATGTCACGTTCGCTTGTCGCGGGATAGCGGTTGGATGTTCGTGTTAGTTCAATACGCAGTGTTAAGCATATAAAAACCCCGCACAGCTACCGAAGTAGATTCTGCGCGGGGTGGAGACGTTTGGTCAGGAGTCCGAGCCTGGGTGGTTTGGTTTGGAGGGTAAGCCAACCCCCTGCGTTATCACATACCTAATACCAAGTCATACGGGCATCCCCGAGGCGTCTGTTTCGTGAGTGGTTACGCGCGTGAGCGTACTTCGCCGAAATGCAGGAACTAACGGATGCTGTTGCGTTTCATGGCATTCTCCGTGGGAACTGCTTTTATCATAGCATCTATACAGAGAATGTCAATAGCGAAAGAATGGCCAATATAAAGGCTTTTTGGTTTATAGTCCTAGGGTTACTCCATATGGAGCTTTTCACTCAAGGTCGCTATCTTCTTTCGTATGGGCTCGTATTTTGTCAGCTTAGGATCATTTTCAATGATTGCTCGTGCCTCTGTTCGCGCCGCTTCCACAAGTTTTATGTTCTTAAGGGCTTCCATACCAATGTCGGAGAGACCTGATTGCTTAAAACCATACAGATCGCCAGAACCGCGGAAGGTCAGGTCGTACTCAGCGAGCTCAAAGCCGTTCTTTGCCGTCGTAAGTGCACTTAAACGTTCGCGCGTTTTGTCACTCTTACTTTCACTTACGGCGAAACAGTATGCCTGATGCGTGCCACGGATGACCCGTCCCCGTAGCTGATGGAGTTGCGCAAGACCAAACCGTTCCGCTCCCTCAATAATGATATTTGTTGCGTTCGGTACGTTTACACCGACCTCGACGACAGATGTGGCAACAAGAATGTCTACTTCATGTGCTGCAAAGCGCGCCATGATTTTGTCTTTCTCTGCAGGTTTCATCTTGCTATGCATCACCGCAATACGGTATTCAGGGAAGACGGTATCCTTCAAGCGCTTTGCCTCTGTAATAACTGACTTTGTATTCAAGGCGGTTTCTTTGGCTGGATCAGGCTCTTCAATACGCGGACAGATGACGTATGCTTGCCGTCCGCTCTCGAGTTCTTTCCGCACATGCGCATACATTGCATCTTGTTTGTCCTTTGTGACAATCTTGGTGATCACGGGCTTTCTTCCAGCAGGCATTTCATCAAGGAGTGTGAGGTCGAGGTCGCCATATGCGGTGAGTGCAAGCGTGCGTGGTATCGGTGTTGCGGTCATTGAAAGAAGGTGTGGCATACGGACATCTTTCTTTGCGAGTGCCTTGCGTTGGTTGGTGCCAAAACGATGTTGCTCGTCGATGATGACGAGTGCAAGATGTTTGAATTCAACTGACTTATACATCAACGCGTGGGTACCGATCAGTATTGGTATTTCGCCGTTCTTCACCCACTTAAGAAGTTGCGCCTTTGAAATGGGGGTCGGCTTCGTTGGATTGGTCTTTGACGGAAATTTCATACAGCCGCTTCCGGTAATAAGACCTATTTGGATAGGAAGGTGTGCAAAGTAGGTGATAAAGGACTCAAAGTGTTGCTTCGCAAGGATTTCGGTGGGTGCCATGTATGCCACCTGCAGATTGCCGAATTCAAGGCCGGTATTCTTCGAGTACCCCTCTGGCGGACGCGAGGTAGCCACCGCGTACGCCGCAGTCGCTGCAACAGCAGTCTTTCCGCTACCCACGTCACCTTCAAGGAGGCGCGACATTGCGTGGGTGCCTGCGACGTCCTTAAAGATGTCACGGAGCGCTTTTTCTTGAGCGCCCGTGAGAGGAAAGGGGAATCGGCTCACAAATGCGTCAATGTGCGCCTTCTCAGTCTTGAATTGATAACTTGCGGCGCTGTCTGATTGGGCACGTTCCTGTGCCTTTGCGGTTTGAATATAGAAAACCTCTTCAAAAGCAAAGCGTTTTCGCGCGCTCTCCGCATGACTCGCTTTCTTTGGAGTGTGTATCCACTGGAGCGCTGTCGTAAGTGTCGGCAGATTGTATCGCGTTAAGATTTCTTCAGGTATTGGGTCAGCAAGAGTATCAAGGATGCTTCGTTCAAAGCATTTTTGTACCGTATGGAAGAACCACTTTGAGGTAACGCCTTTGGTTTCTCGATACACAGGGTAGATGGTCTCATCGAGCGCCTCGGTACCATTGAATATGGAGTCGTGACGGTCGATAGGAAGCGTTTCGAGTTTCTCAATTTCTGGATTGGCAAGGTACAGCTTGCCCTCGGTGCCTGTCACTTTACCAGCAAGCTTCACGTACATGCCGTTCTGAAGCATTTTTGCGAGATACGGTTGGTTGAACCACATAATCTTTATGCGCGCAGAACCATCCTCAATCCATCCTTCCGCAATAGGCACGCGACTCTTCCATGCTTTGCGTGTCTTAAGGCCACCAATGACACCAAACACAACAGCATCGTTTCCTTTTATAAGACCACCGACCGATTGAATAGATGATATATCCTCATAGCGTTCAGGAAGATGCATGAGGAGGTCAATCACGGTGTCGATACGAAGTCGCTTTAAGGCACGCAGGTGTTCTGCATCGATACGAAAGTGTTTGATGAGGGAATCTAATGGTGCCATACGGTATCAGAATAGTAACAGATTGGTGCCGTGAGGGGAGTACCGTATACTAGTGCTCTAACACACTCATTACATGGAAAAAAAGTCTGCACGTACACCAAAAAAAGACTATGGAAAGATAGCACTCGCGCTCCACAAGAAGCTCGGTGGCAAACTTGAGGTTGTGTCAAAGCGAAGACTAGAGACACGTGACGATTGGAGCACCATGTACACTCCAGGTGTGGGTGCGGTATCGACTTTTCTTGCAAAGCACCCGAAGGAAGCGCGGCAGTACACCATGAAAAAGAACACCATCGCGGTGATTTCAGATGGCTCGGCAGTTTTAGGACTCGGCAACATTGGTCCGCTTGCTGCGCTCCCTGTGATGGAGGGTAAGTGTGCCATTCTTAAAGAAATGGCGGATGTCGACGGTATACCAATCGTCCTCGACACACAGGACACTGAGGAGATTATCAAGACGGTGAAACACATCGCGCCTGGTTTTGGTGGTATCAACCTTGAAGACATAAGTGCTCCGCGTTGTTTCGAGATTGAGGAACGGCTTAAGAAGGAGCTTGCCATACCCGTCATGCATGATGATCAGCATGGAACGGCAATTGTGGTACTCGCAGGACTTATCAATGGTGCAAAAGTAGTGAAGAAGAAGCTTGAGAGCCTCAAAGTGGTCGTTGTGGGTGCAGGTGCAGCAGGACGAGCTATCACACTCCTTCTCCGTCAGGCTGGTATTAATGATGTCATTGTAACGGATAGTACAGGTACCCTCGTAAAGGGACGTGCGGGCATGGCGCCATACAAAGAAGAACTGGCAAAGCGCAGTAATCCACGGAAAGTCATGGGTAGTGTGGCAGATGCAGTGAAGGGCGCTGATGTCATTATTGGCGTCTCAGGTCCTGGATCGATCTCTCAGGCACATATTGAAACAATGGCTCAAGACGCAATCGTCTTTGCGCTTGCAAATCCTATACCGGAGATACTTCCCGAGGACGCACTCCGTTCAGGCGCACGAGTGGTCGCGACCGGTCGCTCCGACTACCCAAATCAGGTGAATAATGCGCTTGCTTTCCCTGGAATCTTTCGAGGAGCGCTTGATAAGAATGTGCGGAAGATAACAGACCAGATGAAGCTTGCTGCGGCAAAGAAGATTGCATCGCTGGTGAAGAAGCCGACTGCGGATGAAATTGTGCCAAAAGTGACGCTTCCTGGTCTTGTAAAGGCCGTTGCGAGTGTTATTGAGTAGAGGGTAATAGAAAAAGCGCAGTCCTGAGACTGCGCTTTTTCGTCGCCTAGTAGTGCACGAACTATGACAAGTGCTTTGAGACGAGCTTTGTCATCTCAAACATCGTAACAGTCTTCTTTCCTCCGAACACCTCCTCAAGTGCTGCATCAGCGTTGATGTTGCGCTTATTCTTTGGGTCCTGTAGGTCATTCTTCTTGATGTATACCCAGAGCTGCTTTACTACCTCAGAGCGAGGCATTGGGCCCTTGCCCACAACTTTTGCAAGTGCGTCGCTTATCTGCATTGGCTTCATGAACGCTGAATTTGCTTTTGCCATAGTGTGCTTAGTTTTTTTAACTTGTATCTTTTCTCCGGCTTTCCTCCACAAGCGGGATGTGCCTGTATTGTACGTTATGTGGCTTTCCTGTGAAGGGGGTGGGTGGATAATTCCCAATACTGTGGTACTTAATCATAATCCTGTATAAGGAAACATTAAGGATAGTTTGTCAATATTGCGCCACATGAAGACGGGCGTATGCTGTACCCACCATGAATGCATGCTGGAATCGGGATGCAGTGTTGGAGGTTTTAAACTCGTTTTAACAAAGCGCCGTACACTCTGTGTACGGCGTTTTTGTTGACCTCTGCCTTGTTTGTCGATTCCAGCAGGTATTGTTAGGAGGAAAAGTTAACAAAAATAATTTAATAATCGTATGTACATCTCTGCCTATCA
>Ga0172380_10008757_pt1 | contig 10941 bp, 16 predicted proteins | sample Leawe162metaG_FD_119747 | JGI IMG/M metagenome (GOLD analysis project Ga0172380, IMG submission 119747) | Leachate microbial communities from a municipal landfill in Southern Ontario, Canada - Leachate well 162 metaG | ecosystem: Engineered > Solid waste > Landfill > Unclassified | place...
ACTCAAAACAAGCTAGGTCACTTCTTTGGCGCAGAAATGGGCTGCATTATGGATACCAAGTCTAAAGCAGCTAAGTATGCAGCTGCTAACCCAGTAGGTGTTTCAGTAGGTTTCGGAGTGGTTAAGTACGGAGTTCCTTACTTTATCGACTACAGACCAAGAATGAAGGTCTAAGTATGCAAACTTATTATGATATAACACGGTTAAAGGTGGCTCCATTGAGTATAGATAAGAAACCAGACACGATGCGTGATGAGGACATGAACATGTTCTATAAGATAGCAAAAAGAAAAGCCATTGAATTTGCTCGTATCAATGCAGTAGGCAATGCAACTTTAAGCCAAAAAGCCTTGATGGACTACCCAATTCGTAACTCTGGCATGACTTGCGAAGACATCCTTCAGGAACTTTGGATCGTTGGAGTTAAAGCTTTCATGGAGTCAGAGTCTGAGATCTTCATAGAGGCTAAGTCTTACGCCTTAAACGCTATGGACTGGAAGGTTAACCAGTTAGCAGAAACAATCTACAGAAAGAAGCGCGGCGCAAAAGAAAGCCATGTAACTGGTGCAGACGCTGAAGCAATCTTTGAAGGGACACCAAATGTTGAAAACGATTAGACCATGTTGCGTCGAAGGATGTCCAAATAAGAATACAGGCAAGAAAGATCGTTGCTCAACCCACTATAAAGCTTGGAAACGCGAGAACATCCCAGGTTTTATCGAGAAAGAGAAGGCTGCGTGGACTAGAGCTAACCGTAGGCCGAGCACTAAGGTTAATAGCCAGAAGTACAGAGATAAGATCTCGGAAGTCCAACCAATTGAGTCAACTAAGTATGCGACTTCAAAAGACTTATATACTGTACAGCTCACAGTAGATGACATCGCCAGAATGTCAGAAGTATCACGGGGCGCATGGCGCACACTGTTAAATAACATGGTCGAAGACGAGATGGTTCATTCTTGGCTTTACAACCATACAACAAACATCGTGACCATGCAATTATATAAAGATCAAGAGCTTGCCTTTGCGGTTGGCTTAAACCAAATGCCGGAAGGCGTACTAGAAAGAGGGACAATTGTACCAGATTCAATGGGTTCAAGAGGAAAAGAAAATGTGTAGAGAAACAGAAGATCAGATTTTGGCCAAGTGTATTGCAGCATTGAAGTCAGGGCGTAAGCCGGATAAAGTACCAAAGGAGTTCTTGGGGTCATTTAAGATGGGCCACAGGGCGTCGGTTAGAGAGTTCATTGACGAAGAACTTGCTTGGGATCTCCTCAAGAAGACTTTGGTTTACAATGACCAAGAAGCCCGTAAGGCTTTGGAATGGAATACTCGCTACAATAACGAGTATTATCGCGGAGTTCTAAAAAAGAACGATCCTAAAGCTATCCATAACACAGATAAGCTTTATAAGGAAGCCACAGATGCTCATCACGCACGTCGCCGTGATATAATGGCAGTAGAGCGTGACTCGATGGTTTCTTACGAAAGTCCAGGTAAAAGAACCTCGGATGAAGGCGGAAAAGCTATCGACGAGCAGTTCCTCAATGAAAACAGGGACTTAAACCACGAAGATCATTTGATCGAGCTTATTGACTCAGATTATGGCTTCAAGAAAAAGAAATAATGCCACTTACAGTGTAGGGATGTCAAGTCCCTACACATTTTTAACGTACCATCTAAACTGGCCATCCCAATGGACGCCATTAACGCTTTAGGAGCATACGATGTCTAAGAAACCCTCAAAGAAGGCTGTTTCAGCCGTTCCAGCAGCCCCAGAAATCCCAAAAGATCTACAAGACCAGCTAAGTTCTATCCGAGCTTTGGCTCAGTGCTATAACCTTCTCCAGAAGGGCTATTTCCCCCATGGTTTTGGTCCAGCTATCGACCAATCACTACAATTTTTACAAGCACTGCATGGCCACGCAATGTCGGAGGCTGTGAAGCACCCGTCTGCGTCTTTGGTTCCAGAATTGCAACAAGGAGCGCCAAATGGCCAAAAGTAATAAGAAAGAAGAAGTACAACCCCTAGTTCAGCCCATCATCCGTGTTGAAGGCGAGCAAAACGTCTTTGAAGAACTGGAAGCAGCTGGCGAACTACCGATCATCACTTCTATTGGCTATTCACGCATTGCACCAAATAGCCGTGACTATGTATCTTATGTTATCAAGTCTAGGGGCCGTGAAGTCCTTTCGATTGAAGTCTCAGAGCCTAACGCTCGTTTGATCGCAGTGGATGATGCAAAGCTTAACTTTATGACTCAGTTTGAAGACTCAGACGAAGCTTTCCAACAAGATGTTCGTCAGTCAGAAAACAAGGCTGAGTAATGTTTAAGTGTAAATCCAGCAACATAGACTATCTTAAGTACAACAAAGAAGATGAAACACTAGAGGTATGCTTCGCCAATGGCGGAGTATATCACTATTTTGGCGTAAAAGAATCTGCCTACAAAGCCTTTGAAGAAGCTGATTCCCACGGCAAACACTTCGCTAAGCACATTAAGGATTCTTTTAAGTTCAAGAAACAAGAGAAGAAGGAAAAGAAAGATGAGTAATATAGCCATTGAAACAATCAAGGCCCAGCTAGAAGCATTGCAAAGCCAACATGATTCTCATGTATCTGCCGCAGCTACTAATAGAGAACTTGCTGCAAAGCAGGATTCTCAAGCTTCAGGCGTTAAATCCCAAATTGATGAGCTTACCAAAGCCATCGAGATCCTTTCCAAGGAAGCGTAAATGACACACACCACAGCCAGCAAAGTAAAGAGCGCTTTCTGTAAGTTCTTGAGATTCCTCAACCTTGTGGACCGTAACTGCGACCTGTCTATCACTAACATTGCCGTGATTACCCTAATCACCAAGATTGCTATTGCCCCAACTATTGACTGGCAAGCAGCCGGTGCTCTAATGGTAGCCCTTCTAAACTATTCACATAAGAGATCAGAGTCTAATAAAGCAGAAGCCAAGGCGTCAGAAGTGGCGAAACTTGCAGCAGTGGAAGCTGCCAAGCCAGTCGTATCTTTGGCCGAACTAGAAGAGATCAAAGCTAACTATGCAGAGCTTAAGGCCCAGCATGAGCAAGTCTCTAAGATCGCAGATAAGGCTAAAGAGTTCATGTCCAGCCAAAGTGTTGCCCGTGGATTCCAAGCACCAGTTCGTAAACCAGGACAAAACTAATGCCATTCTTTTACCCATACAAAGTAAAGAGATACTTCCAAGGGGCTGAGATCATCACTTACGGTGTTCATATTGGCCCCTTCAACTTCCGGTTCTTCAGTAAAGCCAAAGTTAAAAACAAAGATGTCTGGAACCTTTATATGGAACAGATTAAAGCCAACCCAGCCAACGACAAACGGAGAACAGAATGACTATCAATCAACTCATTGCTTTGGCCTCAGGAAAAGACGAGCAGTTCAAAAGAGAAGTAGATTACCATCTTAATAAGCGCAGGGTAGCTCCAAGCCTTAAATGGTTCATGAAAAGGTTGACTAATATACTCGGTGAAGAGTTTGTTCGTAATGCAGCCTTAGAAGAGATCAATAAGAAACATGAGCTACAAGGTGCTAAACCATCCCTAGTGATCGTTGACGAAATGGTCGAGTAACATGTCAGAAACCCCAGTAAAAGCCCCTAAACCTAAAAAGGCAACTAAAGTTGTCAAGAAAGCTACTAAAGCCCAGTTAATTCAACGGGTTAACGTAGTTCTTGAGCTTTTATCTGGTGGTCACACAAGATCCTATATATTACAATATGTTACAAAGAAGTTCAAAGTCGGCGAAGATATGGTTGATAAGTATATTGGCGTCGCGACCAAACAACTCATGGAAGTTAATGCGGTGCATGTAGACCAAACTGCTGCTCAGATCAAATCCCAGCTATGGGACATCGTCCGTAATGCGGATAAGCGATCAGACAAGGTTTCCGCCCTAAAGGAACTAGCTCGTATTTCCGGCATTGGCTCGACCAACGTAAACATTACCGTCGAAGATAAGGACGAACTCGCCCATCTTACAGACGAGGAGCTTATGCAATTCTATGGAAGCTCTAAAAAGTAATCCCATAACAGACTCACAGATTGAGAAGGCTTTTTGGCTAAGAGGTAACTTGAAGTTCAAGTTGCATGGAGGCCAGAGAAGAATCGACGAAGCATTAGACAAGTTAAAAGGTCAACTAATCGTCATTAACTGTTCGCGCCAATTCGGTAAAACTTATTGGGGCGTGTCAAAAGCGATAGGTCTAGCCATCTCTAAACCTAAAGCCCGTATCAAGATCGGTACAGCGTTCCTGACCGATCTCCATGAGATTATCATTCCTAAGTTCGATGAGGTCTTAGAAGGATGTCCTGAATCTGTGCGTCCAAAGTACAAGGTTCAAGGCTCAAAGTATGTATTCCCTAATGGAAGCGAGATCAAGCTGGTCGGATTAGACAAATCGCCCAACGGTTTGAGAGGGCAAGTACCTGATTTAATTATACTTGAAGAGGCTGGATTCATTTCCAACCTAGATTATTTGTACACTTCAGTAATCGTACCAGCCACCACGCATAGACCGGACTGTAAGATCATCATGATCTCTACTCCACCATCTACTCCAGCACATCCATTCGCAGACACTTATGTTCCGCGTGCAGAGTTAGAAGGGTCTTATGCTTGTTTCACCATCTATGATAACCCAATGGTCGATCAGTCAACCATTGATCGTTTGGCCAAGGAATCAGGTGGATACGATTCAACCACGTTCAAGCGTGAGTATCTATGCCAGTTCTTATTAGATGACGACTTAGCCCTGGTTAAAGAGTGGAATGAGCACAATGAAACGTATATTCAAGACCTTAAGCGTGACGAGTTCTATGTTTACTATCACAAGCTGGTAGGTATGGACATGGGTCGTAAAGATCACACTGCCCTTATCTTTGGCTACTATGACTTCAAAAGAGCCGCGTTAGTTATCGAAGATGAGCTGACCATGTACGGTCCTGGATGGACAACCATCACCCTCAAGGATGCCATCAAGAAGAAAGAGCTGGAGCTGTGGACTGTTGATATGCAAGCATTTCGACGCATAGCAGATACTAATAACCCTGGTCTACTGACCGATCTATCGAGTCTCCATAACCTATTCTTCATGCCAGTCAAGAAGGAAGCGTCACTGGAGCAGATGGTGAACAGGGTCAGAGAGTGGGTCAAACAGGGTAGGATCATCATCAATCCACGCTGTAAGATGTTGATAGGATGTCTGAAGTATGGGATCTGGGACAAGAACCGTAAAGAGTTCGCAAGGTCTAAAGTGTATGGTCACTTTGACCACTTTGCCGCATTACAGTATCTTTTGATCCACACACCACACACCTCGAACCCTATTCCGGCCACACATGGTCACTTACCTCACAAGTCTTGGCTGGGAAATCTGGACAAGAATGGCGGCTCTAAGAACGCTCAAACCCTTAATAAACTATTCGGCCCTAAAAGGTCGAATTGATGGCTAATTGCCACTTACCGTATATAGGAGAATCATCTACATGGCCGTTAATAGCAAAAGTAAGCCCTACTGGGCAGCAGTTCCTGAAGACGAGATTGCAGATAACATCCTCGAAAGGGTCGATAATTACTACAAATTCATGTCTATGTCTGGTCGTCTTGACCTTCTGCGTCGCAGTTGGGTCTATTACTACCGTCCTAGAGTTACTGGAGCACGCCTCAATCCAACTGGTGAACAGGGTGAATTGACGAGTCTTTCAGTCAACCATTATCGCTCACTCCTGTCTCGCCTAGAGACTATGACTACTGAGCAACGCCCAGCTTTCGAGCCTAGAGCGACCAACTCAGACGTTAAGTCACAATCACAGGTTATTTTGGCCACAGGATTGCTCGACTATTACATGCGTGAAAAGCAGATGGAAGATTTCATTAAGCAAGGTGTTAAGTCTGCCTTGATCTTTGGTGAAGCTTTCGTTCGCTGTGAGTGGGATGCTACTTCTGGTAAAGAATATGGTAAGACCGGAACTGGCGCTATCGCTTACGAAGGCGACATGAAGTACAGTAATTACACGCCGTTAAGCTGTATCCGCGATTACACCAAAGAAAGCCACAAACAAGAAGACTGGTACATCCTAAGAGATGCTCAAAACAAATATACTTTAGCAGCTAAGTTTCCAGACCTGGAAGAAGAGATCCTAGACGACTCCGTTGACCTACTCGAATACGCAGCTACTACAACCCTCCAATCTATTGGCCTGGATGAATCAGATAACATCTTCGTTTACACCCTGATCCATAAGCCAACTCCAGCATTGCCACAAGGTCGATACACGACTTGTCTCGATAACGGTACGGTCATGCAAGATGGCCCATTGCCATACGATGACACGCACATTTACCGCATTGCGCCAGATGAAGAAACAGGCACGATCTTTGGCTATACAGTAGGTTTCGATCTACTCGCGGTTCAAGAAGGTATCGACATCCTTTACAGTACGGTCATCTCGAACCAATCTACGTTTGGTGTCCAGAACATTCTCGTACCAAAAGGTCACGACATCTCTACAAGCCAGATGTCTGGTGGATTGAACGTGATGGAGTACGATAAGGACATCGGTAAGCCAGAAGCTCTAAACCTTACTCAAACCCCGCCAGAAATCTTTAATTTTATCAAGGACTTAGAGCGCACTCAAGAAACCTTGTCGTATGTGAACTCTGTTGCGCGTGGTAATCCAGAAGCTTCTTTGAAGTCTGGTGCAGCCCTAGCATTGGTACAGTCACAAGCCATCCAGGCCACAATGAATCTTCAACAGTCTTATGTTAGATTGGTCGAGAACGTCGGTACTGGAACTATTAAGATCCTTCAAGCTTTCGCAGCAGTTCCAAGAGTTGCTCAGATCGCAGGTAAGTCTAACCGCCCTCTAATGAAAGAGTTCACTGGACAAGATTTGTCAGGTATTAACCGAGTTATGGTTGATATGGGGAATCCACTCACTAGAACCACAGCCGGTAAAGTTAACCTTGCCGATGCTTTAGCCGAAAGAAACATGATTGATAACCCTGATCAGTACATCCAGGTCATTACGACTGGTCGATTGGAACCGATCATTGAGTCTAAACAACAACAAAACTTATTGATTAAGTCTGAGAACGAAAACCTTTCAGAAGGAACTCCACAACGCGCCTTAATCACGGATCATCACCAACGCCACATAACAGAACACTGTATTGTGCTTATGAATCCTGACATTCGTGCTACTCCTAATGATCCTATCGCATTAGCTACTTTGGCCCACATCCAAGAACACATGGACATGATGCAAAGACCGGAAGTTCAACAACTTATGCAGGTTCTTCACCAAGAAGCTCCACCTGCTCCGATTGCTCCTCCAGGTATGCCGCAAGGTGCTCCAGTTGGTCCAGCTATGGATGCAACTAACCCAGTTCAAGCCCAAGCTGCTAATGTGAACCCGCCAAACATGCCATCTCCACCACAAGGTGCAGATGCTGCAAGTGCAAACATTATCAACGCCAATAAAGGCCAATAAATTAACTAGACCTAAGCATTAAGCACGGTCAATAACCGCCCATACAAACGGCAGGAGAATCAAAATGGCTGATCCAGTCAATAACGTCCCAAACCCAGCTAATCCAGCAGCCCCAAAAGCGGAGCCAGCTAAGGCTGAACTTCCAGCGCTAGACCTATCTAAGATCTCTGGAGCTGAAGCATCTGCACTTGTGGCCCAAGCGAAAGCTGAAAACAAGTCCATCGAGCAAGTTTACGCAGAACGTCAAGCAGCTCAAGGTGGCAGATCCCAACCAAAACCCCAATCAAATCAAGAAGCTGTGAAAGAAGCTGCAGCTGAAGCTAAGCGTAAGCTAAAGATCGACAACGAAGAAGTAGACGAAGAAGAAGTTCTGAAAGTCTACAAAGCCCGTAAGTCTCACCAGCAAGCAGCCAATAAAGAACTCCAAGAAGGGAAGATTCTACGTAAGCAGGCTGAAGAGTTTATCTCAATGATGCGTGACCCAGAGAAGGTCAAAGAAGTCATGACCAAACTTGGTTATACTAAAGAGCAATTACGCGCCATGTCAGAGAAGATTATCGTGTCTGATCTGGAAGAAGAGATGCTCGATCCTAGAGAGAAAGAGCTGAGAGACACCAAAGCTAAGCTTAAACGCCATGAAGACATGGAAAGACAGCAACAAGAGCAACTTGAACAGCGTCGTCTTGCAGAAATGCGTGAAAAGTACCAGAAAGAGTTCAATGAGCAGTTCGTAAGTGCTCTAAAAGAATCAGGTTTGCCACCAACTAAGCCTATGGTCGCTGAAATGGCCAAGTATATCTCTCGTTCTGCTAAGATCGGGTTCAAAATGACCCCACAAGAGGCAGCTCAGTTGGTTAAAGAGGACATCCAAATGGCTCACCAACGCTTGATCGGGGATTCAGATGGCGAAATGCTGATTAAACTCCTTGGCGAGAACGTAGCTAATAAGATCCGTCAGTACGACACCTCGAAACTGAAAGATCCTAACCAGAATCTTAGAACCCCGTCTCACCAAGCCCCACAAGAAGACCGTCGTGAACGTGGAAGCCCTAAAAAGCGCATGACCCCACAAGAATGGCGTCTTCATAAGATGGGTAAAAAGTAATCCTAACAGCCTCCAGCCCGTTCTGGAGGCTTTTTTAACACTTAGTTTAAGAATTTTGCCACTTACAGTATAGGAAACCCACAAGGTCACGGCGCTACGGCTACCAACTAGATCTTTGATTCCTGTCAGACAGAATCCACAAGGCGCTACGGCTACCTTAAAGAGTAAGTCAAAAAACTCGTAACCTAACGAAACTATTAACTTATTTTTAGACTTTTTCTCAAAAAGTCATATTCTTTAAGGAGAATACAATGGCTATTAACACTGGCGACCTAAACTCACTCTATAAAGTTGCATACGCTAAAGGCGTAGAAGACTTGATCCCTAAAGCGTCGAAACTTATCGACATGATCCCTTTCGTTCCTTCAGAAATGCAGAACGGTAAGCATTACGAACAACCAGTCGTACTTGCAGCTGAACAAGGTTTCACTTACTCCCTCGATTCTCAGAACGCATACGACCTTAACGATTCTATCGGTATGGCAATGCAATCTGCTATCGTCCCTGGTGCAGACATCGTCCTTGACTCTACTGTTGGCTATAACCAAGCTGCCCGTGCATCTCACTCGGCTACTTCGTTCAAGTCTGTAATGAGTACCAAGTTCGAGAACATGCTTAAGTCGTCTGAAAAACGTCTTGAGATCGCAATGCTTTACGGCCAAACAGGTATCGGGGCAACTCCTGCTACTCAAACTGTCGTAATCTCTGATACTAAATTCGTTACTTTCAGCCTTACAGCTGCTAGCTGGGCGACTGGTATCTGGTCTGGTTCTGAGAACGCTCTCATTATCCTCCGTCTTGCTTCTACTAACGCTGACACTAACGTATCTGGTTCATTCAAGATCGTTCAAGTTGACGTTGATAACCGCGCTCTTAAACTTGAGTGTACTGACGGTACTGCCGCAGCTAACTTCAAAACTGCCGTGGATGCAGCTGCTCACAACATCTACTTCTTTGGCTCTGCTGCTGGTGCAACTTCTACTTTCGCTTTCGCTGAGATGGCCGGTCTGAAGAAAATCATCACTAACACTGGTTCATTGTTCGGAATTGACGCCGCTACATACGACCTGTGGAGAGGTAACTCAGTTGCTGTTTCTGGTCAGTTGACTATGGCGAAAGTCTTGTCTGCTGTATCTAAAGCAGTTCAACGCGGTCTGGATTCAGACGCAGTAGTTATGGTTAACCCATCTACATGGGCTGACCTTGCTTCTAACCTTGCTGCTCTTCGTCGATTCGATGGCTCTTACTCTCGTAAGAAAGCCGAAAACGGATCTGAAGAACTCGAATACGTTTCTCAGAACGGTGCGTTGAAAATCGTATCTTACAACCTCATCAAAGAGGGTGACTGTTTCGTGTTCCCAGAAGACAAAGTAATGCGTATCGGTGCGCGTGACCTTGGATTGAATGACCCTACGCGTCCACAAGATGAAATCTTCTTCACAATCCCAGGTAAAGCTGGTGTTGGTCTAAGAGCATACACTAACCAAGCTATCTTCCTCGAAGCTCCAGCTCAAGCAGTGTACATCTCTGGAATCGTAAACTCCCTGTAACCAAAAACTGAATGGGGGAGCGTGTACAGGCTAGTATATGTTCTGCTCCCCCATAAGGTTCTCTAAAGGAGAAACACGATGTCTAAACAACTAATTCTAATTGACACTGCACTATCTAAAGCTGGCTTTCAGTCAGAATGCGATCTTGCTCCTGGCCAATTGCCTGCTCTTCAAAACCTAGAAAATTACCTTGCTGCGATCTCTGGTGGAAACCAATCTGCTGTTATCGACTGTAATGTTGGCGCTATCCAAGCCACTGCTTCTGTTACCTCTACTGGTGCAGCTACTGCAGCCCAGACTATGAAACTTTGTAATCAAACTATTGAAGCCGTTGCTTCTGGCGCAGATCCTGCTGCTGGTGAGTTCAACGTAAGTGCTACCCCTGCCACTCAGGCTGAGAGCATTGCACTGGCTATCAATTCTTTACCTGCTCTTTCTGGTCTTGTCACTGCCGAAGCTAACCTCGGTGTTGTAACTATCACTGCGGTCGTTCCTGGTATCGCTGGTAACGCTTTTGAGTGTGCTGACGTTGATCTTGCCAACGTAACTGTAGCTGGGTTCTCTGGCGGTTCTAACGGCACTGTCACTCGCCTAAATTTTCTTTAACTAAAACCTAAACGGGCTGGGGAAACCTAGCCCTTTCTAATTGGCTCATACACCTCAATCATCATTTTTGGTCTATCGGGTGTAACTCCACATAGAACAAGCCAAAGGTGAACCTTGAGTATCCCTCTTAACATTAACGGCACAGATTATTTCTA
>Ga0172380_10008758_pt1 | contig 10940 bp, 9 predicted proteins | sample Leawe162metaG_FD_119747 | JGI IMG/M metagenome (GOLD analysis project Ga0172380, IMG submission 119747) | Leachate microbial communities from a municipal landfill in Southern Ontario, Canada - Leachate well 162 metaG | ecosystem: Engineered > Solid waste > Landfill > Unclassified | place...
GGCTTTAATAAGCCCCTCTATTTTTTCTAGCTATAGGTGTATTAATATACATTATGCGAAGTATCGTTAAACCAAGCTTTTAAGCTAAATAGCCTATAGAACTATTCCCCCGAGCCTTTATGCTATAATTAAGTTATGGATAAAAATAAAACAATTATAAAATACTTAATTGATTTCTTAGACTACTGTGAAATTGAAAAAGGTTTGTCATCTAAGACCCAGGAAAACTATACCCGTTTCTTGCGGAAATTTTTTAACTGGCTACGAGAGACTAAGCAGGAAGGATTAAAACCCGCTTCCCTGACGCCTGAGACTATTTGGCGCTATAAAGTGTACTTATCACGTCATATTGACCCTAGAAGCCGTAAAACCCTTAAAAAAACTACCCAAAACTACTATTTAATCGCTTTACGCTCACTTTTATCATTTTTTGTGGAAAAAGACATTGCTTCCCTGCCGCCCTCAAAAATAAAGTTAGCTAAAGATAAAGGTGATAAGGAAATTAAGTTTTTAAAATTAGAACAGTTATCCCGACTCTTATCCTCACCTAGTGATAAAACAGTTATCGGTTTAAGGGATAGATCATTACTGGAAACTCTTTTTTCTACCGGTTTACGTGTCGCGGAATTAGCTGCCTTAGACCGCGACCAATTACGTATTAAAGATGAAACTAAGGATTTAGAGATATCAGTAGTCGGAAAAGGTTCTAAAATTCGCACAGTTTATTTCTCCGGGCGGGCGGTTAAAGCTCTGCGCGTCTATTTAAACGAACGCAAGGATATGGACGACGCTTTATTCATTAATTATCGACGTGGAGCCGCTAAGAGTGGTCAGGAACGACGTTTAAGTGTTAAAAGCATTGAAGATATCGTTAAAAAGTATGTCCTTATTGCCGGTTTACCGGTGATGGCCACTCCCCATACTTTACGTCATTCTTTTGCCACTGACCTTCTTAATCAAGGCGTAGATTTAAGAACGGTACAAGAATTTTTAGGTCACAGTAATATTGCTACGACCCAAATTTATACTCACGTCACCAATAAGCAACTTCGCGATATTCATCGTAAAGTACATGAAGGGCGAGAGTTTTAATTATTTTTAATAAAAACCAGGAATATTAATCCTGGTTTTTTGTATTCAAATTTTTGTATTAAATATTTAAGGAAGATAGATTTCTGGATCTACTGGTAAGCCGTTCAAACGAACCTCAAAGTGTAAATGAGGTCCAGTAGTAAATGATCCGGAACCAACACCACCCGGCATGCCACCACTACGGCCTATGGCTTGTCCTTGAGTAACATACTGGTCTGCTAAGACATATACAGCGGAAACATGACCATAAACTGTGGAGAGACCATTACCGTGAATAAGCATAATATAGGAATATCTGGTACTACCATCAAATTTAACCTTAGCAACATAACCATCGGCAGCGGCCGTAAGGGTGGTTCCCTGTTTCGCTCTAATATCTACGGCTGAATGTTCACCAATAATGGTTCGATAAGGATAATCTGCATCGTGGAAAGAAGCAACAATAACATTTTTAGGCACAGGCCAAGCGATGGTATTATTACCGTTATCTAAAATATTTCTATCTTTTTGTGACATTTTCTGACTCAAAATTCGAGCAGTATTAGCAATATCCGCTTCGGCTTGTTGCTGTTCCCTCTTAGCTTGTTGCAAAAGAGACTGATAGCGTTCTTCCGAGGACTTAGTGGTAAGTAATAAATTACTTTTATTAACTTGGTCATAAGATAAGTCGTCTTTTTTTTGCTGCAATTTATCCTTTAAGTCACTTAGATCTTTATTTTTCTGGTCCAAATCTATTTTATTTTGATCTAGTTTATCCTTATCAAGTTTAAGTTTGCCCACGCTACCAGTTATTTCATCATTAGTATCGGATAGATATTTAGCTTGATTCAAAAATTCAGTTAAGGAATTATTTAAAAGTAAAATCTCTAAAGTGGAAACTTGGTCCTGTTTATACATAGAACTTAACAAGTTGGCAATGTGTTGTTTTCTGGTTTCAATAGATTTATCTAAATTATCACTATCAATTTGTATCTTTTGTAATTCAAGATTAGTTTTATTTATTTCTAAATTAGCCTTGTCAATATCAAGTTGAGCTTGAGACAAGCGATCGTCTAATATAGATAATTGATTGCTTAAACTGGCCTTATCTTTTTGCTTAGCAGCAATTTGTGCCTCGTATTGCTGTTGTTTACTTTGTAAGTCCTGTAACTGCTTTTTTTGTTCCTGAATCTTTAAATTTAATTGATTAATTTCGTAGTCACTGCTAGCACTTTGGCTAAAAACAAAATTACCACCTATTATCAAGCTGGTTAATATAATTGCTAAGCTAGTAATTTTAAATATTTTTGAAAACATCATTATTTAACTTTTTCAATTTAAATATTATATCATATTTTTCAATTTTTGTAAATTTTACTGTAATATTTATAGGTTTCAGCGGAAATGACTTGTATAGCTTTCTCCATTTTAGAAAGATCGTCACCACGAGTCATAACACAAATTAAATAATTATTTTTAGGAATATATACTATACCACAATCATGGAGTTGCAGTTTCCCCTCAAAATTTCTTTCTCCAAATTTATGAGCCAATACAGTTCCCTCGGGTAAGCCCGCCACTAAACCAGCTTCAAAAGAAGATTTTGTTAAAAGTCCCAAAGCTAATTCCGACATGTCGCGATCTAGGTAGGAAGAATTATAGAGTATTCTGAAAAATGAGGCATAATCAACAACGGTCATAAAATTTTCAAGTTGACCACCAGTTGGAATACTTATATTTAAATCAGAGTAAATTTTATTTAATTTTTGATCGTCAATATTTTTGATTAAAGTATTAGCAGACAGGTTGTCAGAATAGGAAATCATTCGAATTAAGAGCTCTAATACGGTATATTTTTGTCCTCCTATTATTTCTTTTTCTGGCACAATATTTTGGTCTAAGGCCTTGGGGTCAATTACATCAATTTGAATTTTTTTTTGCAATAAATTAGAATCATCTTCTGCCAGTTTTAAATAGGTAATTAATATAGGCACTTTAAGTAAGCTAGCGGGAGAAAATTTTTCAATGGCATTAATTCCTATCCAAGGACCATTATTCAAATCGCGGATATAAACAGCCGCATCGCTTATGTTATTTTTATTAGTTTCATCCGTAATGATTGCAGTAATTTGATTTTTTAAATTTATACTTTCTTGATCCCCAAGGCTTGGCGATGTGCACTCTAATAAGGGGCTTATATATTTATACTTGTTATTGCCTATTTGGTGTATTTCTCCGACTTCGGTAGGTGATGAAGAGTTTATAAAATTAAGAGACACTATAGTTATAAAAATAGAAAAAATTATTATCAAGCAAAAGAAAAACCAGGAAACATTAAGCCTGTGTTGATTATTAAATAATTTTATATTTAATACTATTTGGGAAAGTTTCATAAGTTGTTACTAGCCTGACTGACTCTTTTTAGACTCTCATCTCTACCTAAGGCCTCAGCTACCTCAAATGGCCCCGGACTGTTCTTTAAACCGGTTAAAGCGACTCGCAGCGGTCCTAAATATTCACCATTTTTATAATCGTGGTCTTTTATCCAGGTTAATAAAGTCTTTTCTAAATATTCTTTAGTCCAATCACTAACTTTTATTTTTTTTAACTCTTCTTCCAACTCTTTCAGATTTAAGCGGGTTTGCTCTAAGCTAATTTTTTTCCAACACAATAATTCTGGCTCGTACTTTGGTAATTCAAATAGAAAATCAGTTAAAGAAACTATATCACTTATTTTTTTTAAGCGGTCACTAGCGAGCGCAACAAATTTTAAAAGTTGCGTCTGATCATTAAATTTTCTACCAGCAGCTTCTAAATAGGGGCGACATAAATCTGCTAATTCAGATAAAGGTTTTTTTCGTAAATAATAACCGTTATAGTAATCTAATTTTTCTAAATCAAAAATAGCCGGACTAACTCCCATCCCGGAGACAGAAAAAGACTTTTCTAATTCTGTTAATGTCCATATTTCTTTATCATCTTTAGAGTGCCAACCTAAAAGAGCGCAGAAATTAATAATAGCTTCCGGGAGATAACCTTGATCACGATAATTTTCTACATAAACATCACCTTGACGTTTACTTAACTTACCGCCCCCTTTATTCATAATTAATGGCAGATGAATAAATTTTGGTGGCGTCCAGCCAAAGGCTTGATATAATAAAATATTTTTAGGAAAAGATGACAGCCATTCATCACCACGAGTGACATGAGAAATTTTCATTAAATGATCGTCAACTATGTTGGCAAATTGGTAAGTAGGGATACCGTTAGATTTAATTAAAACCTGATCATCTAAATCTTCCGCTCGAAATTTTATATCACCTCGCAACTCATCATGAACTAACACTTCGCCGCTTAAAGGCATGGCTTGTCTAATTACAGACTTTTCTCCCTGAGCGACTCGTTGCTTAACTTCCTCCGAGCTTAAAGTGCGACAAAGACGATCATAACGTGGTGCTTGCTTATTTTTTTCTTGCTCGGCGCGCATTGTTGTTAATCTATCCTCCGTGCAAAAACAGCGATAAGCACTGCCCTTGGCTAATAATTCGGCACTTAATTTATTATAAATATCTAAACGCTCCATTTGTCGATAAGGACCATAGTTACCGCCGACACCATAACCTTCGTCAAATTTGATGCCAATCCATTGTAAAATTTTTATTAAGCTCTCTCCCGCTCCCGCTACTTCCCTTTTTTGGTCAGTGTCCTCGAGGCGTAAAATAAATACACCACCCTGACTTTTAGCCAAAAGATAGCCGAATAAAGCCGTTCGCAGATTGCCGATATGAAGTAAACCGGTGGGAGAGGGGGCAAAACGAAAACGAATTTTATTGCCGCCTAGTTTATAAGCAAAAATTCGCATATTTATAAGTTTAAAGATTTAAATTTTTCTAAAAATATTTTAGCATTAGCTTGACGAACGGTATGAACGATTTCTACTAGTTTATCTTCATCCACCCATTTCCAAGCGGAATGATCCCAGAAATTTATTTTTATCTCATCATCTTGCCCGGTAAATTCGGCAATATATAAACTTTGTTTTTGTCCTTTATAGTCAAATTTATATTTTTTATTTTCATGATCCTGACGCTTAGGTTCGTAATGATAATTCCTTGCCTTATTAGAAAATTTATAACGAGAAACATTTTTAAATACCCCTCTGCTAATAAAATTTTTAACGTTAGTTTCTTCTCTTAGTTCGCGAGCTCCCGCTATTTCTGGCCCTTCCCCGTCTAAGCCTCCTTGTGGCAATTGCCAATGATTTATTTCATCACTTCTTTCTACTACTAATATTTTATTAATTCCCTCCTCTTTTTTATATAACATACAGGCCACATTGGGGCGATATAAATGCGGATTAATAAAACGAGATACCATGACTTTAGTTAAGAAAACGCAAGTGGCATTATATATTCTTTTTAGGCGTCGGGGCTGGCGGACTAAACGCCAAAGCCATTCTAAACCTAAACGACGAAATACTTTGGGGGCTCGTTTAGCTCGTCCTGTAATATAGTCAAAGCTGCCCCCGATCGCTAAGGCTAGTTTAACTGACGGCCAATTTTTTAAACCATGATAAATATTTTTTTCTTGATACGGACAACCAAAGGTATTAAAAAGTATAGTTGGAGAAAAGGTATTAATTTTTTCATTTACTTCTTTTGATAAATGTCCTTCCCTATTAGTGTCTATTACTAATACGTCTAGAGTGGGGTATTGTTTGTTAAGAGAGTCTTTTATATCTTGAGCGGAAGATAAACCATCCTTCCAATTAAGAATTAAAGTTTTAATATTTTTCTGACTAGATATTTCCAAAATTTCTTTTGTTAGATCAGCTCCAGTTTGACGAAATATCTGCTCGCCGAAAAGCCAAGCGGCAATCTTTAAACCAAAACCATCAGCCAAAGATAAGTCAGCGCGATTAAGAATATAAAATAATTCCTCATTTTGATGTGAAGTTAATATAATCTCCGGATTAGGCGTAACGATGTAATGTTGTCCGCCGTCTTTAAGAAATTCTATAGATTTTTCTAGGACCTCGGTTGCTGAGTATTCTCCCAGGTTTATTCCTAAAATATTAGCCATAAGTTCTAAAGTATATAGCTTAATCTTATTATAAAAAGAGCCTTTCGTCAAAGTTAACCTAGTATTTTAGACGCTTTAATTAAAAAACCCCATTTGTAGAAAAATGGGGCTTAATTTCTTTGCGCTTGTATTTTTACAATGCGCTGAAATTAATTATTAAACCAACGGTTAGCCTGTCCGCATTTATATTGCTTAATTTATATAAGCAATACACAGAAACAAAATCATCTCTATTGGGTTTATGAATGGAGAGCTCGATTCCTGGGCCAAAAGTACTTTGGCGATCGCCTTTACTAAAATTATATAGTCCTATTAACTTAGGACTTATAAAAATTCCAGAGATAGGAATGTTAACAAGGCTTAATTTTCCGGAGATTGATAAAAACCCCTTATTCCAAACAGGGTCCTTTATCTGGACATTGTCCCAATACGCAGTTTTTTGCTCAGATATTGGAATTTGAGTGTTAACATTCAACTGTATTCGGGGAAATATAGACAAAACATCTCTTTTCCAGAGACTGAAATCTAGACCTGCTTGTAACAACCAATCTTCTTGTTCGCCTGAATACAGAGAAACATTACCATTGTCTTTGTTGTATTTAACTCCAATGCTCGGGCTAAACCAAGTATCGAAGTTATTATTCCCGAACAAATTATTAGAAAACCAGCCTAACAAAATTCCTCCCCCTATTTCTTTAGCATTTCCCTGATAACCACTAGCATCGCTATTACCAGAAATTCCTCCGCTGGCATACGGGCCGTACATAAATGTTTCAGTTTTGTGTATAAAATAATTTAGATACACTCCATAATAGCTGTTATCACTGAAAGCATTGTTTTCCAAATTTCCAAAACCAGAAACAGTGGCCCTGTCTAAATATTGGGCTTGCAGGGGCACGGAATTTATCAAAAAAAGAAAAGAAATTATAGAAAGAAGCATTAGCTTTTTCATTGTGAATCCTCCCGGATTATTTATTAATGTAAATTACTTACGGATATTCCCGTTTAAGGCTGGAACATTCGTAAATTGCCGAATTTTAAAACTCAGCTTTAAATTTACTTAAGACTAGTTGCTAATAAATTAACAACATTTTTAGTTATATCATTCCAGTTATATTCTTTTTTGACTCTAATAGCGGCGGCCTGACCAAATTTTTTGGTCTTTTCCGGGCTCATCAATAAATATTGAAGCTTTTTTTGTAAATCAACACTATCATTAACTTTAAAAGTTAAACCGGTATCAGCAATGCCTTCTAAATTCTGCGGGATATCGCTCACTAAGCAGGCTAAGCCCCAGCTCATCGCTTCCAGTAGCGCTAAGGACAAGCCTTCATATTCCGAAGGTTGCACAAACAAATAAGCGTTAGAGAATAATTCCTGTAAAGTTTCACCATCTTGATTACCGGTCAAAATAATTCTATCGTCATCACGCGCTAATTCCTGCAACTCTTGGACATACTCATCGGTATGAGCTGAGCCACCAACAATAACTAATTTTTTAGTAGTATCTGTCTTTTTAAAAGCATTAATCAAGTGATGAACACCTTTATGACGCACTAAACGACCGATGAAAACAATGTAATTTCCTTTTTCTAGACCCCAACGTATAATATTTTTAACCGGGACTTTCGTCATCACATCAGTTCCTAGAGGAATATAAGTCGGAGTGAAACCATATTTCTTTTCTACATATTGAACAAGATCGCGAGAAATAACAATTACTTCATCCGCTAAGTGACAGCCAAGGTATTCTCCGATGTGTAGCCAAGCGCGAGCCAGTCTTCCCCATTTAGCGTGATAGTAATCCTGACAATGGAAAGTAAAGGTAATAGGGGTGCCTGGTTTAAAAATTTTTAATAACCAAATTAAAGAAGCCGGGCCAATAGATTGTAAATTTATAACATCCACTTTTCTAAAAATGACATCTACAATAGCAAAAAAAGTATTAGTTATTGCCTCTAAACTACGAGTATTAATACTAGGAACGGAAACAATTTTAAAACCACGATATTCTTTTAATCCTTGGCTATAATATTTGCGAGAATACAAAAAAACTTCATGGCCAGCGCTCGCTAAATGAGCGGCCAAGTTTTCCGCATATCTTTCTACCCCGCCATTTCTAGTTGGAGCACCTTTTTGTCCAATTAATGCTATTTTCATAACTTTTAATGTTCATAAGATTATATAACATATCAATAGTTTTGTCAAGGGAAATAAAAAATGGAGTGAGTCAAATAAGCTTGTTGCTTATTGTCTCACTCCATTGTCAAAACTTATATATACTAACTTAAAGTTTTGACACAAAGGCCCAACCCTCCCAATGATTTTGAGCGTCTGCCGGGATTGTTCCGGTTAGTACGTGATTTGGAATAATGCCACCGGTCCTTATTACTGACTCAATGTCACCTATTCTTTGAAGGTCGGATGGGGTAATATATCCTGCTAAGTCGCCTCTTGCCTCCAAAATAGAAGGTTTTAAGAGCTCGTGAGGCAGATAGGCTGGATAGCCCTTACCGTTACCAATGTATACGCACCATATTTGACTAGGAGCACCATAAACTCGATAGGTGTAATTATTACCATCAAGTTTAAAATATTGCCCAGAGTCTTTGTACATGAATTCTGGTGTAGCATCGCCGCCAGCATCATCATACAAACGTTTGCTTATATAGTATGTTGTATAACCGTCTATATAAGAAACTTTAAAGTCTCCATCCCTGAATCTGCCGACAACCGTTTTGTCAGTTGTAGTAGGGGCAGTCATCCTGGTAGTTGTAGGGGCGGGCGTAACAGTCGGGGCGGGAGCTGGAGTAAAAGTATACTCCTTTTCTGTTAGAGGTGAGGGCAAAACTGGAGTATGTAGGTTACCAACTGTTTTATTTAACTTTTTCAGTTGATCAACAACCGGCTTCATATTAGATCTTGCTTTAATACAATCCTCTTTCTCTTTCAACAGTAGAGCGATACTGTCTCTTAATGCTTGATTCTCTGCTGTAAGACAGATAATCTGTGCCTTGTAAATATCAACCATCTCAATAGCTGACATACTTACAGTTTCTTCTGTGGTATTAACCACGGCGACTGGTGCTGTTTTTTCAAAAAGTCCAAAAGAGTTGAACTCAAATAAAAAAATAGCAAGTAGGACTACTACTATTAATCCTGCGGTGTAATAATTATTCCATCTAATCATAGTACTTCTCCTTCTATTTTTTATGAAATTATTTATGTTAACTTTATTAAATTGTGAACGTGCATCTGCAAATTTGATGGGCTAATATTTTATTCGCCAATCAAATTTACCCGGCTAAGCTATAAGACTTAGCCGACAATATTTCTCATGTTACCACTAAAATGCGTTCCCGAATTATTATGGCGCTGATAATCTTCATGATAGTCATCTTGCCCACTGACTGGAATTTCCTGTCTGGCGGCCGTTAAATGATTGTAGTCAGGACGAGTATAAACAGGAATACTAACCTTAGTTCCCTCTTTAGCCACAGTGACACTTTCCTCAACTCTAGCAACACTTTCTTTTTTAACTCTTTTTGCCGGGAAATAATAAACATAACTAAAACTGAATAAGATCCCTAAAATCAAAGCCGTGATAAAATTTAACAATAAATTAGGTTTAACCGGCCAAGAAGATAAAATCGGTTGATCGATAATTTTTATTTTTAAATTATCGCCACTATTCTGATATAGACCATTCTTAGCTATAAGTAGATTATTAACGGCTAGTGATATATTTTTAGCCTGAGTTTGATCGGGATAATAAATATCTATTTGAATAATGCCGGTATCACCAACATTTTGAATAGAAATAGTTTCCTTCCACTTTTTAATCTGGTCCTTATAATTAGAACCAAAATAACTCCAATCTATCCGAGAGTCAGAACTAGAAAGTAATTCAAAGAAAGAACCGGAATAAGCGGCTTCAGTGAGAAGTGAGCCTAAATATTGATTGGATTTAGCCAGATTATAAGAGTCTAAGCTGGGGTTATCTTGAATAATCAGTAAACGAGAACTGGAACGATATTTCAAGGTCTGGCTCAGACTAACAATAGCGGCTAAAACTACAAATAACAAAACAATAAGAAAAATTATTTTCCCACGTTTTTTGATAATAGCGAAAAAGTTTTTGACTTCCATAAAATAATGTTTTTGCCTTCTATTGCTTAACGGTGAATAATAACATTATTTTTTTATATAGTCAAGGGGTATGCTAATGAAGTTTGTTTTTTACTAATTTTAAGTAAATATTGACTAAGGCTGTTAAGTGTTCGCCCTGCTTCAATTTAGCAGCGGTCTTCAGAGCCTTACTAATAATATTATTTCTGTCCTCCTGATTTAAGGAAAATACTGAATTTATTTTTTCTTGAAGTTCAGCTTTATTACCCGCTTCAAACAAAAAACCGTTAATCCCGTCTTGAATTATCTCGGTAAAACCACCAATTTGACTAGCAATAATTATTTGTCCATATGCCAAGGTTTCTAGAAGGGCGAAGGGCATATTTTCCAACCAACGCGATGGCATTACTACCGCTGTTGCCATTTTTATCTCTTTAGCTATTTCTTCTTTTGATAAATGTCCTAAAAATTGAAATTGTCCTTGAGAAATTTCTAGCGCATAATCTTTTTTCAATATTTCTTCTTCCGGCCCGGCTCCAGCTAGATGTAATGTAAAACCATTAGTTTTAGCAACTGCGAGTAAATCATCTACGCCCTTCTCTGGGGCAAAACGACCAAAATAAAGTAGATAAGGCGCTGAGACTGAGGAAATATTA
>Ga0172380_10008759_pt1 | contig 10939 bp, 6 predicted proteins | sample Leawe162metaG_FD_119747 | JGI IMG/M metagenome (GOLD analysis project Ga0172380, IMG submission 119747) | Leachate microbial communities from a municipal landfill in Southern Ontario, Canada - Leachate well 162 metaG | ecosystem: Engineered > Solid waste > Landfill > Unclassified | place...
ATCAAATTACCTGGGCATTCGGGCACCTGGTCGAATTGAAAGAACCCGATGATTATCATGCCGAATGGAAACGCTGGACCTTGGCGTCGCTGCCGATTATCCCCGAACATTTTGAATTGAAAGCGAGGGGCGATGCCGGCGCGCAAAAACAGTTAAACATCATCAAGCGCTTATTTAAAGCCGCTGACGAAATTATTTGCGCAACCGATGCCGGAAGAGAAGGCGAGCTGATTTTCAGGTATATCTTGTCGTGGTCGCAATGCCTGCACAAGCCGTTTAAGCGCCTGTGGATCAGTTCGCTGACCGATGAGGCGATACGCCGGGGTTTTGCCGAATTACAGGATGGCGACAGGTACGAAGGACTGTATCGTGCCGCACGGTGCCGTAGCGAATCGGACTGGATAGTCGGTTTGAATGCGACGCGGCTTTATACGCTGAAATTCGGCGGGCAAGGCGTCTTATGGACGATAGGGCGTGTGCAGACGCCGGTGCTGGCGATGATTGTGCAAAAAGACCGGGAAATTGCCGATTTTGTTGCGAAGGATTTTTGGGAATTGCATGTGCTGTATAGGGACGCCGATTTCCTTTACACCAGCGGACGCTTTGAACAAAAGAGCGATGCAGAAATGCTGTGTACGGCCTGCGCCGGACATGATTTCGAGATTACCTCTGTCAAAGGCAAAAAAGACACCATCAATCCGCCGTTATTGTACGACCTGACAGATTTGCAGAAAGACATGAGCATACGTTACGGGTTCACCGCCGAGCATACATTAAGCTGCGCGCAGCAACTCTACGAAAAAAAGCATATCACTTATCCGCGTACGGACAGCCGGTATCTCAGCCATGACGTCAAGCCGGCTATTAAACCTTTGTTGGAAAAACTGCGCGCACATTTCAGCGAACCGATAGCGGGACTGGATATTGAAAATCTTGACTTAAGCCATCGCTATTTTAATGACGGCAAAGTCACCGACCATCATGCGATCATCCCGACAAGCAGTCTGCCCGGAACCTTAAACGGCGATGAAGGCAAGGTTTATGATGCCATTGCGATCCGCTTGATTGCGGCGTTTTATCCGCCGTGCATCAAGCGGATTACGACGGTTTTGGGGCGCGTCCTGGATGCAGACATCACATTTAAAACAACCGGTACGATCATCGAAGCGCCGGGCTGGCAGGCGTTATATAAAAACACGGCGACTGGCGATAAAGACCAGAAGATTTTGCCCCATTTTATGCAGGGCGAAACCGGGCCGCAGCAGCCGTCGATTACCCAGGGCAAAACCACGCCGCCTAAACCCTATAACGAGGCGAGTTTGTTGGGCATGATGGAGTCGGCGGGCAAAACCTGTGACGATGAAGCACTCAAGGAGGCGTTAAAAGAAAAAGGACTCGGTACGCCGGCGACTCGCGCATCGATTATCGAGGTGTTAATCAAGCGCGGCTATGTGCAGCGGCAAAAGAAAGCCTTGCTCAGTACCGAATCCGGCCGTCACCTGATCTCAATCATCAGCGATGAGCGCTTGAAATCGGCGGCGCTGACCGGCGAATGGGAAGCCAAGCTCAAGCAAATAGAACATAAGGCCTACGATCCCGAACAGTTTATCGCCGAGATTATCCAGTTTACGCAAAACATCAAGGATGCTGCGGACAAACCGCTTTATGACGACAGCCGCTTAGGTGACTGTCCGCTGTGCCGAAAACCGGTTATTGAAGGCAGAAAAGGCTACGGTTGCAGCGATTGGAAAAATGGTTGCAAGTTTGTGTTATGGAAGGAAATTTATGGCGTACCGGTTACCCAGGCTATGGCCGGCCAGTTGCTGCAAAACTCCCGCACCTTACAGGCCTACGCCATCAAACCGGACGATAAGGTGCTGACGGCGCAGCTGACGCTCAATAAACGGGGCGAAATCGGCTACAGCATTTCGCAAACAGCCGCGAAGACTAGCCCTGCGGCAGCGCTTGCCGATTGTCCTTTATGTAACGGCGCGATCGTCGAAACCGCCAAAGCATATGGTTGCAGCGAATGGCGTAAGGGCTGCAAGTTGGTGATCTGGAAAACCATCGCACATAAAAAAATCAGTCCCGCGATGGCAAAAAAATTGATCACCAAAGGCGAAACCGGCCTGCTAAAAGGCTTTAAATCGGCTAAAGGCACAGCGTTTGAAGCCAATTTGAAGTTGGTAGACGGTAAAGTTGAAATGGACTTCGCTAAAACATCATGAGAGTGCTTTTTCCTTTGGTCAGAAGTTCAAAGCAAACGATAATAGCGGCATTTATAAACCAACCCAGAGGCAATAATGAGCAACGTATTCAGTTTTACCGGCACCGTAGGCAGGGATGCCGAAGTCAGATATGCACCGTCAGGCATGGCGGTATTAAACGTGACCGTAGCCAACAACATCGGTTTTGGCGACAAGCAGCAGACTTTGTGGATCAGGGTCGTGCTGTTCGGCAAGCGCGCGGAAGGCGCATTGCAGAATTACCTGAAAAAAGGCCAGCAGGTGTTTGTGTCAGGCGAATTATCACAGAGCGAATACAAGGCGAATGACGGCACGACCAGAACCAGCCTGGAGCTTACGGCCAATATCATTGACCTGGTCGGCAAGAGGAATGAGTCGGGTGCGCCCCAGCAAATGCCTGGACGTGCTGAGCAAACACGCTCACCGATGCAGCAGCAAAATGTTGGCCACGATAATTTTGATGAACCTTATGATGACGATATTCCGTTTTAGAGGCTTTTCACTTAACTTGGGATACACCATCTTGTATATCTGGAGATTGCGATGAAACAAGCGACATTTACCGAAGTTCGCAACCATGCCAAGCAGTATTTCGATATTGTCGAGGCTGGCGAATCTGTGCGTGTGCTGCGCAACGGCAAACCCATAGCCGACATTGTCCCTGTCGTGGTCGACCTGCCTTCTTGGAAACGACGCAAGGCGCAGCCCTTGGTATTGGACGGCGTTTCGGTTAGCCGCATGATTCTCGAAGGGCGCGACGCCGACAAGACCTGATGCGTGTTTTTTTCGACTCATCTGCTTTCGCCAAGCGCTATATCAGTGAAGCCGGAACCGATGCCGTGTTGGATTGGTGCGACCGGGCCACAGAGATCGGCTTGTCCGGCATTGCGTTGCCCGAGATCATTTCGGCATTTTGCCGTTTGCACCGGGAAGCAAGGATAACCGACGCGCAATATCGGCAACTGAAGTCATTGCTGTTGTCCGACATTGAGGACGCCGCCGTTTGCGACCTGACTCCTGCGGTGTTGAAGCAGGCGGTGTCGAGTCTCGAAACCAATGTGCTGCGAGGTATGGATGCTATACACATCGGCAGCGCGGTAGCTTTGCAAGCCGATGTTTTCATTTCTTCCGATCGGCGGCAGATTGATGCCGCAGCTCGCGCCGGGTTGGGCGTGGAAATGGTTTAAGCATGAAGCGGTTTGTTACAATTGTTGATGACAAACCGTTTGAAAAAGCAAACGCCTGAATTTAATCAGCAGAACCAGATACGCCCATGAAAAAAGCACCCGGCAAACTCAAACCAGAACGGCAAAAAGTGCAGCTTAATGAATGCAGCCTGCTGGTTCCGGTTGGAAAAAGCAAAAAATTGGCGGCCATGCGCAGCAAGATTCAAACGGCTGCCGCCGCTCCTGTTGTGCAGCCCGCGAATCGGGCAATGAACTCCGACCTCAGCCGTGAAGCTGCGGCAGAGCTGAATATAGCGCAACGGCTTATTGACGAGACCTGTGCAGAAATCATGAGCCGTTTTCCACAGGGAAAACAGCGCAGTCTGTTCAACATTAGATTCGGTTCCGAGGATGCGCTGAAAACGATGACTATCCAGACGGCATTCAAAACATTAGGGATTAATCAACAGAGCGTCAAGATGCGCCTGATTGCCGGGCTGGATTACTACGGCAACAAGGTATCGGGATAGTTTGCCGGAATTTGAACCCATCCGGTTCAACTTTAAGCCGGTTATTGCATAGGCAAAGCCTGCACTCCATAAGCGCTACCATTATCAGCAAACAGTTTCATGAAAGTCCTTGTCTATAACGAACTCAATCCCAAAACCATTCCCGGCTTCGCGAAGCTGCAAAAATACCTGGAAGACGATGACTTCAAGTCGGCGGAGGTTAAAAAAGTCGGTGATAATCTATATCGCGCCCGGCTCAATCAACGCGACCGCCTGCTGTTCTCGATTTATCGCCATCAGCAACAAAGCTATGCGCTGATCCTGGAATTAATCAAAAACCATGCTTACGAAGACTCGCGTTTTCTGCGTCAGGCTGCTAGTATCGATGAAGATAAAATCCCCGTCCTGCCCAAGCCCGATGAAAGCCAGGGGAAAAACCTGGTTTACCTGAATCCAGGCCACAACACGTTTAACCTGCTCGATAAAATCATCTCGTTTGATGACCGCCAGCAGTCGATTTATGACTTGCAACCGCCGCTGATTGTCATCGGTTCGGCCGGCAGTGGTAAAACGGCGTTGACGCTGGAAAAAATGAAACAGGCCGTCGGCGACGTGTTGTATGTGACGCAATCAGCCTACCTGGTTAAAAACTCCCGCGACTTGTATTACGCGCACCATTACGATAACCCCGAGCAGCAGGTCGATTTTTTATCGTTCCAGGAGTTTCTGGAGAGCATCCGGGTGCCGGAAGGCAAGCCGGTCAGCTTCCAGGCCTTCCAGCAGTGGTTCAGTCGCTATCGCCAGGGCCAGATGAAAGATGGGCACAAACTGTTTGAGGAATTTCGCGGCGTTATCACGGGGCCTGCCACCGACAAGAGCTGGTTAAGCCGTGAAGATTACCTGAACCTGGGCGTCAAGGAATCAATCTTCCTCGCGGAAGAACGCAGTGCGGTGTACGACATCTTTGAAAAATACCTGGACTTTTTACAAGACCGGCAGCTTTACGACAGCAATATCGTCAGCCACCAGTATCTACAGCACGTTCAACCGCGTTACGATTTTGTCATTGTCGATGAAGTGCAGGATCTAACCAATATCCAGCTTTACCTGATTATCAAATCGCTACGCCAGGCGCAGGATTTTATTTTGTGCGGGGATTCCAACCAGATTGTGCATCCCAACTTTTTTTCGTGGTCGAAAGTCAAAAGCCTGTTTTACCGGCAGGAAGATTTGCAGACTTCGGATGGGCTGACCCGCATCCTGAACACCAATTACCGCAATTCGCCGCAAGTCACCGACATTGCCAACAAGATTTTAAAAATTAAGAACCAGCGCTTCGGCTCTATCGACAAGGAGAGTCATTACCTGGTCGAAAGCAACGGCCATAACCAGGGCGAAGTGCTGTTTTTACAGGACACCGCCGGTATCCGCCAGGAGCTGGACAGCAAAACCAAAGCCTCGACGCTGTTTGCCGTCATCGTCATGACGAGCGACCAGAAACCGGCGGCGCAGCAGCATTTCAGTACGCCGCTGGTCTTCACGATCCAGGAAGCCAAAGGGCTGGAATATGAAAACATCATCCTCTACAACTTCTTGAGCCAGGAGGAAGCCCGTTACCGCGAAATCAGCAAAGGCGTCAGTGCTGCTGATCTGGAGCAGGACATTAAATATGCCCGCGCTAAGGACAAAACCGACAAATCGCTGGAAGTCTACAAGTTCTATATCAATGCCTTGTATGTCGCGTTGACGCGGGCCGTTAAAAACCTGTACTGGATTGAAAGCAACCCGAAGCAAGCTTTGCTGGAACTGATGGGTTTGTGCGATGCCAAGGCCAGCCTGCAACTCGCCAACCAAAACTCCAGCCTCGATGACTGGCGTCTGGAAGCGCATAAACTGGAACTGCAAGGCAAACAGGAACAGGCCGCGCGGATTCGTAGCGAAATTCTCAAACAAAAAACGCCGGACTGGCAGGTTATTACCGCCGCAACGCTGGCCGAACTGAAACATAAAGCTTTTGAAGGCAACGATAAAAACGCCAAAATGACCTTGTTTGAATATGCCCTGGTCTATGAAGACCGCGACATTATCAATACCTTGCTGAAAACCGAATTTAAGGCCGCCAAGCAACCCGATAAAGGCTTGCAGCTGCTGCAACAGAAGCATTACAGCGCCTACAGTTTTAAAAAGCCCGATGCCGTGCTCAAGCAGGTTAGCCAATACGGCCCGGATTTTCGCAATATCTTCAACCAAACGCCGTTAATGGTTGCCGCGTGGATGGGCAATACCGACGTGATCAAGGCGCTGTTTGAACTGGGCGCCGATACCGGGAAAGTCGATGGCAACGGCTTAACGGCTTTTCAAATCGCACTGGCGCAAGCGGATCGCAGTGATGCCTACGCCAAAAAGAAATTGGCCGATATTTACGAGCAATTGGAACCTACCAGCATGAGCATCCAGGTCGATGGTCGCCTGGTCAAGCTTGACCAGAACGGCATGGAGTTCTTCATGCTCAACCTGATGATCGCGCTGTTTTACCGTGTGATGCCGAAAAAAATGACGTATCGGCTCGAAGGTTTTGCGACCCAGGATTTTATCGATGCGGTAAAACACATCCCTAACAGCATTCTCCCTGAACGCCGTAAACAACGCGCTTATCTGTCCAGCATCCTGTCTAAAAACGAAGTCAGTAAAGATGATAAATACAATAGGAAACTGTTTTATCGCGTGCTGCGCGGCGCTTATCTTTTCAATCCTAGCCTCGCGATCAAAGTGGAAGACGAATGGGTTAATATTTATGACTTGCTGGTCATAGATAGACTGGCGCCGGAATACCATGCCGGGCAAGACTGGTGGCATCGGGATTTAAACGAGCGCGTCGAAAAGGGTATGGCCGTCTGTAAAGACTTGTTGAGGCAGTTGATTGCGGAAAAATAAGGATGAACCGGTGTTTCAGCGCGTGCTCGGCACTGTTTCTTACGGAGTGGACTAAATCACTTGTGCCATAAAGTCAGTAAAAATGGTATACGAAGAACAATATTCATCAATAGGCGTGCAGATTTTACAGATGGCTGGCATGGGCGATAGTCCATTTTTTCAATTCAATGGCTAAGGTATAAAAATGGCAATTAAATCAGGTACAACAGGTAATGATACGGTAACGGGTTCGGCGGCTTGGGATACGCTCTATGGTTTGTCTGGCGATGACTTATTGTCCGGCGGCAGCGGGCGGGATATTTTGTCCGGAGGCGACGGCAATGATGTCCTGGAAGGTGGGGCAGGTGCGGATTCCTTACATGGCGGTACCGGTGCCGATGTTTTTAAATATAGCCGATTTGATGATGCCGGCGGCGATAAGATCGTCGATTTTTCCGCTGGAGATACTATCGATTTTGCGGCGATTACCGGAGTAAACTTTATCGGCAATGCCCAGTTTACGGGTGTGGCGGGGGAAGTTCGCTATTATTCCCTTATCTATGCAGGCAGCATGAATTATAGCAATACCTCTTTCATTGCAGTGGATAGCGATGGTGATGCTGAAGAAGATGTGGTTTTAGAACTTGTCGGCCGGGTTAATTTTACGGAAACTGCAACAGGATCACGGATATTAGCGCTTGCGCTTAATCAAACGGTGAATGGAAGCGATGCCGGCGAAAGCCTAAGCGGCGGGGCCGGGAATGACACGCTGTCTGGCTTCTTAGGTAACGATACCCTCACCGGCGAAGATGGCAATGATGTTCTGCAAGGTGGGGACGGCAATGATGTTTTAATCGGTGGATTAGGCGTTGATAGCTTAATGGGCGGGGGAGGAGCGGATACGTTTCGCTTTACAAGGCCGGACGATTTTTTGATAGGCAGTAATTTTTTCGGCGCTGCAGTTGACAGTATCAATGATTTTGCTGAGGGCGATCACATTGTGATTGCTTTCCAAGGAATCAGTTATATAGGCGATGCGTCTTTTAGCGGCGTTCCCGGACAATATGCTTATGGTGACAATACCGGCAGGCAATTAGCCTTTGATTTTGACGGCGATAAAATCGCCGATTCGTGGATAATCCTGAACAGCTTAATGCCTTCACAATTTGCGTTGGAAGAAAAGGCGCCGGGATCTAATCGACTGACTATCGCGCCTAATCAAATTCTGCTGGGCACCGCCGCGGATGACGACTTAAGCGGCGGTAACGGTTATGACATGCTGACCGGGGATGCTGGCGATGATAACCTGGCCGGTGGGGCGGGCAGGGATACGCTGAACGGCGGCGACGGTGCGGACACGCTGGAGGGCGGCCTAGGCGCAGACGTGCTGACGGGAGGCGCCGGTAACGATGTTTTTAAATACCAGGCAGCAGCCGAGCTCGATGTCCCATACAGCAGCCACGACATCATCACCGATCTGGCGGTGGGCGATCAAATCGATCTAAGCGCAATAGCCGGGCTTACGTTCGTCGGGCTGGGTAATGATTTCAGCGGCGTAGCCAATCAAGTGCGCATATCTTCATCAGTGCTGCAGATTGATGTCGACGGCGATAGTTATGCCGACTACATCTTGGCTTTGCCCGGCAACTCGATTATCGAGGAAGCGGCAGCCGGTTCGTTAATTTTCCAGGTTGCGGCAGATAAAACCTTAAATGGCGGGGTCGGCAACGATACGGTAAAGGGCGGCAATGGCAATGATACCCTGAAAGGCTGGGGAGGGAATGATTCGTTAACCGGCGCTTATGGTGCGGATAAGCTGGGTGGCGGCAGCGGCGCGGATACCTTGCTTGGCGGTTTGGGTACGGACATGCTGACCGGCGGCGAGGGTAATGATATTTTTAAATACAAGGCCTTAGCCGAGATTGGCGAGCCATACTACAGCGGCGACACCATTACCGACCTGACGGTGGGCGATCAAATCGATTTAAGCACGATTACCGGGCTGACGTTTACAGGGTTCGGTAATAATTTCAGCGGCGTGGCCAATCAAATAAGCGCTCATGGCGAATGGGGTGCAACGTTGCTGCAAATTGACAGCAATGGCGACAAGATTGCAGACTACGGTTTGGCCTTGCCGGCAAACTTGATTATTGAAGAAACGGCTGCCGGTTCGAGGATTTTCCAGGTTGCGGAAAATAAAATGCTGGACGGCACCAATGCGAATGATACGTTAGCTGGCGGCAATGGCAACGATACGCTGGATGGCGGTGTCGGTAATGATGTGCTGGTCGGCGGCTATGGCTCGGATAAGCTGCTTGGCGGAGAAGGCGCAGACAGGCTGGATGGCGGCTTAGGCACTGATGAACTAACCGGCGGCTTAGGCAACGACACGTTTAAGTACAGATCGTTAGCTGAGTTTGGCGACGGTTCTTTTTTGTCGTCAGGTGTTTATAACAGGGAGAGTATTACTGATCTGGCGGTAGGCGATAAAATCAATTTAGCGGCGATTGCCGGGCTTAGCTTTGCAGGGTTCGGTAATGATTTCAGCGGCGTAGCCAATCAAGTACGGATAGTTGATGACTGGGATGCAACGTTGCTGCAGGTTGACAGCAACGGCGACAGCTATCCTGACTACAGTTTGGCGCTGCCTGATAATTTGACTATTGAAGAAACGGGCGCCGCGACGCTGGTTTTTCAAGTTGTCGAAAGTCAAGCGCTGAATGGCTCGGCCGCTGATGACATCTTGGTTGGCGGCAATGGTAACGATACGCTGAACGGCGGCGACGGCGCAGATACGCTGGACGGCGGCTTGGGCGCAGACATGCTGACCGGCGGAGCAGGTCATGATGTTTTTAAATATAACGCTTTAGCCGAGATAGACAATGGCGCTTATTGGGGATCAAGTGCCCTGAACGGGGACACGATTAGCGACTTCGCTGTGGGCGATCAAATCGATCTAAGCGCGATTACCGGACTTACCTTTGCAGGGATGGGTAAGGTTTTTAGCGGCGTGGTCAATCAAGTGCAGATAATCGATGACGGCTGGAATAGGACATTGCTGCAAATCGACACTAACGGTGACTGGAACGCAGACTATAGTCTAATCCTGCCTGATAATTTGACTATCGAGGAAACGGCGCCCGGTTCGTTGGTTTTCCAAATTGCGGTAGATAAGGTGCTGAATGGCGGAAGCGGCAACGATACGGTAAAAGGCGGCAATGGTAACGATAAGCTCAAAGGCTGGGCAGGGAGTGATTCGTTAGCCGGAGGCTATGGCGCGGATACCTTGGGCGGCGGCGACGGTGCCGATACGCTGGTCGGCGGCTTAGGCGTCGATGCCTTGACCGGCGGTGCAGGTAACGATGTTTTTAAATATAACGCGTTAGCCGATGGCGGTAACTCATACTACGGAGACACCATCACCGATCTGTCTGTCGGCGATAAAATCGACCTGTCCGCGATTGATGCCAATTCCCGGTTGGCGGGTGACCAGGCATTTTCGTTTATAGGCAGTAATGGGTTTAGCGCGTCTGGTGGTGAGTTGAATTATGGGTATGGCGTGCTTTATGGCGATGTCGACGGCGACTTCTTTGCAGATTTTGCGATAACGCTTTCAGGAAATTTTGTGCCTGGCGCAAGCGATTTCATCCTGTAAATCCGCCTAACACAACGCTTGAAATAAAGGGTAATCCCCCCGCTTTTTTTGATTGAACAAGCAAAAATTGTATGGACTGCCCTTTTTTTCACTGACGCTAAATGCTGAACAACGAGACCTTCTGGAAACAATCAGCCGTTGCCGGGCATTTGTTTTTCACAACTGCCGGGTAAGGAACCTGTATTTCAAAGTATTGTGGAAAAATATCAATCCCTACTGACTGACCACATCCCATTACAATATGAGTTGTTCAATTTATTTCGTGCTCGTTACTTAGCGATCGTTAGCTTGGCTGGATTATGTTATTTTACGGGGCTTTTCAGCGTAGCGGCAGCGAACGGAGTGCAATATGCCCGATTAACGGGCAGCGGGAAAGGCCGGGCTACCAACGAATGAAATCGCCTTAATAACCTGGAAAATATGTATTCCGAGCCGACCCTTGTAATGAGC
>Ga0172380_10008760_pt1 | contig 10939 bp, 15 predicted proteins | sample Leawe162metaG_FD_119747 | JGI IMG/M metagenome (GOLD analysis project Ga0172380, IMG submission 119747) | Leachate microbial communities from a municipal landfill in Southern Ontario, Canada - Leachate well 162 metaG | ecosystem: Engineered > Solid waste > Landfill > Unclassified | place...
ACCAGCAACTAATGCAGTAGAAGTGAAGCCGGTATCTGTCTCGTCAACGAATGCAGTGTTCGCATTGTCGAGTGTGATGGCTGTGGAAAGAATGTTGCTGCCGTTCTTCTTGATCTGGATCACATGGGTAGCTGCACCAATTGGAGCAACTGACAGCATCGCCCTGACGCTGTTGATCGTGCCATTTGCTCCAACCACTTGGTGGACTGCCTGGCGAACGGTAGTGCCTGCACTGCCATGAGGCTGTGCATACGATGGCCGGTAACGATGTTCCAGCTTCGTTGCATCAATGCCAGCATTCGAGAGCACAGCAGCGTTGGTGATGCAGTTCGCAGGCGGGGTGAATGTCTTGGGATAGAGGTTTCCGTTGACGTAGACATCGCTTTGAATTGTCGAAGTAGCCATGTATCTCTCCTGTTACAGCAACCCAAGGGCTGCGAATGGTAGGGGGCGGTAGATGTCAAACTGAAGCCATTGGGGGCTAGCAGGGTCGCCTATGTCTCCAGCCCCATCAAGAGGGGCAGGCGTTGAGACAGGCGTACCATCTGAGGCATAGATGGGGAACGGTGCATCTTCGCCCAGCGGCCACAGCCTGTAGCCTTGGTCAAGCACGTAGGCTTTCCATGTGCCATCTTTGCCGAAGCCCGTTTCCGCTAGCTCGAACTCGAACGTGAGTTGCCAGTAGACAACCTTGACAGTCGTCATGCCTGTGCGCATGGACTCGATTTGCTTGCTGCCGGTGATGTTGGCGATGCGAACAACACCAGGGTCGAACCCGTTCCAAGTGTCGCTGTTAATGGCGTTCTTGTAGGCCTGGAGGAATGGAAGATCCAACGACGGATAGTTCTTCGTCATGCCAAACCGAAGCGAGCCAGCCTTGCGAGTGAGCGGTGGGTCAAATGGATCGAGCGCAGAGTTTTGAACAGGGTCGCCATCAATGTCACGGATGACTATTTCGTCATGCTCATTGAAACTCAGACTTACCTGAACTGGTCTGTTGAGCGGATCGGCGTTCTCTTCTTCGTCTTCCTCTTCGCTGCCACTATATTGGTCGTCATACTCGGCAGTTACCATTACTTCGTAGCTTGCTTCGTCGTCGCTCTGATCAGGGTCGATGCTTTTGCAGATCACCCCTTCGTCGTCGGGGTGTGGTTCAAACAGCTTTGGGATGTCGGCGTGGTCGTATATTTCAGCGTGATCGGTCGCGGGGTCGTCAAGGATGACTTGGAAGAAACGCTTCTTGGTGTACGCAGGAACAAGATACTGATCCTGTTGAACCAGCTTCTTGCCTGATGAGCGTTTGTATTCCCTGACTTCCGTGACAGCCACGAATAGCTCCTAGAGTTTCATAACGCTGACATTGGCAGCAAATGATCCGGGCTTTGCCGTGTTCTTGCTGATGTCGTCTAGCACTGTTTTCGTTTGAATGATTAACTTCGTATGTGTTTGAAGTTCCCTTACCTGTTTGTCGGCCATGTTCGCTTGTGCGTTGGCGATGATCGAGTACGCTGCTTGGCTGCCTGCTGTCGCCGCGCCAGACAGTTTCATTTGGTAAGGCTTCTCTTCATCGCCAAAGTCTGGCATCTCAGAGGTTGCCATGATTAAATCTTCCTGCTGCTGCATCGCTCGGTTGTAGCTTTCCTTGTCTAGCCCACCCATGAACAAAAGCTTGGTGAGGCGGGTCTTCTCGGCCGCAACCTTCTCGAAAATGTCCATCTGCTCTTCAGTAACTTTCGCACCTTCATCACGAAGTTTCATTGCTGATGCGACTATTTCCTTGAGCGCATCTCGCTTCTTCACCAGCTCCCCGTTTTCCTTAATCATCCCTTGCACTGCCTCAGCTTTTTCCCTGGCGAATGGGTCGTAGCCCGGCTTTGACATTTGCTCCAGCGAGATGTTCTTTGATAAGTAGGGGTCATTCTCTGGTTTAAGTTGCTCCGCTATACGCAGTTGCTCTCGCATGGGATTAAGAGCATCCATCTGAGCATCTAAGGATTTGAGCAGTGCATCTAGCCCTTCGATTCTTGCGTCAGCCAACTGTCTTTCAGCCTTCAGCATGTTGGCCTGCAACTCTTGCTGCTTCTTCATTTCAGGAGTGATGCCATCCATCCAGTCAGCCACATCGCTAAGCAGGCTTGCCACTTTGGGCAGGATGTAACTAACACCTGTGACATTTAGCAAAATCTTGCCAAAGCTCTTTTCCGCTCGCTCGGCTGCTTCGGATAAATGCGGTACGTCGGCAATGGCCTTCTTCATTGCAGCTTCCATCTTGTCCAAACCCATCGCTCCCAAACCTGCTCCAAACCCATGCCCGATGCTACTCTTAATCGACGAACCAAACGAACCAACCTTGGATTGCGCCTTCTTCATGGCATCTTCCAAGGGCTTCGTATGCCCCGAGATAATCACAGCTAGTTTGCTGATGCTAGTGGCCATTGGGTTTGCCTATCGCGGCCTCCATTTGTTCACGCAGAATCTTCAAGGGGATTCGCTTCTTTACCGTTGGCTTCTGCGTCTTACAGGTCATGAAGTCGGCTGGCTTCACGTCCTTCGAGTATCTCGCTGCCCGTTGAGCCATTGCCATCCCGTTTCGCAGATCGTCGGCCCACGGGCCAAACGGTTCGATCTCGGCAAAGGCTTCCCACTGGTCGAACTGCTCGGGGTCGATCTCATCAAGGAAAGCCTCTGCATCCCACCGGCCAAACATCAAGGCTAGTCGGTAGCCGAATCGTCGGTCTGGCCGGTCGAGGAGTTTTTTGCTTTGTCGCCTTCGTCGTCTTTGGAGATCTTGTACAGGCGGTTTGCTTCATCCACGATGGGCACAAGAGCATCTTCATCGAGTGCAGACAACCACTTAAGGTCTGCAGAGGTAAACAGCTTCTCGCCGTTCTCGGAGCATGCCGCCTCTACTGCTACCTGTGCGTGGTAGTGGGTATCAGGCTTGCCGAGATTGATCATGGCAGCGGTGATGCGATCTCGCCCGCCTGCTGAGAGCTTGGCGATACTGACCACGCCACCAAGGGCAGGCACTTCGACCTTGCCCACGACGGTTGCCCGGTTGGTCTTGAGTTCTTGGAAATCTCCACGCGTCAACGCTTTCATCGATCAAACTCCCTTATGGTGATGTACCCTGAGTGAAGGTAGGTTCGCCGGTGATGCAGATGGTGAAACTCCAGACGACTTCTTCGCCGCCTTCTTCACCCTGCACGACTTCCGGTTCCTTCACATCGCAGATAAATCCAATGCGTTCCCACTTCGACTCTGTGTCTTCGTCCTCGATTTCGAGCTGAAAGTAGAGCCCTTCCGTGCGAGAGTCTGCCCAGCCACGTACCAAGGCGTACTCGGTGTTATTCCAGACGCAATCGACGACGACTTGCCCGGCTTCTGGATCACCTGCCCGTTTGTTTCTCCAGCGGCTGGTGTCCTGCAGAGCCCGCTTCAGCGGGATGATGCCGACTTTCAGGTTGTCCGGCTTAAACGCTGTCACGCAGGCGATAGCCGCATAGCTTCCGCCCGAAGTCGTCTTGTACATGACTGTACAACCCGCTGCTATCGTTTGTTCGTTTGGCATGTCAGCGACCCCTATTCAAATACGTGGTGGACGATAACGTCGAGTGTTCGGTAGCGATCTGGTGCATCTTGCCCGTCGATGCCTGGAATGGATTCGTCACGTTCGCCGTTGGCAACGAATACTTGCAGCACCAGTACGCCTGCAATCACTTGTCGGTTGTTGATGGCCAGTGCTCGCCTTGCATCTTGAGCCATCAGCCGACTGATCGCCCGGTTGCGATTGACGCAGTAGAGCGAGAAACGTGAACTGGTTTTGCCTGATCTTGAGCCGTTCACCAATCGCGTATGATTGTCAGACTGTTGCTCATAGACATAGCAAGACTGATTTCGCCACTCGCTCGGTGCTTGATCTGGTGCAATGCGGAACTGATCGTTGTCAATGCGTACATGCTCGTTCGTCGCTTCATTTGTCTTGAGCAAATGAACGAGCACTTCTTCAGCAGCACTTTGGACGACAGTGGCAGACATTATTTCTTGAATGCTCCCTTGGCGGCTTGCTTCTCGATTTCTGCGGAAATCTTAGTCGTCATCCGCTGTCCAGCACCGACGAGGGCAGTCTGATAAGATTTCGTTAGTGGACGCTGAGCTGGTGAACCTGGGTGCATACTCTTGAAGTTCGATTGCCGTGAAGCTGAAAGGCTTGCAGCGTGGCTCTTGTATCCAGCGTTCCAAACAAAGTGAGGTCTGGCTCCGAACTCCACCAAGTGAGCATACTTCACCGGGTTCTTTGGCCTGCCATCGATGATCTGCCGGAAGCCAGAGCGAGGGCCAACGATGGCGACAACAGCGTTCGTATCGGTGTACGTCTTGACCTTCTTCCCCAGTGATTTCTTGAGAAGCCCTGTTTCCTGTGGCACCTTCTGACGAGTAGCCTGTACAACCTTCGTACCCTCTGCACTGAGAGCAGGGCGCATGACACGGCGGGAAATCTTGCCAGGCAGCGTTCGTAGCACTGCCTGCAATTCTTCCAGTCCTTCGATGCGTGCGTTGATTTTCAGGTTACTCATGGCAGGCTGTCTCCTGATTGACAGAGACATTCGAGGGCGAAATTTTTGCCTTCGAGGTTGTTCGGATGGATCACGTACAGCTTGATGCCTTCGTAAATGAACCGTGTCTTCTTGGGTACGATGCCGGCTCGATACCTGAGAGTGACGAGATGAGTGGCCACGTAGCCAGCTTGCATCGCCTGGGTGAAGTCTCTGCCTGATGTCGTCAGCACTTCCGCAAAAATGCCTGTTGCTTCGGTTGTCCAGTTGGTGTCATCAAGCAGCGGTTCGCCAGTCCCTTGGTTCTGAGCAAGAACATATTGCTGAATGTCAATGAGGTGTCGCAGCCTTCCGGCATCGATTCCCATCAGACGTACCTCTCAGCCTTGAGTCGATCAAGCAGGTGATAGACAGCATCTGGTATCGATGTCTCTTCACGCTTCTCGAACCACTCGCCAATCAGCAACAGCATCGCCTGACTGAATCTCGCTGGAACCCGCTCGGCAGATGCATACCCAGCGATCAGGTTAATCCGCACAGCGTCGATCTTCTCGCCTTGAGTCCAAGGCCAAGACGAATCAACGCCCGGCCATAGCTTCGGCGAAATCGGATGAGCCTGAAACTGGTAGTCTTCGGCATCAAGAGTTTGTTCGACACCATCAACATCGGTGTAAGTCATTGAAGCAACGGACTGAACGGGGCCGATGATCAAGTCAATCGCATCATCTGCCCCATCTTCGTCGCTCGGGAAGCAATCACCTATCCACTGCCAGGTCGAAGTCATCAAGGCCCGGTTCGTGTAGTCCTGAACAAAGTCCTCGGCGGCTTTGATCCAGCCGGTGAACAGGTCGTTCTCTGCGTCGTGCTGACATCGGCAATGCTGCTTCGCCTGATCGAGGGTGATCAGGCGAGAGTTTGCCGGGGTGACTAGTTCGACGCGAGGCATGCAGCTTCCTTAGTTTCGCTGGGTGCTTTGAGGACCAACGCGAGGATGGCCGAGAATGCACAGAACGGACAGAGGAGCAGCGCCACCGTTGCCCGATGGCGTAATGGTGATTCGGCTGTAGTTCTTGCCGCCGATGTAGCCCAGCTTCGTTACTGTTCCGTCAGCAGCGAAAGTAAAGCTTGCCCCAGCAAGAGTACCAATCAACTGACCATCAACCACGGCAGCGGTATCGGACAGTGAAGAGTCGTCGCCATGTGCCAGGGTTACGGCGAAGGTAGCGTTAGCGTCGGCAAGAGTTCCAGTCTGAATGACATAAGTCACTGAGCCGAAACCGCGGTGATCAATAATTGCCCCAACCTGGGCGGTATCATCGGCAAGTGCAGTGGCGACAGGTGCCAGCACGTTGACGATCTTGACATCACTTGATCCATCGACTTGCATGGGTGTTTCTCCGAAAAGTCGGTGTGCGAATAGGGAAACCCGCCACCTTACGGCAGCGGGTGATTGATCAATTAAGCAAGTCGCATACGGCTGAATGCTTCTTCGAGGACTGGAGCACCGTCAGTGCTCTTCTCGCCGATGAAGCCAATCTGCTTCTTGAGGCGGAAGAGTTCGTCAAGGCGATCAACCGTGATGTCGTAACAGTCAGCGATCCAGTAGTAGCTGAAGTCACCACAGAGAGCGATGTACAGACCAGCGGTGTAAGTCGTTGGAACGTACTCGCTTACAACGAATGGCCTGCCCATGATCAAGGCTGGCTCAGTGCCCAAGGCAGGGGCCCAGATGTACTCGCCGCTGGTTGATGCCTTGAGTTTACGGGCACGTTTCACCCACTCACGGGATACCAGCCAGGTTGCCTTGGCCTGGTAAGCAGCCTTGAGGTTGTAGAAAACGCCGATAACATCATCAGCATCGAATGTGGTTGCAGCACCACCAACGGCATCACGGCCAGTGGAAATGCCAAGGGGTGAAGCAGTGAACACGCCAAGAGGAGTGTTACCACCGGTGCCAGTGAGAAACGCCTTCTCTTCGGTGACAGCGAACTTGTAGCCAAGCCGCTGGATGATCAAGTCTTCCACGCTCAGCATCGTATTACCGTTGATGAGCTTGCGGGAAGCCAGCACCAGCTTGGACAAGTCCTTTGGAATGAGTTCCCGCTTACCAACGCGAGCGGTATCGTCTTCACTCATGTCGGTGGTGAGGACTTCGGCGGTCCAGTCAGCGTCACCTGGATCAGTTTCCCATGCCACAGCACCCATGCCAGTAGGCGAGATGTTGGGGTAAACGGTGGACAACTGACGCATGAAAACCTGATTGTCGAGGAACTTGATCAGGTTGGAGACAAATGTCATGGGGGCCAGATAGCCGCCGCGAGGATTATCGCCAGCCTTCATGCCGAGTTGCTCAGCACTCATCAGGCCTGACGCATTGCCGGTTTGGATGAAGTTCTCGAAGCCGAGTTGGTAGGATTCCTGGGCTCGGGAGTGAAGTTGACTGCCAGGCTGAAGTCGCAACTTCTTCACACCAGCACTGCCACAACTGATGCTCAGTTCAGAAACATCGTTGGTCTTGCCACCGATCGCGCCACTGAGGCTGCTTGGCTGAGTCTGTCGGCCAATCGGCTCATTGAGCGTGGCTTCGTACTTGCTGAGGTTGTCGCGTCGAATGTTCTGCTTTTGAATCGACTTGATGGATTGCTGGGTCTTCTCCAGCTCCTTCTCGATCTCATCGGCCTGCAGTTCTTGCTCGGCGGTGAGTGAGCCATTCTGATTCTCGTCGGCAAGATTGACAATCTTCCGCAGATCAGCGGTTAGCTTGCCTGACAGGTCGGACAGTTCCTTGAGGGATTGCATACCCGGTTACTCCTTGATGAGTCGCCGGGTAAACGACAATCGCCGTTGCATGTTAAACCCCCGGCGACGGATTTCTCCGTCTCCAGTGATTCAAAACGCAACGGCGGTTTGAAATCGACTGCTTAGGTACTTGCAACGGCAATTACCTGACGATGCATTATTTACATGCTATGTGCGAAATGTCAACTGTTACTTAAGTTAAACTGAATTCACCCAGCGCAGGCAAACTCTCCGAATAGCCGCTCAGCAGCTTTGGCGTAAGCCACATGTGCAACTGACGGATTCTCGAAATAACCAAGCCAGTGATTTTTCCCATGCGCCTTAATCCTTGCTGACCATTTTTTCCCCGACTTGCAAAACGAAACGCCTTTGTACCCAGATGTATTCCTGCTGGATCGCTTCATGTTTCCGTTGTTTTGAGTGTTCGTAGCTGATCGTAGGTTTTCAATTCTATCGTCCGAGCATTCCCGATTGATGTGGTCTATGTTTAACTCAGGCCATGCATTGTTCGCTAATGCCCAAACAACTGAAGTCCTAGGTAGCGTTACGCCATTTACCGACAATCTCCACCTTGCTCCGAACTTGTTTGGAGCAAGCCATCCAGCCTCCTTCGATGCGAACATATTATTCCATCTTTGGTAAGCTTGGTCGCTTTTGAAATGCTCTTTTGGCCTTTCTAGCCAGTACAGTTTCCCAGAGTCGTACCGAATACAACTCCGTAAATACTCGATAGAAATCTTAGCCATGATGACTCTCCGTTAGCTTTTGATTACTCGTTCCAGTGCTCGAAGTTTCAGCTTCAGTGAGCCTGTGTTCTTCCCCTTCGCTGGCCCATACCGCAAGTCCAGATACTTGCCAATCCATGAGTTCAACCTGGCTTCGACGACCTCGCGAGGTTGGCCAGGGAAGGCTTGGTTGAGTAGTTCAGATCCACGGCGAACCATCGCGTCGGGCAGTTCGTCAAGGCTCAGGCCATCCGCTGACATGAACTCGTCAACGGCATCACCGGTGTCTACCACGTCACTGGCCTTGAGGCTGGTAGGCAACCACAAAGGGGCAAGAGGTTCGCCATCTTCGCCAAGGATGATTCGCCCCTTGTCGTCTCGGTCGAATATCTGCTCGGCCTGCAAGACCAGCGATGAACTGAACGCTTCCGGATCGTTCTTCGCCAGCGTCATCACGTAGCCACCAAGGTTGCCGTGAGGAGTATTGAAGCTTGATTCATCCAAGCGAAGATCAGCCCGAACCACATCGCCATCAATCCGAGGATTCAGCGACCGGCCAAGGTATTTGCCAAGCCCATCGCTCGAAAGCGTGGGGTGAGTGAATCGGCTCTTGATTCCTGCAGGCGGGTACAGTTCGACGATCTTGCTGAGCGATTGCTCATTGAACTTACCACGCCCCTTTGACTTGAACTCACCTTTCTTGGCGACGATATAGCCAAGGATCATGTTGGCCTTTTCGTCAACGCCGATGGGCTTGCCGAGTGAGTCCGTCTTGTTCCACTTGGGGGTTGCATCGAGTTGCTTCATGGGCGGCTCCTTAGTCTTGGAATGTCAGCTTGGCCTTCTCAAGGCGTTGAGTGACTTCGGCTTCCTGTGTCTGCACATCTCTTTCAAGGCACTGAAGAGAGCGGCATGTCTCAATAAACTTCTCCTGCTCCTCGGGCTTCATCGCAGGCATGTAAGGTATTTGCTTCAGGATCTGCCCTCTTATCGCATCAATGATTTCGTTCCATTGATCCACCGAAGCAGGCGTTAGTTGTGACGACATAGGCTACTCCTTGAGTCGGCTTACGGCTTCAGCAGCGCGAGACGCTTCCCACTTCGCCGCCAGTTCGTGTACTGCACTCGGCAGTTTGTCACCAGTCACTTCGCCAGACAGGTCAAGCAACTGCTGCTTGGAATCGGTTATCCACGCTTCGGCAACCTTGGTAGCTGCCAATGGATTAGATGCAGCCAGGGCAGCAGGGGCAAGGGCTGCGGTTAGTGTTTCCTGATGCTCGGCATAGAACACATCCACCCATGCGAGAAACTGGCGAGGCTTGCCGGTTGCCCGATTGAGTTCGTTGACTTCTTTCCGCATCAGCCGCTGAAGCGTTTCTTGCATCCACTGGCGAGCGACCAGTTCGCCCTGGTTCTCTTCAGGTGGAGTCTCTGCTTCAGGCTCTGGCTCTTCTTCCTGTTCGATCTGCGGAGGCGGCGGCACTGGTGCAGGCTTCGGCTCTGGCTCACCCTTCGCCTTCTTCGCTGCTTCCTGCAAGCTCATCATGTTGGCCGGCACAAAACGCAGGTCACCTTCTGGCCCGATGGGGTTCTCGTCTTCGAGTTCGCAAATGCGGTTTGGCGTGATTCCACCAACAGCAAAGAGTTCCTTGTAAAACTGGGCCCGATTCTTGGAGTTGCCACGAAGCAGACCGTTGAGATTGTGCTTGCTGTAGAGGTTCGCTACCCCACCAAGCAACTTGTAGTCATACTCCTGCTCGTAATCGATGCAGATGGGTAGCCATGAGTAAACCACTGCCCCGATCTGCTCGTCTTCGTAGTTACTCCATGTCGCACGGGAGAGATCACGTAGAAGCGTTGGCGGCATGTCGAACCAGCGAGCGACTTCGGAAACGCCGAATAAGCGCTGCTCAAGCAGTTGACTCTTCTCAGGGTCAACAGAACCACCGTCAGCGTTGTAGCTCCATCCACCCCACAGAACCCCGGTTCGATAGCCCTTGCCTTGGCCCTGGTGCCGCTTCTCCCAACCCTCACGCATTTCCTTCTTCTGCTCTTCTTTCGGGCTTCCAGTGTGTACCAGTATCCCCGATGTCGTTGCTCCGTTGGCGAAGAATGCCCCTGCAAAGTCCTGCGCCGACAAGTTCAACCCTAGCGAATCCCTTGCAAAGTCGATCACGCCACGGCCACAGATGCCATCAAAGCTCAGTAAGGGTATGTGAAGCATGTCTTCCTTGGCGATGTAATCACGCCCGCCGTCGATACAGTACCGCAACTCGCCGTCTTTGATTTCAGGTTTTACTCGCCACGGTTCAAGTAACCACAACTCAGCAACGCCACCACCCATGTTCCAGATGATTTCGGCGTAGGCGTTGCCCCACAACAGCCGATGCACTTCCATCGTTTGCCGAAAGCTCTTTGCACTCATCCAGGGGTTTGGCCTGCGACGTAGCAACTTGTATGCAGGGTTCGTTGTCGCTGCTTCTTTGCCACCGTTGGGCAGTTCTCGATTGATCGAAAGAGGGAGCCCACCAATGACTTGGCTGCGTGTTCTGATCGCAGCGAACACAGCCGACAGGCTCATTGCATCTTCTGGCCCAACTTCGCGGCCTGATGCAGATTCACGATTGAAGAAAAACCCAGACGTGCGAGAGTTGGAAAGTGGCAGGCTGGAAGAGCTCAAGCTCTTGATGCCCCTGCCGAATCGTTCGATGAGATTGCCGATGCCGAGAAGCGCGTTTACTACCATACGTCAACACCTCCCGAATCCATCGAACGCTTGGGACGTTTATCGAGCCATGCTCCGATAGACATGATCCCAGCAGACATACCGTCGATTTTTTCGGGAGAGCGTTCTTTATC
>Ga0172380_10008761_pt1 | contig 10937 bp, 10 predicted proteins | sample Leawe162metaG_FD_119747 | JGI IMG/M metagenome (GOLD analysis project Ga0172380, IMG submission 119747) | Leachate microbial communities from a municipal landfill in Southern Ontario, Canada - Leachate well 162 metaG | ecosystem: Engineered > Solid waste > Landfill > Unclassified | place...
AGGTTTGTATCTACGTGTTACTAACCCATTCGCCACTGTTGTATTGCTACAACCGTTCGACTTGCATGCCTTATCCACGTCGCCAGCGTTCATCCTGAGCTAGGATCAAACTCTCAAAAAAATGCGGGACAACTCTAAAAAACTTACATAAAATTGTCACTAAAAAATCCTACTAAAATGATTGCTGTATTTATTTATCAAGTTACGAGAACAAATAGAATCTTACTCTTTCTTTCGCTTATTGTCAACTATCGAATATGAGCCGGCAGACGGATTCGAACCCCCGACCTACTGTTTACAAAACAGTTGCTCTACCACTGAGCTATGCCGGCCTATTTCAGTCCTTTTTTTTCTTGACTGAGGCTGTTATTTCCTTCCAATAACTGTCCAAGCCCTTGGTTCTCTCCAAGGACCTGCTCCTTAACTTGGTAATCCAATCGGAAACCTTTTTATCAACTTTCAATGACAATATTCTAATCTTGCTTAATAATTTATGCAAGATTCCCTCTAAAGTATTTGAATTTTCCTTCAAAACTTCCTTGGTTTTCTCTCTTATCTTCTTCCTTAAATCCTTTTTCAAAAATCCCAATTCCGGTTCGGGCATTTCTTTCAATTCCGGAACTTTTCTTAATATCAAAAATGTCAATCCCAAAAAACTTAGAACTGCTACTATTAAAACAATGAGCTCAAAATTCATACAAGACAAATCTCTTAACGACAATATTCTCTCCGGTCTTGGCAATCGTCTCATTAATTAAAACCTGTATCGTCTTGGTATCGTCCTTAATCCATAACTGGTCGACTAAGCAAGAATCTTTCTTGAACTTCTCCAATTTTCCTTTGATGATTCCCTCAACAATCTCGGCCGGCTTATTCATGCTCTTAACCTGTTCTTCGTACTCTGCCTTTTGTGCATTCAAAACATCTTCGGGAACATCTTTAACATATGTCGGTCTCATTCCGGCAATCTGCAAACAAATCTCGTGGGCTAAACTCTGAAAATCTTCTCCGCGGGCGACAAAATCAGTCTCGCAGTTTATCTCGAGCATCACTCCCAATCTCTTGTTCGAGTGAACGTATGTTTCAACAATTCCGCTCCCAACAGCCCTCTCCGTCTTTTTGGCGGCAATGGCCTGTCCCCTTTTCTTCAAATATTCTTTGGCAGAATTAAGGTCGCCGTTTGATTCTTCCAGGGCTTTTTTGCAATCACCCAAAGAAATACCGGTCTCTTCCCTTAATTGTTTGACTAAATCTATGTTTATCATGTGTTTTAATAATTTAGATTTATTCTGTTTTAGCTCCGCCCAGTACTTCTTCTATTTTGTAGAGGACGTATTCCACAGAGGTGTAGGCGTCGTCGTTCCCGGGAATGGGATAATCTATTTTAGTGGGGTCGACATTGGTGTCGGCGATGGCGATAATCTTGATGCCGCACTGTCTCGCTTCTTTCAGGGCCAAGTCGTCTTTTTCAACATCGACGATGAATACTGCCGCGGGCAACTGTTCCATTTCTTTAACACCGTTGAACTTGTGGCCCAATCTTTCCAGTTCCTTCATCATTGTCAATCTTTCTTTCTTAACATACTTCTTTTCAAAGTCCATTTCCTTGGTCTTGGCTTCCAGTTCTTTGAAATAATTGATTCTCTTTCTGATTTCTTTGAAATTGGTGAAGACTCCTCCGATCCATCTTTCGGTGACATAAGGAGCGTTGCATCTTATCGCAAGGTCCTTAACCAAATTTCTCATCGCAACTTTTGTTCCGACGAAAGCGATTGTCTTTCCTTCACTTTTAATCTGTTTTATGTAATCCAAAGCTTCGGTCAATTTCTCGGCTGTCTTTTCCAAATCAATTAAATAGACTCTGTCTTTCTGTTTGGCGACATATTCTTTCATTTTGGGATTCAACTTTGACTTGTCGTGTCCGAAACCCAAACCGGCAGTTATCATCTCGTCAACTGAAATATTATATCCTATCTTTTTTTCTGTTTTTGTTTCTTCCATAATATGCGACTGAATAAATCACATTCGCTTGATGGCGAAGTGTTTTTACTATCTTATTGGTACTTTTTATATATATCATATGGAAATTAAAAAGGCAAGAGGATAAAAAAACGAGGGCGGGTATCAACATTAATTCCCAATCCCTCTGACTACGATTTGATAAGACGCTTCGTCACCGACCCACATCTTCATGGGGCCCAACACGGCTATTACCTCGTAACCCTCGGAAATCAACGAATTCAGAGCACATTCCAAGAGATAATCATCTCCGAAGAACACTTTCGGATCCTCCTTGGAAGACCACCGGACTTCCTCTGGCACCTCGCAGAAAACACAATCAAGCTTGTCTATTCTTCTATCGGTGCGCTGAATTATTGGTTCTGGTCTCGGACTTCGCTTATAATAAAGCCTGAAAACCTTTACTTCTTTTGGTTTACACACTCCTTTCACCTCCCGCTTTCCGGGTTGAATGTACAATAACAAAAATATATAAATTGTCAAATTTAAAATCGACTGATAGTCGATAAAAAATTATTCTGTGCCAAGGAGAAACGCTACAAGACAAGCCAGTACCCCCATCTCTGCGGAAAGCAGAGCGGAAAAGAATATCGCATCGGCGAAATTTTCGATGATTGCAATTCCGGCTTCGTACTTCGCTGTGTATCCCCACGGCAATAACATTTCAATGATCTTGAATTGCTTAAGCGACATTTCCACTTCCCTGTGCTTAAACAAGAAGAAAAACGATATCAAGAAGGCAATCGCTGCGATAGCAATGACGATGAGCTTCTTTTTTAAAGCCCGGTCCCTTGCCTTTTTAAATTTCTCTTCCATTTCCTTTTTCCCACGAATAATAGACTCCAAATTAATCCCCTCCGAAGGATTGGCATTATCTTAAAACAAAACAAATGAGAAGTCAAACGCCCTTGATTTCCCTCCCTCTTTCTGATATACCTTAAATATATAAAAAGTAATACTGAATATGAAGAAAGACATTCACCCACAATACTTTGAAAAAGCCAAGATTCGCTGTGCCTGCGGAAATGTTTTTGAAGTCGGCTCGACTATTGAAAACATGGAGGTGGAAATCTGTTCTCAGTGCCACCCCTTCTACACAGGAAAGGAAAGAAGCTCTGACCAGGTAGGCAGAATCCAGAAATTCAAAGAAAGAGCTGCTAAAAAGAGAAAGTAATCTTTTATGCCAGAAGAAAGTCAAAAATACAATGCGGTCATTATGGAAATAAGAGCGGGCGTCGGAGGAGAAGAGGCCGCTCTTTTTGCATCTGACCTGGCGAGAATGTACACCCGTTTCGCCCAAATCAAGGGATGGAGAGTCAACGTTTTGGATTCGAGCATGACTGAAATCGGCGGAACCAAAGATACGACTATGGAAATATCCGGAGAAGGAGCGTATGAGCTTCTGGAAAACGAAGCCGGAGTGCACAGGGTGCAGAGAATACCGACCACGGAAAAACAAGGAAGAATCCACACTTCAACGGCAACTGTCGCCGTACTCGCCAAACCATCGGCCACTGAAATCAACATCAGGCCGCAGGATATAAGGAGCGAATACTACAAAGCTTCGGGAGCGGGCGGACAATACGTTAATAAAAGAATGTCAGCCATCAGAATAATCCACATCCCTACCGGAGAAGTGGTCACCTGCCAGACCGAAAGAAGTTTGCAGCAAAATAAAGAAAGCGCGCTCTCAATCTTGGCCGCCAGATTACTAAGCCAGCAAAAACAAAAACTGGAAAAAGAAATGGGCGGAGCGAGAAGATCGCAAATCGGAACAGCGATGAGAGAAGAAAAAATGAGAACATATAATTTCCCCCAGGACCGAGTCACCGACCACAGAATCAACAAAAGCTGGCACGATATTGAATCAATAATGTCGGGAAAAATAGAAAAGATGGTCAAAAACGTAGCAGAAGGATTAAAACAGGGATAACTTCCCTGTTTTTACTTTTCTTGACTTTTAAAAACTTTTGGCATAAGTTTGTATTAGAGGGAGTGCTCTGAGTAGACGCTAGAACTTTACAAAGTTCTAGAATCCATGGGTCGTCCCAGGCTCCCTTACTAAATGGCTTGTTGGTCTAGTCGGCTATGATGTCCGCCTGTCATGCGGAATATCCTGAGTTCGAATCTCAGACAAGCCATCATCCTAACCTTCATCGCAAGGTTAGATTTTTTTATATCAAAAAACCGCCTTTAAGGCGGCCATTAGAATATTAATCCCTGGCAATAATCGGTCATTGAACCCTTGTCGGTAAACTCCTGAATACACCAGGCTCTGGTCGAAACGCTCTTGGCATAGGCCGAAGAACCGCCGTAATATCTGGAAGCGGCACTATATTCTCCCGATGTCTTCCCTCCTCCTAAATCCTTCAAATACAAGCCGGCGGCGGTAAAGGCATCGCGAATATTCCAGGGATCGGCCACAGACTTTCCCGTAGCGCTCTTTATCTTCTCTATGTATATTTTCCAAGTGCTGGGAATGAATTGGGCCGGACCCATCGCTCCCCCGAATCCATAGGCAACGTATCCCGACTTGGCACAACTGACCGTTCCGTCTTTTCCGACGTACGCCGCACAATGGAAATATGTCCCTCCGTATTTGGAAACGCAGTCATTAATCCAGCAAGAAACCGGCGTTTTTTCCATTGTTCTCCCCGAAGCTTTGATAAGATCCAAAAAGACGGGCAAATCTCTGGTCGGATGCATAATCCTCGAAACCAAATTTCCGTTGGTGTATTTTCCCGCTCCGGTTTCCGCATTGGTGACATAGCACTGGCCGACGTTTCTTCCGATAGCCGACTCCTGGCTGATAATAGCCAAAAGGAATGCCGGTCTCACCCCGATTAAAGTTCCGATATCTTTAGCCATTTCCAAAGCCTCTCCGAAGCTGGGAGCTTTCTGGTCTTCAACCAATCCGACCATCTGGATTAACTTCTTCTCAATCTCAGCCGCTTTCTTTTCTATCTCTTCCTTTTCTTTTAACTGTGCTTGATACTGGGCTTCGGTCAAAGTATACAGCTTGTCCTTTTCCTGCTTGGTCAAGGCCGATGCCTGCTTTTGAACGCTCTGTAATTCCAACAGACTTTCCTTTTCTCCTTTTTCTTCAGCCAAACTGATTTGCTGTCCTTTCAAGCTGGCCTCCAGATTTTCAAAATAATCAAGCAAATCCTGATTCTTAACGCTCAAAGTTTCCAGATAGACCAGATTGTCGAAAAACTCGGAAATGGTCTTGCTGGCGATTAAAACTTCAATTAATGACTTCTTATCTTCGTCGGCGACCGCCCGCAAAATCATCCCGATTTTGTCTCTTTGAGAATCGATTTCTTTTTCCGTTTCGACTATCGATAGTTCGGTGTCTTTAATTTGAAAACCCAAACTCTTAATTGAAAGATTGGATTGATATATTTGATAATCCAAATCCTTGATTTTCTTGCTTAAAGTGGAAATTTGAGTCTGCAATGTTTTCTTTTCAGCGCTGGTCGCACTAATATCCGACTCAACGTCTTTCCTTTTTGATTCAAAATATATCTGGCACTGATTCAATAGGCTCTGGCATTCGGAATCGGAAAGAGTTTCACAGGCCGTTTTCCATTCTTCTTTCCCGCACATGGCTTCCAAATCATCGACATTGGCCGAAGAAACGAAAATAACGGGGATAAGGATTCCCGTTATCGTCATCAGCGTCAGTTTTTTAATTTGAGGAAAAAAACTGAAAGACATTGAATCAAAATTATTATTTCTCTTCTTCGGCCGGAACTTCTTCTTCCTTCTTCTCGCCGGCCTTCTCCGGCTCCTTCTCTACTTCTTCAATCGGCTTGGCCAATTCTTCTTCAACTTTTTCCGGCTCAACAACCTGAACGATTATTTCTTCCGGGTCATCAATTTCAATGGTTACCCCGACCGGCACCTTGATATCTTTAACGGTAATCGCGTCTTCAAAGGTAACCAACGAAGATACGTCGATTATAATCTTACTCGGCAAATCCTTGGGAAGGGCTGATACCGGTATTTCTTTCATGTTGGCAATCAGAGTTCCGCCCAATTTCAAGGCCGGAGCTTCTCCCACCAATTCAATCGGAACTTCGGTTTCAACTTCTTCTTTCAAGTTGGGTTGATAGAAGTCAACGTGCAGCAATTTCTGGCTCAAAGGATGAACCTGCTCGTCATGGATTAGAACGGAATATTTCTTTCCTTCAACCTCCAAATCAATCAAAGTTTCTCCTACATCTTTATACACCTTTTCGAAGTCTTTTCTGTCAACTTCAAGAGAAATACTTTCAATTTCCGGTCCGTACAAAACAGCCGGAATCACTTCTTCCTTTTGAACGGCTCTATAGGCAGTGCCTTTCGCCTGTCTCAATTTTGCTTTTAAACTTGTCATTTTATTTCACATTAATCTAATAACGCCGCTTTACATATAAAGCGGAGTGGTATCCAATCAGAGTATAGGATATTTTTCAGGTTTTTGCAACTCCGGAATCATTCTATATTATCTTCTTCCTTTCTATTTTAATCTTGTCTCCAATTTTTATGAGGTCATCGCTTCCCTCTAACAAACCGTTGATTGCTCCCCTGATTTGAATGCAAGAAATTGAATTGGCAATCCCCAGCTTTATCGCCCACTCGACATCCATGTTTGATTTAATCAATCCGGAAATGAATCCTGAACCGAAAGCATCTCCGGCACCGGTCTTGTCAACAACTTTAACTTTATAAGATGAAGCTTCGATTAAAACATCTTCCTCGGAAACCAAAACTCCTTCCGGGCCTTTGGTGACCGTATTGATTCCCGGATGCAGACTGTTCAATTCCCTCATTATTCCCATCTCGTCTTTCTTGTCCACTCCGGTCAACAAAGAAGCCTCTTCCAAATTCAATAATAAAACATCGGCTTTCTTCAGTATCGGTTCCAATTTCTCTTTTCCCAAAACAATTTGCGAATTGCCTAAATTGATAGCGACTTTGATTTTGTTCTTCTTGGCGAAATCAACAATATCCTCGGTCAACTCTCTCAATTTCCCGGACAAAGGAGCGAGATAGAACCAAGAAGGAGACATGTCCCCCCAGAGTATTTCTTCCTTGTTCAAATCTTCCGAAGCGCCGCGGTAGGCCAAAACAGTTCTTTCGTTATCGGAAGTCAACAAAATAATGGAATTGTTGGTCGGCTTTTCGTTCTTCTGGATAAATTCTGTTCCGATTCCCATCCCCTCCATCTCGGCAATGATTTCCTTGCCCGGGATATCAGAACCAACCGAACCGCAATAGGCAACTTTAAATCCCTGCTTCTTAAAAGTATGGGCGGTGTTCATTCCCCCTCCGCCAAAGCTGAAATACATGTCATTGATATCAACTTTCGCACCCAAATCAAAACCGACCGCCGTTCCGGACGGAACCTTATCAGTTTTTAATAACTGTTCTTTCTCCATCTTCAAATAAATATCCCAAGTGGCTGAACCGAATGTAATAATTTCAAACATATTATTTTACCTTACCTAATGATAATATCGTCTTAATAACAGTATCGGCATTCAAAGAAATGCTTTCGATCCCCTCTTTCATTAAAAATTCTGCAAACTCGGGATAGTCAGACGGCGCTTGTCCGCAGATTCCGCAATATTTTCCTTTTTCTTTGCAGGTCCTGATGACTTTTTTAATCAATTCCATAACCGCTTCATTCTTTTCATTGCCGATATAGGCCAATCCTCCATTGTCCCTGTCCAATCCCAAAGTCAATTGAGTCAAATCATTTGAACCGATAGACATTCCGTCAAAAACTTCCAAAAATTCATCAATCAAAATCACATTCGAAGGAATTTCGCACATGACGTAGACCGGCATCTCGTTTTTCGGCAACCCGAATTCGCGGATTAATTCCACCACCTTCTTTCCTTCTTCAACGGTTCGGCAAAAAGGAACCATCACCGCCACATTATTCAATCCGAACTCCTCCCTCACCCTTTTAATGGCCAAGCATTCCATTTTAAAAGCCGGCTGGAAAGAAGAATCAATGTATCGGCAGGCTCCTCTGAATCCGATCATCGGATTGTTTTCTTCTCCCTCGAAAGGACTGCCTCCGACCAAGTTCTTGTATTCATTGGTTTTAAAATCGGAAAAACGGACAATGACCTTCTTGGGATAGAAAGAGGCGGCAATCTGAGCGATTCCTTCCGAGAGTTCGTTGATGAAATATGTTTCCTTGTTCGGATATTCTCTGGTTAATTCTTCGATTGTTTGCAAGTCGTGTTCCGAAATCTTTATCTCCCCTTTCTTTATCTTCTCATAATTCATCAAAGCCATGGGATGGATTCTCACCTTTTCGGCGATGATGAATTCTTCTCTGGCCAAGCCGACTCCGTCGCTGGGCAAAAATGAAGCCTTGAAAGCCGTGTCGGGGGCTCCGATATTCAAAGTTATTTTAGTGCTTAATTGGGGAATTTCATCCAAATTATATTCTTTGACGGTGAAAGGAACGTCTCCCTCGAGAATTCTTCCTTTGGCGCCGGAGCTGCAATCAACCGTCACCATCATTCCGGTTTTTAATTTTCTAGTCGCTTCTTTGGTTCCGACAATGCAAGGAATGCCCAGCTCTCTGGAAATAATGGCCGAATGGCAAGTCTTCCCCCCCTCGTCGGTGATAACGGCCGAAGACATGGTTAAGATGGAATTCCAATCGGGATCGGTCATCTTGGTGACCAAGATTTCCCCTCTCTTGAACTCATTCATTTTTTTAACATCAGTAATGACCCTCACTACTCCTTTGCCGATTTTGTCTCCGATGCTGATGCCGGTCAAAAGCGGTTTAACTTCTTGGTTGATAATATATTCTTCATATGTCCTTCCCTTCTTTCCTTTTAAGGAATGGACTGTTTCCGGACGGGATTGAACAATGTATAGTTTGCCGTCCTTTCCATCCTTGGCCCATTCAATATCCTGCGGAGCATTATAGTGTTCTTCGATTTGGCAACCCCACTCGGCCAAAGTCAAAACTTCTTCATCGGTAATTGAATACTTGTCATACTCTTCTTTAGTGGTTTTGACTTCCTTGACTCCGCCGCTCTCTCTGTAAATGTATTTGCCATCTTTTCTCCCCAGTTCTTTATTGATAATAGCTTTATACCCCATTTTCATCGTCGGCTTGAAGACAAAAAACTTGTCGGGAGTGATTCTTCCTTTGACAATCATTTCTCCGATTCCCCAGATCGAATTGATCAAAACAACCTTATCAAATCCGGTATCGGTATCGAGAGTGAACATGATTCCCGAAGAAGCCAAATCGCTTCTGATCATTTTCTGGATTACAGCCGAGAGATAAACGCTCAATTGAGGAAAGCCCTTGTCACGCCTGTATGAAATGGCACGGTCGGTAAACAAAGAAGAAATACAGTATTTTACCGCTTCCAAAACATCTTTTTCTCCTTTGATGTTCAAATACGATTCGTGCTGACCGGCGAAAGAAGCGTCGGGAAGGTCTTCGGCGGTAGCCGAACTCCTCACCGCCACATCGCAATTGTCTCCGTATTCCTCGCAAAGCTTTCCGTATCCTTTAATTATCTCTTCTTTCAAGTCCTTGGGAAACTTTCCGCCCAAAATCAGGCTTCTGGCTTTCTTGCCGGCTCTCTGCACATTCTCCAATTTATTCAAATCGAGATTATTGAAAAGCTTCTCAAGCTTTTCATCAATCTTGTTGAATTTCAAAAAATATTTGTATGCATCGGCGGTTGTCGCAAAACCATTGGGAATCCTGATTCCTTTCTCGGCCAATAAAGAATACATTTCTCCCAAAGATGCATTCTTGCCTCCGACAATTGCCACATCTTTCTTTCTTATTTCTTTAAAAAACAGTGTATTTGCCATTTTAATTAAAAACCAATCCCTCCGAAAAGGTTCATTAAGCTGATTATCATAAAGATGATGATAAAAAGAATATCCAGTATTAAAATAATGATATTTCCTTTTTCTTTTTTCATTTTATCAAACTCTTAATACTCTTAACCGCCCTTTTAACATCCGGATAATTGGGAATATCGTTTTCTTCCAAAATCTTGACGGCCGAAGATACGAGCGGTCCTCCCAAAAAACAGCAGACGATGGGCTTTAAAGGATATTTCTTTTTCATTTCCACCATAATTTTAGCATTTTTTTCATGCTCTGTCATTATCTGCGGAGTTGAAATAACAATCAAACCGTTAATATCCTTCTGCTTTAATATCGCTTCCATTCCCGCTTCGTATCGGTCGGATAAAGCGTCGCCGATCAAGTCCAAAGGATTTCTTTTCACCAGCACCTTCCCCATCGCTTTGTTCTTTTCCAAAGAAGAAATCGTTGCTTTGCTTAACTCAACAATCTCTATTCCCATTTCCGTGCAATAATCAACGGTTAAGACTCCCAAACCGCCTCCGTTGGTCACAATTCCTATTCCGTTTTCGGTTCTGGGCAGAAAAGCCAGAGCTTTAGCCGAATCAAACAACTCTTCTAAAGTATCAACCAGAACAACTCCGCATTGTTTCATCGCCGCTCTATACACTTCATAGTCTCCGGCCAGGGTTCCGGTATGAGTGGTTGCCGCCACTTTGCCCATCTCGCTCCTTCCCGATTTGATAGCCACAATCGGCTTCATCTTAACAACTGCTCTGGCGACTTCCATGAACTCTCTCCCATCTTTTAATCCTTCAAAATAGACGACTATAACTTTGGTTTCAATATCGTCTTTGAGATAGGAAATGAAATCGGTTAAACTTAAATCGGCTTCGTTGCCATAGGAAACAATTTTAGAAAATCCGATATCCTCGCTCTCACTCATTCCCAGAACCGAATCCAACAAGGCTCCCGATTGCGAAAGAAAAGCGATATTCCCTTTTCTCGGAGTCAAAGGAGCGAAAGAAGCATTTAAATTAACCGAGGGATTGATGATTCCCAAA
>Ga0172380_10008762_pt1 | contig 10937 bp, 9 predicted proteins | sample Leawe162metaG_FD_119747 | JGI IMG/M metagenome (GOLD analysis project Ga0172380, IMG submission 119747) | Leachate microbial communities from a municipal landfill in Southern Ontario, Canada - Leachate well 162 metaG | ecosystem: Engineered > Solid waste > Landfill > Unclassified | place...
CCCGTTTTATTCCGCTGGCCGAAGAAACCGGGTTAATTATTGCCGTGGGCGAATGGGTGTTGCGCGAAACCTGCCGCCAGGGCAGGCAATGGCTTGATGAGGGGTATGCACCGCTGGTTTTGGCGGTTAATGTATCGCCGCATCAATTTATCCAGAGCGATGTCGGCGAGCTGGTTTCGACGGTGCTGGCCGAAACCGGATTCCCTGCCTGCTACCTGGAGCTGGAACTGACCGAAAGCGGCTTGATGGATCGTGAAGAAGAATCGGTGATGCGTCTTAATGAACTGCGCGCCCAGGGTGTCCGCCTGGCGATCGATGATTTCGGCACCGGTTATTCGTCGCTGGCGTATTTAAAACGCTTCCCGTTGGATGTATTGAAAATCGACAAAAGCTTTATCGACGATATTCCCCATGATAAGGACGATATGGAAATTGCTTCGAGCATTATTGCAATGGGACATATCCTGGGTTTTAAAGTCCTCGCGGAAGGCGTCGAAACCGTGGCGCAGCTGGATTTTTTACAGGGTAAAGGCTGCGATTTGTACCAGGGCTACCTGAAGAGCAAACCGCTGCCGGCGGCAAATTTTGTACAGTTATTGCGTGAGTAGGGGTACGCGGCTTTCGGAATTACGCGTGCCGTGCGCGCATGTCCTAGCGCTATTTCCATTCCCAAAGTTTCCACATATTGATACGGCTGCCTTGGTCCAGGTCGCTGCTGCGGACGTCCAACCTGCCGTCGCCATTGGTGTCGAGGAAATAATAAGGGGGACCCATATCGGGTACGACTTTTATCATATAAAGCCGGCCCCCCCTCCTGAATTCCTGGATAGTCTTTTTTTCGCGGCGGATAATCGTGATGTCGGGTTCCAGTGTTTCCCCGTTTTGCACCGGTGCGGGTGGGACAGGCACTTCGGGCAAGGATTCGAGATCAGGCTGCGGTTCATCAGCAGCAAGAACAGGAAAGGCGAAAGAGCTGAGTGACATAAAGCCTAATAAAATAAGACGGCGCATAAGCTTGAAACCTTATCAAAATAAAATTGCCGCTATCTTATTACAGTTTTTACGGCTTTGCTTAAGAAGCTGTTTAAAAACCGGCCGCGCTTATTTAAGTAAGAAGCCAAAGTGCCCGGTGGGTAGAGGTGTACGGTGTATAAGGCCTTGTTCGGCTAATATTTTCAGGTTTGGAAATACTTATTTTGGGCTAAATTTATCTCAGCGATCGCCTTATTGTCGGAATTAATTTATGCTCATGCCTTAATAGAAATCTGTGTTAATCGTAACCATCAGTGTCATCAGCGTTCCATTGTATTTATTGCAAGTTGCTTTATGCCGGGCCAAGTATCCGGCGATAGTCTTTGGTCAGCCTGATCGCGTACAGGCTGATCCACTTTTTTCAGTAGCCACCATCGGGTGCCAGAACACCCAGGGGATTTAACCATGCTTAGCTTTAATAAAAAAAATAAACAAACACCGGCGCTAGTTGGCAGTCCATGCTGGGCGAGCCTGTCCCGAACAAGCCTGCTTGCCGCCGCCATCACATCGGCCCTGCTGGGCTTTACTGCAGAGGCAATGGCCGCGGATAAACCCAATATCCTGTTCATCGTCATGGACGATATCGGCGTCGACCAGATGAAAGTGTTCGGCTACGGCGGCGCTACGCCTGCGAACACGCCGAACATCGATGCCATCGCCCATGCCGGCGTCCGTTTCGGCAATGCCTGGACGATGCCGACCTGCTCGCCGAGCCGCGCGACCTTTTTCCAGGGCCGTTACCCGTTCCGCACCCATGTATTCAACGCGATCGTGTCGCTGGATTTAGCGAACTCGCAGGTATCGCCTTTTGAGGTTACGACGCCGAAAATCCTGAAACGGCAAGGCTATCGCAACGGCGTTTTCGGCAAAATGCATTTGTCCGGTTCCAACCTCAATCCCGCCAATAATCCTTTGGGCGACAAGGTCATGCATGATTTAGGCTGGGATTATTTTACCGGCTACCTGGACGGCGGGCCTTACCCTATCGACACGACGGCAGGCGGTGTCGCAGCGACCGGTACTTACCAGTGCGGATTCGTCGCGAATAAAACCGATGATCCGGCCAACGGTGCGGATACCGGGGCCTGCTACCGGGCCGACGACAGCTGTGCCGGGCTGTCAACCGCTACCGTAGCGACGCCGGGCCGGGCCTGCCTTGAAAAAGGCGGTATTTTCGTGCCCAACCAGGCTTGCCAATCGCCGCGTCCGGGCAACCTGGACTTCAGCAAACAAAACGGATATTACACCGGCGAATGGACGATCAACACCAGGAACGGCACGGCGCAAATCCTGCCCGCTTCCAGCGTTAAAACCCGCGGCTACCGGACTATCCTGGAAACCGACCTGGCCGTGGACTGGATAAAAAAGCAGGCGGCGGACCAGCCCTGGATGACCAGCGTCGGTTATTCCGCCGCCCATACGCCGCTGCAACCGCCGCCGACGGCATTGCTGCCTGCGGGTTCCAAAGAGACAGGCGCTTATAACTGCATCGATACCCAGCAACAGCGCGTATTGACCAATCAGACGATAGAAGCGATGGATCATGAAATCGGCCGCCTGCTGGTCGAAACCGGCATTGCCGCTTATAAAGCCGACGGCAGCCTCGATTACCAGCCTAAGCACAGCAACACCGTCGTCATCATCGTCGGCGACAACGGTACTTATGCGCCCAGCGTCAAAGCACCGTTCAATCCGCAGCGCTCCAAGGGCTTCCCTTACCAGACCGGCGTCTGGGTGCCGCTGATTGTCGCCGGCCCTATGGTCAATACACCCGACCGCAGCGTTCCGCACATGGTCAATTCAGTCGATTTGTTCCAGTTGTTCGGTGAGTTGGCGGGCGTCAATGTCCATGATGTCGTGCCGAAATCGCATACGCTGGACGCGAAGCCAATGCTGCCTTACCTGACAAAAACCGATGCAAGCAGCATACGCACGACGAATTACACCGAAATGGGCACCAATATTGCCACCGCCGGGGTCACGCCACCGCCTTGCGTGATTCCTGCCGTCAACAGTTGTGTGCAGGTTTTTCCGCAAAAAGGCGTTTGTGAGGATCAGGGCGGCACCTGGTACGGTGCTAACGGCGCTGCCGGTGCGGAAGGCTTAAGTTCCTGCTGCGCCGTCAATGATTACCTCAAGTCTAACGGCCAGCCGGAAGTCGAATTATTAGCCAGCTCGCAGAAAGCCATCCGTAACAAAAACTTTAAGCTCGTACAGGCCGAGCGTTTTAATTGCGCCAGCAACCAAACCGAGACGATCAACGAGTTTTACCGCATCAACGAAGCGGTGCCGGTGCCGAAACTGGACAATGCGAACGCCGACCTGCTGCAACACGAGCAATTGACGCCGGTGCAGCAGGGTAATTACCAAGCCTTGCTGGCGGAGCTGCAAAACCTGCAAAACACTGCGGTCAATTGTCCCGGCGACGGCAACCTTGACTTAGTCGTCAACGACAAGGATCTCGAAAACTGGCAAACCTTCAGCACATCGAACGGCGGTAATTCCAGTTGGTACGATTTTAATCTCGACGGTCTCACCAATGAAGACGATCGCCTGATTATCGAGCAGAACTTCGGCAAAAAATGCAAGGGAGCAGGCCAATGAGCGCCGGGGTAATACTGAAAATTATCGCATTGGCTGCAGCGTTGGGCGCCGCCGAAGTATACGGTGAGCAGGATACGGCGGTGCCCGCCGGTATGGTGTGGATTCCTGGCGGTGAATTTGTCATGGGCAGCGTTTCCGAAATCGCCAGGGCCGATGAGAAACCCGTACATAAGGTCAAAGTCGACGGTTTCTGGATGGACGCCACCGAAGTCACCAACGAGGAATTCCAGCGCTTTGTCGACGCGACGGGCTATGTCACGACGGCCGAGCAAAAGCCGAAGATGGCCGATGTCATCGCGCAACTGCCGCCCGGCAGCCCGCCTCCGCCTGCTGAAAACCTGACGGCGGGGGCCTTGGTGTTTGTGCCGCCCAAGCACGACGAATGGTGGTGGCAGTGGGTCCCCGGTGCGAATTGGCAGCATCCGCAAGGGTCTGGGAGCAGCATCAAGGGCCTGGAAAAACACCCGGTCGTACAGGTGTCATGGTTCGATGCCGTCGCCTATGCCAGATGGGCGGGCAAGCGTTTGCCTACCGAAGCGGAATGGGAATATGCGGCGCGCGGCGGTTTAGCGGAGAAAACCTATGTCTGGGGAGAACAACATCCTTGCAGGGAAAGCCGCGCGCCAATATCTGGCAAGGCGAATTTCCGGGACATAACGCCGGTTCCGACGGCTATGTCGGGACCAGCCCTGTACGCAGCTACGAACCGAACGGTTACGGCCTTTACGACATGGCCGGTAATGTCTGGGAATGGGTGCAGGATTGGTACCGTCCCGACACTTACCTCCAGAGAACAGGGCAGGCGCTTACCGTCAATCCCGCAGGGCCGGATAGCAGCCTGGACCCGGAAGAACCCTTCGTGCCGAAGCGGGTTCAGCGCGGCGGCTCGCATTTATGCGAAGAAAATTTTTGCGCCAGCTACCGGCCCAGCGCACGCATGAAGGCCAGCCCGGATACCGGTCTTATCCATGCCGGGTTCCGTTGCGTCCGTTCAGCCGAGCCTAAAAACGGCGCGGTACGGCGATAAAGTAAATGATTTGGGTGGGTTAGCCTGTCGATAGATAATGTGAGTAGCGAAAGGTGCGCACTACACTTCAGGTCGCGGCAACAAGCTGGGTCCGCTATGTTGGTTTAATATATACTTCAAGCGCCCATAATTTGCGCTTTTTCAAAGCGCTGAAACCGCAAGGCAAGCAAGGAGTCAAGAGCGGCTTTATGTTTCGAATGAGTTTGATCCAGGCAGTCCGTAATGGCTGCTTTAAAAGGGCTGAGTAGTTACGTTTTTTCTGGAGTTAGCAGTTGGCCTTAAGTTTACAGGAAGCCTTTTCATCATTGGAAGACCCGCGCATAGAGCGGCATAAGAGACATCAACTGCTTGACATCATTATCTTGACGATATGCGCGGTTATCAGTGGAGCGGAAGGCTGGGAAGCCATAGAAGCGTTTGGCAAAGAAAAGCAAGATTGGCTGCGCAAATGGATAGGGTTGGAGAACGGCATCCCCTCACATGACTGCATAGCACGGGTGATTTCGCGGCTCGACCCCGGAAAACTAAGCGAATGCTTTATAGCTTGGGCACAAAGCGTTGCCGAATTGGCGCTAGGTGAAGTCGTCGCCATTGACGGTAAAACCGCCCGCCATTCCTACGATCGCAAGAATAAGCTGGGGGCGAGCCAAGCCGGTATCTCGCTGGGTCAGGTCAAGACTGAGGCGAAGTCCAACGAAATACTCACAGGACACACGTCACCGCGATACCTGTTTTGCTGGACTTACTCGAAGTTAAAGGCTGTATCATCACGATCGACGCGGTGGGCTGCCAGACCGAGATAACGGAAAAAATCATTGAAAAACAAGCCGATTATGTCCTCGCGGTGAAAGGCAAGCAAAAGCATTTGCATGAGGCCATTATCGAATATTTCGAGGAGGCTATAGCCGCCAACAAACCGGGCTTGTGCCAATTGCAGACCGTTGAGGAAACGGATGCAGGGCATGGGCGCATCGAGACACGGCGGTGCTATCTGTCGACCTGTTTGGACACCCTGCCCGACGCCGAAAAATGGAAAGGGCTGAAAGCTATTGGCAGGGTCGACAGTGAACGGGTCATCAATGGCCAAACGACCCTTGAACGGCGGCACTACATCTGCTCTTTGGCGGACGTGAAGCCCTTCACCCACGCAACGCGGGCGCATTGCACCCGAGGGGGCATAAAGGGAATAGAAAATTCCCTGCATTGGGTTTTGGATGTGACCTTTAGGGAAGATGACTCGCTCATCCGTAAAGGCTATGCCCCGGAAACTTTAATATTGTCCGCCAACTCGCCGTCAATTTACTAAAAAAGGAGCCATCCTTGTGAGTATCAAACGAAAACGGTTTATGGCCGCCTTAAGTGATAAATTTAGGGAAAAAGTGATTTTTTCAACCTGACGTTTTTATGCGCTTGCCCTGAAGCAAGTTAATTTTTTATGAGAAAGCCGTGCTGGATATGCCTGGTAATTATCCTTGTTAGTTCGCTTCGGCAACGTCGCCGCAATTCGTTACCGTTTCATCATTTTTTAACCGGAGGTCAATATGAATGAAGATACCTTGAACATGGAAGTCAGAAAATACCTGAAACACGTTGGCGTTACATCGCAACGTGAAATTGAGCACGCCATCCTGAAGGCGATTGAGTCCAAAATGATCAGCGACACCGGGAGCATAGCGATTAAGATGAGCCTATCGATACCCGATGTCGGCTTGAATTATTGCATTGAAGGGCAAATAGCCTTGGAGTAAACCTCAGGATTGATACCCAGCAATATTTACAGGCACAAAACCTTTATCTTGAGCAAGAGGCCGACCCTCGCCCCACCGGGAATAGTCAGCGCAAATCCTGGGCGAGCAAGCCGACATTGCCACCTATCGCCGCGGTATTTATCGTCACGGTCTGCTCAACGGCAAAGCGGCGCAGATAATCGGGGCCGCCGGCTTTCGGGCCGGTACCGGAAAGCCCCATGCCGCCGAACGGTTGTACGCCGACGATGGCCCCTATCATGTTGCGGTTGATGTAAATATTGCCGACTTTTACGTTCCGCCGGATGGTCTTGATGGCCGTATCAAGGCGGCTGTGTATGCCCAGCGTTAAGCCGTAGCCTGTGGCATTGACGGCGGCGATGACCCGGTCAAGTTCGGATTCACGATAACGGACCAGATGCAATACCGGGCCGAAGACCTCCCCGGCCAGTTGCGATAACGACTGTATTTCGACCAGGCTGGGCGGAAAAAAACTGCCGTGCTCCAGGCCTTCGGGCAGGGGCGATTGATAGAGCACCACGGCCTGCCGCCGCATGATCTCCAGATGAGCGGCCAGTTTAGCCAGCCCGGCATCGTCGATAACCGGCCCGATGTCGCATTGATAAACGCCGGGATTGCCGAGAGTTAATTCCTGCATCGCGCCAATCAACATCGCGATGGTTTTATCGGCAATGTCCTCTTGCACAAACAAGACCCGCAAAGCGGAGCAGCGCTGCCCGGCGCTGTTGAATGCCGAGACAACGGCGTCTTGTACCAATTGTTCGAGTAATGCCGAACTGTCGGCAATCATGACATTCTGGCCGCCGGTTTCGGCAAGCAGCGGAACGATGTCCTGGTGATGTTGGGCTAACTCGCGGTTGATGAATTGTGCGGTCGCCGTGGAGCCGGTAAACGCAACGCCGGCGACCCTGGGATCAGGCAGCACATAGCGCCCGGTCATGCCGCCGGTGGCCGGTAAAAACTGCAATACCTGTTCGGGTATACCGGCCTGATGCAACAACTGGATGCAGCGCAACGCAGTCAATACCGTCTGGGTTGCCGGTTTGGCGATAACGGTGTTGCCAGCGGCGAGGGCTGCCGTTATCTGGCCGATAAAAATGGCGATAGGGAAATTCCACGGGCTGATGCAGACATAGACGCCGCGGCCGTAATGATAAAGCCGGTTTTCTTCGCCGGTGGGGCCGGGCAGTTTGATCGGCTCGCTAAATAAAGCCAACGCGGACTGCGCATAATAGCGGCAATAATCGACCGCCTCCCTGACCTCCGCCAAGGCGTCCCTGATCGTGCGCCCACTTTCACGCACGCATAAGGAAACCAGTTCCAGGCGGTATTGTTCGAGCAGATCGGCGGCCCGTTGCAAATATTCGGAGCGCTTTTCGACAGGGCAAAGCCGCCAAGCGGTAAACGCCTCTGCAGCTTCGTTTAACGCCCGACCAATGTCAGGCGGTTCTGCCAGAATAACGGAGCCGACTGTCAAGCGCTTATCGCAGGGATTAATGACAAGCTGTTCCTTGCCGGAACAGGGACAACCGTTGACTAACGGCGCCGCCGTCCAGTGCTTATCGGCTAAGGCATTCAGCTCTTCCTGCAATTGTTTCAGTTGTTCCGGGTCAGCCAGGTTTAAGCCGTGGGAATTCAAGCGCTGCTCGCCGAATAAGTCTTTCGGCAAGACGATTTGCGGCTTTTCGACTAATGTCCCGATGATGCCGACAGGATCGCGCACCAGTTCGGCGACGCTGATATCCGGGTCATCGAGCTGATTGATAAAGGACGTGTTCGCACCGTTTTCCAGCAAGCGCCTGACCAGATAAGGCAATAACTCCCGGTAATGGCCGACCGGTGCATAAACACGGCAAGGCTTGGCCCCGTGCCGGTTTTCTGTAATTTCCCGGTAAAGCCCCTCGCCCATGCCATGCAAACGCTGGAACTCATAATCCGGATGCTGCCGGCCCATTTGCGAAACAGCGGCGACGGTATGGGCGTTATGCGTTGCGAATTGCGGATAAAAGACATCAGGCCGGGATAACAAAAATTGCGCGCAAGCCAGGTAAGATAAATCGGTCATCGATTTATGCGTAAATACCGGGTAATCGCTGAGGCCGTTTTCCTGCGCCCGCTTGATTTCGCTATCCCAGTACGCGCCCTTGACCAGGCGTAGCGGAATCCTGCATTGCCGGTATTCGGCCAATCCCGCCAGCCACTGTATGACCGGCAATGCTCGTTTTTGATAAGCCTGCACGGCCAAACCCAAGCCCTCCCAGCCGCTTAAACCGGGATGCACGAACACGGCGGCAAAAATATCCAGCGACATCTCCAGCCGTTCCGATTCTTCCGCATCAATCGTGATGAAAATATTGGCTGTGCGGGCCGCCTGCGCGAGCGTCAGCAGTTTATCGCTTAACTCCTTGACTGCCCTGTCATGCTGCAAAGGTTCATAACGGGGGCACAAGGCCGATAATTTAATTGAAATACCTGGATTGGCGGCAATATCGGTAGAACCAGCAGCATCGGCCAGCGTTTTAATCGCGTTCAGGTAAGACTGGAAATACCGCGCGGCATCGGTCGCCGTTAACGCGGCTTCACCCAGCATATCGAATGAAAAACGGTAAGCGGGATATTGTTCGCTACGCTGAACGGCGTCCTGCATCGATTCCGCGAAAACGAATTGCAGGGCCAGATGCCACATGGCCTGCTTTAATGCGTTGCGTATCAGCGGCGCACCCATCCGCGATAACAATTGTTCAAAAACCGGAAACCAGGATGCTTCCGACAACAGGCGATGTTCAAATTCGCGGGTGGCCGACAAGGCCTGGGTCGATAAATTGACCAGCACGGAATCACTATGCCGTAAATGGCTTTGCCAATCCGCGCTGCAAAGCTTTTCCTGCAAGAACCGGTCCTGCGTCCGGCGGTCAGGGATGCGCAACAAGGCTTCAGCAAGCCCCATCAAGACGATGCCTTCATCGGAATTAAGCCGGTATTCATGCAGGAATGCTTCAGTCGCGGTTTGCCGGTGTTTTTTTGCCCTGACGGCACTAATCAGGGTCCCGGCGAACTCGCCGGCACGCCCAGCATCATAAGCGACCAGGCAAGCTGATAATTCGCTGATGATGTCTTTTTCATCGGCCAAATAAGCCCGATTGATGGCAGCGCGTAATGTCGCTATGGATTGTTGAGTCATTTATTGCTGATCAAACAAACTGGGGATAGGCTATTTAAGCTCGGAATTTTATCGCCGACCGGTTTCCGCAGTCTAGTTTCATCGCTGCGCGAAGGCTTTCGAGCAGCAACTGCCTGGGAAAAGGTTTCTCCAGTAGACAGAAAGCGTCATACTTCAGTGCCGGCATAGCGTTATAGAGCGTCCCGATAGCGGTCATAAAAATAACGGGGATAGGGAAATTGCGCCTGATGAGCTCCTGTTGCACGGTCAATCCCTCCATTTCGGGCTGGCTTAAATTGGCCAATAAGCATCCTGGCCGATCTTCGGTATAAGCCGCCAAGAAAGCCTTCCCGGAAGAATAAGCTTCGGTTTTTAAACTGGCCATACTTAAGGAAATACTCAATGCATCCCGCACTGCAGCATCGTCGTCTATGAGAAATACCGTCGAATCAAGGCACATAAACTTCACGCCGTCATCATTTGGTTTTTAACGGGCTGAAAACACTTGTAGGCCACGGGAAATATAGCTTTCTCCAAAACCCGAACAGCCGGCTGTCAGTGCACAGCCGCGCTTGCCTTTTTCCGAAAATCCGGATGTGAAGCCCCAGTTGCCAACGGCTTGGCTTTGGCGCCGCGTACCAGCTGCAAGCCATATGTCGCCGCTTTTTTCGCTTCTATTCGGCCGGAACTCGAGGCGGCAATAGGCGATATTTCGGACGGCATAGTCAAAACCTGCACGCTTTCCTTGTGCATACAGTCCAGGGCCGCCTGCGCCTCCTTACGCAATAGGAACGGTCCGTGAAACGCAGCATACTCATTAAATCGCCGCACCCGAACATGCTCAGGCCAATTAACGACATAATAGCCGGGCGACAAAGGCTGACCGTGCTTGGTGCAATACCTTCGCTGATAAGATTCCGCATCGACAAGCCAGAAATCGCGAGTGACGGCGACAATCTCGAAAATATCGTAATCCGCATCCATTGAGCAACTCCCCGTTTAGATAGTATGAATCAAAACCGGATAGCGCCGATATAGCATAATCCGCGCTACCGAAAAAACGGGCGATTCCAGTGCCTAGGAGGAATGACATTCGATCTTAACGATCAGCCGGCTGCATGGAACATTTGACCGGATAGAATCGCCCTTGGGATAAATTAAAACCGATAGCTCTGCACAATAAAATACGTACGAGCGCGTACGTAGGAATACGTACTCTATTGAATAAAATGGTTAATTCAGGGTAACTATTCAGCGTATTTCTTTATTTAATATCAATGGGTTGTAGAATATTTTATTTAGACCTAAAAACAATTATTCAATATATTCATATGGTTACAACTTTTGA
>Ga0172380_10008763_pt1 | contig 10936 bp, 11 predicted proteins | sample Leawe162metaG_FD_119747 | JGI IMG/M metagenome (GOLD analysis project Ga0172380, IMG submission 119747) | Leachate microbial communities from a municipal landfill in Southern Ontario, Canada - Leachate well 162 metaG | ecosystem: Engineered > Solid waste > Landfill > Unclassified | place...
AGGATACGCCAACTGAAACAGGCTTAGTATCCGTAGGGCTTTGGGCCGGTGTGTTTGAGGAGCCTTGATCGGTAGTATTATTACTATCGTCTATAATTTTTCGTTTTGCATCTTGACCACTATTAACATCCTCCTGGGTAGGGGGGTCGTAGTTGACAGCATTGGTTGCCTCGTCGTTTGCTGATTCTGAGCTTTCGGGTGGTGTGAATGGCCATTTCGTAGACGCTTTCGCATAAGCGCCATACGCTACTACAAGAATAAGAAGCACTGCTATAGCAACCAGTGCTAGTTGTTTGGGAGAAGTTTGGCGCTTTTTGATTTTCATTGTCATTGTGGTGGCCCGCCTATCTAATTAGTTATTAAAATAGGTTATGGTTATGAACTTCATTATATCCTGATATCAGCGAGTGGTCAATACAGGATAAAGTAGAATTTAGGGATTAGCCCGGTGTATTTTATGTAAAGTATATCTGTACTATAATTAAGAAAGATGATTACTCTCTCAGAGGTAGTACAGAAGCTCAGGCACAGCCGGTGGTATGTGGCAGGCTTTTTTGTATTGGTTCTATTTTCAAATTTAAATACTCTTGGCTTAGGGTCGGATTCAAGATGGTTTGACGACTTTGAGAATTTCTCAGAGTCGATAGTTTACAAGGAGACGGTTGTTGCTGTTCCGTTCGTAATCCATGAGCCACTTGGAACGATTATACAATCTGTCTTTTTCTGGGTGGTAGTTTCGGCAATATGCTTAAAAATACTATACCGACGCTATAGGAGGGGCAGAAGCTACAGGCGCGTACAGGCACTATGGTACAGTTACGCTATTGGGTTAACAGTTCAGCTGTTTATCCAAAAAACGACTGAGTACTACACGGGAAATAATGAGTAAGCTCCAAATGAGGCAGATGGCGATAATTGGCGGTGGTTTTTTTGGGCTTGCTATTGCTCTCTATCTTTATGACGAAATTGGCGTAAAGGATATTATTATTTTCGAAAAAGAAAACGAAACAATGGAGCGGGCGTCATACGTTAATCAGGCTCGAGTACACAACGGTTATCATTACCCACGCAGCATTTTGACGGGCTATCGCTCTGCGGTTAACTTCCCCCGGTTCGTAGAGCAATATAACACAGCGATTATATCGGATTTTGATAAATATTATGCGATAGCTCGGACTCTCTCAAAGGTAAACACTTCCCAGTTTCGGCGATTTGCCTATAAGATCGATGCCATTATTGAGGATGCTGATTATGACGTAAAAAAAATATTTAACCCGATTACTGTCGAAGGTGTTTTTAAGGTTCAGGAATATGCTTTTGACTCACGCGTATTACGCAAGGGACTTCTAAAAGAGATTTCAAAGCGTAAGGGAATTCATTTGAACGCAAATGAGAAAGTTGTACAAATGAAAGGGCGTGTCGACAAGATACAGGTTATAAGCGACAAGACTGAATACATCGCTGAGCATGTCATTAATTGTACATACTCAAGCATCAACACACTGCATCGTGCATCTAATCTGCCACTCGTCAAGCTAAAGCATGAAATTGCCGAGATTTGTATTGTTAGATTGCCGAAGGAGCTGGAAAAATTCAGCGTTACTGTGATGGACGGGCCCTTCTTTTCGATCATGCCATTCCCTTCGAAAAAATTGTGGAGTCTGTCGCATGTGCGGTATACTCCCCATGAATCGTGGATAGATGATGAGTCGACTAGTGGAGAGCTTCAAGATCCACACGGTTACTTACATGACCACCCCATTACTACAAATTACAAACAAATGTATAATGATGTAATACGATATATTCCTTCATTAAAGGATATGGAATATGTTGAATCAATCGTTGAGGTCAAGACTGTGCTTGCTAAAAGCGAAGATGACGATAGCCGACCTATACTATTTAGAACGAATCATGGCATAGATAACTACACATGCATTATGGGCGGAAAACTCGACAACATCTACGACGTATATGAAGCGCTAGAGGAATTATATGGTAAAAAAGAAAGCACTGATTAGAAGTAAGGAAACCCTCAAGGATATATTTGTATCCGTTGTAGTGGCCCTTCGGCCCGACCTTGAGGATGATGCCGATGTGACCCGATACGTTCGGTTGCTTAGTGAAACACTCTCCACGCACTATACTAACTATGAAATTATATTGGTTGATAACATGCTAGCGGCTACAAAAGTGGATACACTTATGGCGCTGATTGTTGAGCTTCCATGTATACGTATTGTGAAGCTTTCGCGACGATACCCGCATGATACGGCAATCGTAGCCGGGCTAGAGTGTAGTATCGGCGACTATACGGTTGTGGCTGACCCTGTCCTCGATCCCGTAGATGATATTCCGCGCATTATTGATAAAAACCAAGAGTCGGATATTATTCAAGGTGTGGCTGATCAAACGATGAGCAATAGGCGCATTCCTATGACTGTATCGCGCAAACTTTTCTACCACTATAGCCGAAAATATATAATGATTGACGTGCCAACGAATGCGACGTATTTCATCTCGTTGAGTCGGAAGGCAGTAAATGCGATTACATCAAATATTAATAAGAGTATCCATATTCGTTTTGAAATTAGGACTATTGGGTATGAATACCAAGTGATGCCATATCAGGTAACGACAAGTCCAATACGAAGCCGAAATTTAAGAGTAGGGCTAGTAGAAGCCATAGACATTATCAGCAGCTATTCTCTACATCCGCTACGATTCATGTCATGGGTCGGATTGTTGGCAAGTGTAGTAAGTATTGGATACGCCGTGTATGTATTATGGGTAGCGGCAACTCAATTACATGTAGCTGAGGGTTGGACAACCATGTCCCTCCAGATATCGGGACTATTCTTTTTCCTCTTCCTCATAATTGTGGTTTTGGCTGAGTACATAGGAAAACTTCTTCTGGAGTTACGCCCCCAGTCTAGGTATCATGTGGTTGATGAAATGATTAGCGCGGTCTCCCTTGCGGATGTGGAACGAAAGAATTTAAGCAAAGAGTAAATGATGAAAAAGCAAGATTACATTAGAGCCAAGCACCCAAACTGGGACTTCCCTGATTTCGATGAGCTCAATTTAGGGGAAAAGCGAAATCGCTACTGTGTTTGTGTGTTTGTTGTTAATGAAGGTAAAAGGATCCAAAATCAGTTAAAGCAGATGAAACAATTTGCTGGTGTAATTGATATCGTTGTCGCAGATGGGGGAAGTACGGATGGGAGCTTACCAAAAGATTTCCTAAAAGGCCAAAAAGTAAGAAACCTTTTAACTAAGAGAGGCCCTGGAAAATTGAGTGCACAAATGCGACTTGCATTCGCATGGGCTCTTAGTGAAGGTTACAAAGGTGTTGTGGTTGTAGATGGCAATGGAAAAGACGATGTTTCTGCTATACCCGACTTTATAAAACATTTAGATGACGGATATGACCATATTCAAGGTTCAAGGTTTATTCCAGGCGGTAAAGCGATTAATACTCCACTCTCTCGTGAATTAGGGCTACATCTGGTTCATGCTCCGCTAATAAGTTTAGCGTCGCGCAAGCGCCATACGGATACAACAAACGGCTTCAGAGCCTATAGTGCAAAATTATTGAGTGATGAGAATGTCGCGGTCTTTAGGGATGTATTCCAGACATATGAACTACATTACTACCTGGCTATAGAAAGCACGCGTAGCAATAGATATAAGACAATTGAAACACCTGTAACTCGAACTTATCCTAAGAATGGTAAAACACCAACCAAGATCAGTCCATTGAGAGGTAACGCACATATTTTAAAAATACTATTCATGGCTGTCATTGGGAAATATCGACGTTAATCATGAAGACGTACCTGAATCATTACTGGTTGCTAATTATAGTGACGTTAATTTTATTTATTATAAGTTGTCTATTGTTCTACCCTGGCTACTATTCTAATGATTCAATTCAACAATTAGGTCAAGCCGTATCAACGATCCCCATTGGCGACTGGCATCCACCCGTAATGGTTATGATGTGGAAGCTTCTCATAGGTCTGACTGGAAGCCCTGCATCTATGCTTTTGTTTCAGTTGCTAATGTTCTGGGTTGCAAATAGTATATTGGGAATAATCATCTTTCGTCTAACTGCTAATAAGCTGCTCTCTTTTCTTCCTATTTTTGCGGGCATGCTTCCGATCACTATTGGTATTTCAGGGGTTATTTGGAAAGATGTGCAAATGAGCTATGCATTAGTGTTGGCGACAGTGTTAATTCTTCTATATGTGACTTCTAAAAATCTGAACAATAAAAAGTTATTCAAGTGGGCAGTTCTTGGCAGTGCTCTCGTGCTTATATTGTATGCGGGATTATTACGGTATAATGCGCTAGTAGCTATCGTTCCATTATTGTATCTTCTTGTTGACGCAGCAGGCTTATTTAATCAATGGAAAGTAAAAATTCTAGTCTCAATCTGTATCGTTTTGACCGCAACGGGCTTAGGCTCGATAATGAATAGGATACTGGATATAAAGCAAGATCATCCTACTTCATCAGTAATGCTTGATGATATTGTTAATGTTCGACAGCCAAGTGAAATTAACAAAAATACCGGCGTCTTGTACGAGACGCTTTTGGATATTCAAAAGACATGTAAAAATAAAAAGCTCGTTATCAATAGTTATTGGAAATGTGCTAATGACACAAACCGTGAGACTATAAGCCAGGCATATTTTGAGGAGTTAAGAGGCTATTGGCTACAAACATTGGCTAGTAGCCCACTCAGCTACATGTTGTATAGGTTTGAAGCATTTGCAATATTTATATTTGCTCCGAATCAGTACCTATTTTCTTATGATAAGCCGATTGCCCCCAATGAATTTGGACAATCTGTGAGGTATGAAAAAGCATCTAACTTTTTACACGTATATGTGAAGGAATTTGGTTACCGACATTTTTCATATTTATTTCAGGCATGGTTCTGGATTTCTGCCGCTATCGCAACTTTCTACATTAGTCTAAAGAAGCTCAAGGTGTATAGGCGTGAAGTAATAGTGCTTTCGTTGTCGTCTCTATTATATATTTTCAGTTACATGCCTGTTGTGGTTGCTGCTGATTATAGATACATCTTCTGGTCAGTATTTGCGACACTTATTGCGGCACTGCTGATATTATTAGAAACGCGAGCGCTTCGACCGTCGATAAAGAAGTAATAAGGAGACATAAGAAGATGAGCGTAGACAATAAAATGAATTCTATAATAGGCTATAGCGGGTTTGTTGGAGGCAATATAGACAGGCAATTTAAGTTTGATGATAAGTATAATAGCAGAAATATAGCGGATATCGAGGGCAAAGAGTACGATTTAGTAGTTAGTGCCGCCAATCGCGCAGAGATGTGGCGTATCAATCAGGAACCGGAAGTGGATAGGGCTGAAATAGATGCATTCATCGATCATATTAAGCGAGTAAAAATTGGCAAATTGATACTCATTTCTACCGTTGGCGTATACAAGAATCCGAATGGAGCTGACGAAGACACGGCAATCAATACCGAAGGACTCTTGCCATATGGACTTAATCGCTATTACCTTGAGCAGCTCTGCCTTGATAATTTTGACACTACAATAATTCGGCTTCCGGGCCTGTTCGGCGAAGGGTTAAAAAAGAATGTTATATTTGATTTGTTGCATAATAACATGGTAGAAAAGATACACGCAGATGGTGCTTACCAGTACTACAATCTCGATAATATTTGGAAAGATATTTCTATCGCAATAGATAACAATTTGTCGATAGTAAATTTGGCAACACCACCAGTGACTACAGCGGAAGTTGCTCAATTTGCTTTTGGTATGGATTTTAATAATAGGCCAGCGGATGTCTCTCCAGCGTATTGGGATATGCACAGTAAATATGCCGACATTTATGGCGGCGTAGGCAGCTATCTCTACACAAAAGAGCAGGAGCTTGAGGGCATCAAAAGGTTTGTAGAGAAAGAGAGTGCTTGATGGCGCGACTCGCGGTATCAAACATCGCATGGACGAATGACGAAGAGCCTGCCATCGCACTGATGCTGCAAGAGCTGGGCGTAGCCGCAATAGAAATTGCACCTACGAAACGTTGGAGTGATCCAACAAAAGCTAGTAGGGAAGAAATTGATGAGTATCGTGGATGGTGGAGTCAGTTTGGTATTGAGGTAGTCGCTTTTCAGTCCATGCTTTTTAGTCGTCCTGATCTAAAACTTTTTGAATCAGTCGATTTACGCAACGAGTTGGCTCATTATATGGAGGAATTTCTTCACTTGGCTGGTGACATGGGCGCAAAAAAGCTTGTATTTGGTTCACCTAAAAATCGCCAGCGCGGTCGGCTCAATCCACGAGAAGCGGATGTCATTGCAAGAGATTTCTTCTCAAGCCTTGGCCGCATAGCTGAGAAATATGGTACGATCTTGTGTATTGAGCCAAATGCACCCCAGTATAGCTGTGACTACATCACTACTGCAAACGAGGGGGCTACATTAGTAAGATCTGTTGATGCCGATGGGTTTGGACTTCATCTTGATACTGCATGCATGACATTGGCTGGAGATGATATGGTAACGGCGATAAACGATAATATAGGTATTCTGAAGCATTTCCATGTCAGTGCACCAATGCTTGATCGGGTCTATGATCGTGATGATGTTGATTATCGAGCCGCAGCGCAAGCACTTCACGACACAAAGTATGACGGAATGGTTTCAATAGAAATGCGTCCCAGTGAATCTGGCGCTAATGCGGTTCGTGTAGAAGAGGCTGTGCGTTTTGTGAAATCTATATTCACTATAGATTAGCTATGATACATAGAACGTCGTGAAAAAAAGTTCCACATATATACAGCCACTGTGGCGATAACTTTAGACAACATGTAGTCAATAGACAGGCCACTCGTAAAGACCCACATGAACAGGTTTAATATGCCGAGTCCCACGATGCCGATTAACGAAAAAACAACAAATTCGTTACGTCGGGATGATATCTTTGATTTGCCGAAGACATACCGGCTACTGAGGGCATATACTATAATGAGGCCAAGCGTGAATCCAGCAGTTGCGCTTACCAGATAGTGAAAGTGAAAGACTTCCTTCGCGACCACCATGGTAACAAAATCGATGATATAACCTATGCCAGCAACGCCGAAGTATTTCAAAAATTGCAAAGAAAAGTTTTTCACAATCAACTACCCGTCCTGATTTTTGGACTGCCAGTTCCAGGTATCTTGACACATCGCTTCAATCGAAAGTTCGGTATGCCAACCGAGTTCTAATTTAGCTCGCACGGGATTGGCATAGAATTCCGGTAGGTCACCAGGGCGTCTCTCTGCAAACACGTAGGGGATGTTTTTGCCTGTAGTGGAGATAAAAGCATTGACTAGTTCGAGTACGGACGTACCTTTTCCTGACCCAAGATTATAAGCACTAGCGCCAGATAAAAGATGCTCAAGAGCGGCAACGTGACCTTTTGCTAAGTCAACAACGTGGATGTAGTCACGGATGCATGTACCATCTGGCGTGTTATAGTTGTTGCCAAAAATTGATAGCATTTCACGTTGTCCACTAGCTACCTGGGCGATATATGGCATGAGATTATTTGGGATACCTTGTGGATCTTCGCCTATCAATCCGCTTGGATGTGCACCGATTGGATTAAAGTAGCGTAGTAGCGAAAACTCCAAGTTAGAATTTGCCGCTGCTGCATCGGTAAGGATTCGTTCAATCATATATTTGGTCTGGCCGTAAGGGCTAGTGACGCCTTGACCGACTGGACTATCTTCGGAGTATGGTACAGGGGCAGAGCCGTAGACGGTAGCGGATGAGCTGAAAACCAGTTTGTTGACGTTGTGCTTACTCATAACTTCAATGAGGGCGAGAGTCGAATCGATATTGGTGCGGTAGTAAAGAAGTGGCTCTTTGGCTGATTCCCCAACTGCTTTTAAGCCTGCGAAATGAATGACTGCATCAAATTTCTCTCTTCCGAATAAATTGTCGAGCTTCTCCATGTCGCGCAGATCAAACGTATGAAGCGGTACTCTGACGTTTGTGATCTTCTCAAGTCGGTCGACGACCGATGCCTTGCTGTTCGATAGATTGTCGACGATGACGACATCGTGATTGTTTGCAATAAGTTCGACGACGGTGTGTGAGCCGATGTAGCCAAGACCGCCGGCAACGAGTATTTTCATTGCTTCTAGTATAGCAGTTGCTTGCGAAGGTGAGATATACTAAAGGTAACAAACTAGCGAGGATAGGATTGGATTAGCATAATGCAGACACGTGAAGCTACTAGCAGTGATAGAAAAGCGGCGGCGGCATTATTGGAGGAGTTTCGTGGTCATACGGTAACGTCAGCGGACTCAGGCGATAACTTCACGGCAATACTTGATGATTCAAATAGGACGATTATCGTAGCGGAAGAGGACGGCGTTGTTTTGTGTGTTGCGGTGGTGAATCTTGTCCTTAAGCTGCCGAAAACAGAAGCGCGCATTGATGAGGTGGTTGTCTCTAAGGTTGTCCGAGGGAAGGGTTATGGGAAGAAGTTAGTGGGTGCCTGTGAAGTATGGGCGTGGGAGCATGGCGCCGACTTGATCGAATTGACCTCTCGACCTTCTCGCGAGGCGGCAAACGCATTGTATCAGAAGCTGGGCTATGAGCTTCGCGAAACCAATGTCTACACCAAAAAGAGGATGGAATAGATGGCGCGCGTTAAGCTATCGGAGTTTCGGTCGAAGACACTCCTCGTACCAGGTTATAAAGGTGTTAGTCTCCGGATGGAAACGATCGTGGACGATACAGGAAAGCTTGATGATGGGGTAAGTTATGTTATCAAGGTAGACCAAGGCATCAAGAAGCGTGGCAAACAGGGGCTCGTGAAGTTAGGTATCAAAAAATCACAAACTCTCGCTACCGTAAAAGAACTTGCAAGCAAGAACTTTAATCGATTCATTGCCGAACCTATGCTGTCCCATGACGACAATGAAGAGAGGTACATTAGCTTTGAACGTACCCGCGAAGGCATATCCATTCACTTTTCACAGCACGGAGGAGTCGATGTCGAAGCTGATCCGACTAAGGTAGAAGAATACACGCTCCAAACAGTGCCCGTTCCTGCTGCTTTTGTCGAACATATGATCGATATTATGAATCGGGAGCATCTTTCGTTTGTCGAAGTGAACCCGCTAATCGTGCGCGACAAGGAGTGCTTACTGCTCGATGCGGCTGTGCTTGCTGATAGCGCAGGACAATATCAAGCCAGCTGGAGGGATGATGATGTAGTTGAGATGCGCGTACCAACAGATTCTGAAGCTGTTGTCGCTGAATTGAACGAGAATTCACCTGCTGCGTTTTCGTTTCGCGTGTTGAATCCTAATGGCGCGATTTGGCTACTGCTCAGCGGTGGCGGGGCCAGTATCACTATCGCTGACGAGGCGGCCAACCATGGCAAGGCCGATATGATAGGTAACTACGGAGAATACAGTGGTGGGCCGACCCAAGAAGAGACATACCTCTATACGGTAGAGGTACTGAAACAGGCTTTCGCGTCATTGGCATCCAAAAAAGCCATTGTTATCGCTGGCGGCGTCGCCAACTTTACCGACGTCAAGAAGACCTTCGGTGGAGTCATTCAGGCGCTGAGGGAGCGTCTCGGCGACCTGCAGAAGTACGATGTGAAAGTATTCGTCCGCCGAGGAGGGCCGAATGAGGTTGAGGGGTTGGCATTGATGAAAAACTTTTTGGAAGCGAATGGTCTGCTCGGTAGTGTCCATGGGTCCGATGTCGTACTTACCGATGTTATTAACGAAGCTTTGGAATATATAGATGCGTAGTATCAGCGATATTCGTAAGAATCCAGGAACGATTCTGGCAATTGGCAGCTATAAGCCAGGCTACCAAGCTATTCTCGATTTCGACTTTCTGTGTAGAAAGTCGACTCCTTCGCTTAAAGGTATCATCGGGCCGAATAAGCGATTCGAGAAGTATTTTTGGGGCAACGAGGAAGTGCTTATTCCTTGCTATAAATCGCTGGAAGTAGCAAGAGAGGCTATTGGGAATGTCGAATGGCTACTTAACATTTCTTCAGGTCGGCGGGCATTTCAGTCGACGGTCGACTTTTTTGAAGTATTTCCGAATGCTGTCGGCGCACACCTCTTCGCTGAGGATATACCTGAAAAATATGCGCTTGATCTGAGTAAGCGTTATCTTAAGCAAGGAAAAACGATTATCGGTCCGGCCGGTGTTGGGCTTGTGGTGCCTGGTGCATTGAAGCTGGGGGTTATTGGAGGAGTTGACTGGCGTCAAATCGAAAAGACCCAACTTCAATTACCGGGCTCGATTGCTATCTTATCAGCATCCGGGGGTATGACGGGCGAGGTAATAAATATGGTGACGCGTTCTGGGTATGGAATAAGTTTTGCGCTTTGTTTTGGGGGTGATCGTTTTCCGGTTACTACTCCAAGGGACGCTTTCCTAGCCGCAGAGGCTGATGATGCGACAACTCATATTGTTTACTACGGTGAGCTGGGCGGCCAAGATGAGTATGAGCTTGCAGAACTTATCAAAAGAGGGGAGGTATCTAAACCGGTTATTGCCTATATTGCCGGAGTGATTGGCGAAACTTTTGAACAACCAGTTCAGTTCGGCCACGCCAAGGCACTGGCTGGTACCAAAGCGGAGACGGCCTCAGCCAAGCGGGAGGCGCTTAAAAAGGCAGGTGCACAAGTAGCCTCATCGATGACCGAGTTTAATGATATGATTGGCCGAATTCCAAAAAGGAAAACCGAAGAGCTACTCGAGACCGACCTTTCACGACGAAAAGAGAGCTTGTTTACATCTACGATAAGTCAGGAATCCCCGGACGGATATCAATTTGTTGGCCGTCCACTGCAGGACTGGGCGCATACGGGCGATATCGCTTCACAGATTACGGCGGCACTGC
>Ga0172380_10008764_pt1 | contig 10934 bp, 9 predicted proteins | sample Leawe162metaG_FD_119747 | JGI IMG/M metagenome (GOLD analysis project Ga0172380, IMG submission 119747) | Leachate microbial communities from a municipal landfill in Southern Ontario, Canada - Leachate well 162 metaG | ecosystem: Engineered > Solid waste > Landfill > Unclassified | place...
CCCCGGCCGGTTCGGATCTTGAATCTCCGCAGACCCCATGCCCCAGTCTAGCCTCAGCGTCACATCTTGCATCAGCACCGGCGTCACTCGGCCATCATTCACCCGCGCCAGCAGCACTCGCGCCCAGCCCACGGTAGGAGCTTCAGAGAGCCCCCACTGGAGAAACCCAGGGTAACTACTTCGCACCTCCACCGTCACCCCTTCACCTTCCAGATCTTCCCACTCCGCGTTGATCAACCGCGTGAATCCAGGGATCGTCCCCGTCTCGCGGACTTCCACAGGTGCCCCCTCGACCACGGAGCACCCCACCAGGATGTCATATTCCTGATCAGGCACCTCCTCCCACTCCAGAGCCAGACGCGCCTCCAGCACCACCCAGCGTTCTCCCACGGCCGGCACCGTCACCACTGGCCGTTCCAGCAGTTCCACCCCGTCCACCTTCGGCATGTAAGGCACTCCATTCACATACACATATCCCGGCTCGACCCTCGCTTCCACTTGACCATTTGCAGCACTCCCCACCGTGTAAAACGGCGGCAGCATCCCACCCCCGCCGCCGCGCCCACCCTCCATCCCCACACTGAACCCATCCGAGCTACGCCGCATCCGCCCGCCTTTGACCCCCAGCGGCGTCCGCGCCTGGATAGCATCACCCAGCCGGCCCAGATGCTGCACCACCACCCCCATCGGCCCAGCCACAGGCCCTTTTGACCGCAGTTTCGGCACCTGTTTACCCGCTCCTTTCATACGCCTTCATCCTCCAGTTCCATGATTTCAGAATCCCTCACCACCTCATTAAAATCCCCCGTCAAAAAACGCTCCGCACGGCCAAAGAACGTCGCATTCACCAGCGGGTAAGTGGCCCCCACACCCTCCGGTTGAGCGGTCAGCAGCACATGCCCCTGACTGCGCGGCAGCACCCGCCCCTCCACTACCCGTGCCAGGCGTGTCCATAGCACCGCGCCCCCGCCACCTCCGTTCACGGCCGAGACAGGGATCTCTCCACCTTGATACACCACCTCCGCCGCCGTCAGTTCCGCAGACAGATACACCTCCTCTCCCACCTCCCCTTCCATCTCAAAATCCAGCTCCATCCTCAGCAGCACCCAGCCATTACCGGATTCGGGGAAGCTCAACACCGCCCCCTCACTCAGCCTCACCCCATCCACCTCCGGCTCCATCACAAACTTAAACGCATCCTCCCCATTGTTCTGCCTGTGAAGGTAAACCAGACCCGGCGTCACCACGCATCGCCCGCCAGCACCCGTTGCCCACAGCGGCGGCAGCACCACTTGACCGCCTCCACGCCGTCGCCCCATCGCCTCCAGGCCATAGCCACCCCCTTGGTATTTCAGCCGTGCTCCACGCCCTGCACCAGGCGTCCGCGCCTGCACCCCCGCCGCCAGGCCATTCACCCCGTCAACCAGCGCCGCCAGCCCCGGACTCCCGCCCGCGCTGACCACCCCCAATCGGGGCACTTTGGGTGTCAATCTCATCTTCAATACAAGACCGGATCCCAACCCCCGCGTGCGCTCAGTAGCCACGTCCGCTCCGCCCGGATCAGGTTCGGACCCTCCTCCACCAGTTGCAGCCCCGTGTAGAGCCAGGTCCGCCCTGGGTAAGACGGCGCACCCGTTGGGTGCCCACCGAGACGCCCCGGATCACCTGGATCCCCCACCGCACTGCCATAGTATTGCACACTGGTAAACGTCGCCCCTGCATCCAGGTAGGACTCATTGCCCTGCATGATGCGCTGATAAAGCTCCAGCCCCAGCCCCACCAAAAGCACATCCGGCACCCCATCTCCAGGGAAAATCCCCAACCTCAAATCCCCCCGCCTCACTGCCTCGATGACATCCATCACCCGATCAAGCTGGGGAATCACCACGTAACGGGGGTGGCTTTGGATTGGCTCCTCACTCGTCCCAATGTCCAACCGCGCCCGCAGCGGGCCCGGACTGGTCCGCAGCCCCTTATAGATCAACGGCAGCTCGCAGTAGCCACGTCCTGTCCGCGCCTCCCCGCAGCCCTGGAACTTCAAAAAGTTAAACCTCGGATGGGCATCTCCCAGGTTTGGAATCACCCCAGACGACACCGGCGCCGCCACTCGCCGCATCACCGTCGCCGTCCACACCCCATAGACATCCACCGTCGGCCCGCTTTCCGGCCCGTAGCCAAACACAGAGCCCACATACTGCGTCCCACCCCCTGGACTGCCATCCATCCCCTCCGTCGCCGTGCCTGTCAGCGTCACCCGGTGAAAGTCCCGGTTGCCGCGCATCGGCGTCACCTCCTTCACTCGGAAGTTCATCCCCTCAAACTGGAACGCCTGACCCACCAGCACCCGCATTCGTCCCCCAGGCACCGCCACCGGATCTCCCACCCACAGCCCATCCAGTTCGAATGTGCCCCTTCGTGCCCCCAGCACCTCACCCACCACCTCACCGCGATTGTTTTGCAGCTCCTCTTCGAAGCTCAGGCCCCAGCGCACTCGCAGTTGCACCCCTTGCACCCCTTTGAGGACCTGCGTCCCCACCCCAAACTCATACACATCCACCGCCCGCCCAAACTTCCTCACCGCCACCGGCGTGATCACCGGCGGCGGCACCTCATAGTTCAGAAAAAACACCATGCCCACGGCAGCGCTCAACCCGCTCTCCAATAGGTCCTATACGCCCTATAGGACCTATCTCAGTAACTCGTCAAACTCACCCCCCCAAAGCCGCGCTCCACCTTCGGCTCCCGCGTGTTTTGCTCGATCTTCTCCAGCAGCCGATTGCTCTTGCGTGCCAGATCCATCGGCCCCGCCACATTCGGCCCTGTTCCACCGCCCACACGCACCAGGCTATTGACCGCCACCTGACCGCCAAAGCGCATCCCAGAGCCGCCCGCCCCTTCACGTCCCAGCTCCGCCATGTTCCGCTCCCCACGCGCAATCCGCCGCGCCACCTTCTCCGTCAGCCCTTCACCAATCAGCTCCGCCGCCCGATTCTTTTCCTCGATCCGGTCCGCCCGCTTGTCATACTTCTCCGCTCCCTGTTGATCCCCACGGCCGCGCAGCGTGCCCGCCACCGTCCGGAGGGATTGCACCCGCAGATCCTCCAGACCTTTTTCCCCCTTCAATTGCGACTCCCGCGCCACGGCCGCCTTCGCCTGCGCCGCGCTCATCCCCTCCGCCACCAGCGCCGCCTCACGTTGTGCCCGCACCATCGCCTCCAGCGCCGTCAGATTTCCCCGCAGCGCCGCCTCACTCATCCGCAGCCCCTCCACCGTCCGCCGCACCGCCGTCGCCCGCCGTTCCTCACGCTCCGCCACTCGGTCCGCCACCGCCTCCTGTGCCATCGCCGCCGCCGTGATCTCATCAAAGCCCGCCGCCAGCAGCCGGAGCTGCTCCTCCTTCAGCATCTGGTTATCGCCGATCGCATTGCCCGCCGCCTCCAGCCGGTCTCCCTCCGCCAGGTTGCCACCACGCCGCGCCGCCGCCGCCTCCCGCAGCAGCCGCGCCTCCTGCACCGCCGCCACCACCGCCTCCCGCCGCCGCGCTGCCAGCCGTTGCGCATTCTCACGCTGCGCATTGATCACCTGCATCTCCGCCCCAAACTGCGCCTCACTGATCTGCCGCCGCTCCAGCGCCAAGTTCAGCTTCTCTTCCTCGATGTCCAGCATCGCCAGCTCCCGCGCCAGGCTCTCATCCTTCAGTCCCAGCACCTGCCCCTCCGCCGCCACGGCCGTATCCTTGTTCGCCTCCTGTTGACCCTTCAGCTTCAGCGCCACCTGTTCCGCCGTCAGCCGGTTCAGCCGCTCCAGCGCCACCGCTGCCGCGTTGTAATCCTCCGCCTCCTTGGCCCCCACCACACCACCGGCCCGCGCCAGCGCCTCCCGCTGCTTCGGCGCCGGCCCGAACTGTTCTTCCGTCAGCGCCGCCCGCTCCAGCTCCACCCGCCGATTGATCGCCTCCATCTGCGCCTTCAGCCGCATCCCCTCATCCGTGCTGCCACCTTGGATCCCCAGCCGCTCCGCCCGCAGCCGCTCCTGGGCCGCCTCATCCCCACGGTTTTGCGCATCCAGCAGGTCCGCATCCACCCGTGCCAGCTCCGCCTCCACCCGCCGCCGCTCCTGCGCACCCGACCCACCCGGCTTCAAGTTTTCCAACTGGCCCGCCAGCGTCCCCGTCTCCGCACCCAGGGCAGGGGAGAGCGCCTCCGCCACATCCGCCGCCTTTTGCGTCTCCGTCATATCGAAGATCGGTTGCATCTTACCCACGGCCGCCAGCACCCGTTGCGTCCCCTCCGCCCGCGCCCGCAGGGCCGTCAGTTGCGCCTCCGTCTCCTTCAGCCCACCCTGCCATTGATCCACCAAGAAATCCGCCGCCTCCGGCCCAAACTTTTGCACCGCCTTCGTCCCCTCGATCCACAGCCCCGGCAGACCATACGCCAGGTTCTCCAGCTTCACCCCATACTCCTCCGCCTTCGCCTTCGCCTGATCCCACAGCGTCCCCGCCTCCTTCTTCCGTGCCAGCTCCTCCTCCGCCGTCCGGATCTCTTCCAGCACCTCCACCATCTCCCGCAGACCCCGCGCCCGCACCTTCTGTGCATCCGCCGCCGTGCGTGCCGCCAGCGCCTCCTTGTTCAGTGCCGCCACCGCCTCCTCCTGCGCGGCCGTGAACGCCCGTGTCGCCTCCCGCGCATCCTTCATGCTCTTCGCCAAGTGACCCGCCGCCGCCACCACCGCTGCCAACCCCGTCACCAGCCAGCCCACAGGCCCCAGCGCCAAGAACGCCCGTCCCAGACCCACCACCGCACCCCGCAGCAGCGCCCACGCCCCCGCTAGCACGCCCGAGGCCGCAGACATCGCATACGCACTCACACTGAACTTCCCGCCAGCCGCAGACCCCGCCACCACCGCCGCGTGCCAGGCCTTGATCCCCGCCACCTGACCCGCCAGACCGCCCCCGGCCGTCGCCACCGCCGCCGACCGCGCCGCCGCTGCCGCCGCCAGGCTTGACGCCGCCGCACCCGCCTGTGCACTGCCAAAGGCCCCCGCCGCCGCCGCCCCCAGCAGTTGCGCACCCCGCAGCAGCGCAAAGGCCCCCGTCGCCGTCGTCACCGCCGTCACCCCCGTCGCCAGCGCTTGAAACAGCGGCACACTCACCTTTTGGAACGCCTCACTGCCCACCGTCGCATTCAGCACCGCCGCCTTGAACCTGTCCCATCGCCCACTGATCTCCCCCATGTAGCTCCCCATGTAACCCAGCAGTGGCAGCAGATTCTCCAGCGCCTTCGCCTGCGCCTCCGTCCCCGCCTTCATCCCATCCATGTAACCCGCCGCAAACGTGCTTTTGGCGATGTCCTCCGCATCCCCCAACTGCCGCTCCAGTGCCTCCAGCGTCTTACTCACCTCCTTCATCCCGCCCGCATAGCGTCGCAGATCCGCCTCCGCCACCGCCCACACCGCATTGCCATCGGTGCCCGCCGCTTGCAGCGCCTCGATTTGAGCCCTTGCAGCTCCACTTAGCAGCCCCATCTCTTGCAGACGGAAAGCTGCCTCACCCACCGGCGTCCCATTTTGCAGGCCATCGTAGAGCCGTCCCACCTGGAACGCCACCATCTCAAAATCCTTGCCCGCCACCGCCGCCGCATCACCAACGAGCTGCATCCCCGCCTTACCCGCCAGCGCCCCCTTCGTCAGCACTTGCAGTTGCCGGTTCGCCTCCACCACCCCACGCATTTCAAAAGGCGTGTCTTTGGCAAACTTCACCAGCTCCTCCACCCGCCGCTTGGCCAGCTCCGCACCCCCCAGCAGCACCCGGAAACTCTTCTCCAGTTTCTCGATCGCAGCCGCCCCACCGCGCCCCGCCTCCGCCAGCGCCCGCCCCATGCGCAGAATGCTTGTCGTCGCCCCCAGCGCCACCCCGCCCAGGTTGGCCATTGGCCCCAGCAGCCGCCCCACCAGAAACTCCCGCAGCCCCGCCAGTGCCACTTGTGCCTTGCTCGCCCCCGTCGCCATCGCCAGGCCCATGGACAGCAGCGCCCCATTCGCCGCCTCCGCATCATTCACCACCGCCCGGATCCCAGAGCGCATCGCCCCCGTCGCCGCCGCAGCGGCCGCCGCTGCCGCATTGCTATTCTTACCACCGGGATTCTGAGGATTGCTCGCCATGCTCACCACCCCCGGTCAACCCCAGAAACCCGCCGCCATAGGTCATATAGGCCCTATAAGACCTATTCCTTCCCCTCTTGACCCTGCGCCTTCAGCGCCTCCATCATCTCCATCTCCGTAGGCGTCACCCACTTGATCTCCGCCCCCGCTTCCTCAGCCCACACCAGCGTCAGAAACTGCGCCTCACCCGCTGGCATCTCCCACGCCTGCTCCCGGCTCATTCCCCGTGCCATCAGCCGCGCCACCAGCCGGAAGGCTCCTGGCAGACCGGGTTCCACCCCCTCATCTTCGGACCACAGATCGGGCTGAGGGAAGCAGTCCCGCCAGTAGGCCGTGAATTTCGCCGCCTCCACCTCCAGCTTCCAGCGGAACGTCCAGCCCACTGCAAACCACAGCCTCCGCCACCAACTCCGCCGCCGCACCGCCCGCGCCACCTTCGGAAAGGGCACAGAGCACACCGCCACCGCCTGCGTCAAATCCAGCAGACTGGATGCGCCCCCTCCCACCACAGGATTCTCCAGCGCCTCCAGCCACAGCCAATGCCCCAGCGTCAGCGGTCGCAGCCGCACCCCCAGCACCACATGTTCCTCATGCACCAGCGCCTCCAGACAGGCCTCATGCCGAATCTTCTTTTCCATACTCATCACTCTAACAAAAAGGGCAGGGGAGTCACCTCCCCCACCCTCAAATGAAAATCCCGTTAATCCCGAAATCCTGTCTCAAAAAGAACGCCGTATCCGTTAGTCAGCCGGATTCGGAATGCCCCGGTTCGCCGTCCCCGTGAACGTCCCCTTGCGGAAGTCCCGGTTCTGTCCCGCGTCCCCCACGTCCTCGATGATGAACCACCACCCATCGTAATCGAAGCCTTGGCCGCTTGCCGTCTTGAACAGCGTCTTATTGCGGATGAATCCCTCCGCCTCAAAGGTCGCCATCGTCGGCCCCAGCACCTTGCCATCAGTGACCCCTGTCTCATTTTGAGCTTCCGCCTTGAACTCAGGCGTCTCCTTGATGTTAAGGCTGATCAATTGCAGCCCCAGAGACTCGGCGATGGCCTTCGTATCTGGATCATTGATCCCAAACTCGTAATTAACCCCATGTTTTGTGACGGTCGCGCTCATACTCCCCCACCGCCCCTCTCAACCAACACACCTCATTTCCACCTCGGCCCAAACGTCCGCACCGCCTGATACCACAGTTGCGCCTTCCGTCTTGGCATTCCCCAGGCCAGGTTGCGTTGGTAGAAATCCCAATGCACCTCAGCAGACGGCAGCGGGGCAGGGTAGGCATCGCCCATTGTTGCCCGCAGCCAGTCAGACCCCCCCGTCCCGATGTCGCACAGAAAATCATGCACCAAGCTGGACGCCACATTCAGCCCAAACGGCATGTAATGAAACGGCCAGCCCCACAGAAAGAACGGCACACTGTTTCCATTCCACTCGTAGCCCGCCGGAATCCACAGCTCCTTGCCGCACGCATGAAAAGGAAACCGCTCATCCAGTCGCGCCAGCGGCCCTTGAGCCCCCACCACCTTGCCCATCACACCCCCGAACAAAAAGCCCGGATCCCTCACAATCGTAAAGCGCGGCGTTGTCGTCATGCCTCCCCACCGCCTTCAACCTCACGATCATTTCGCCAGGATCTCAGGCCACAGGTCATCGATTTGTTGTGGCGTCTTCGGGCTTGGAAGCATGGCCCCCACCACATTGACCAGGGGATGGTCGCGGGGAATAGAGACCAGCGCGTGCCACCGATTGATTTGAACCCTTCTTTCCAAAGGATCGGCGATGCCACCCGTAATGATCGCAACGATCATGGCCGAAGGATCGTCAATACCAGCCCTCGTCATCCAGTCCACCACCTGGAATTTCTGGGCAGCAGGAAACGCCGTCTTACGTTCCACGGCCAACTCCTCCACCGTCTTATCCACCACCAGCCACGCACCGTCCACCCACTTCGGCGCGTGCTGAGTTGCGTCATCATGCGCGGGTTGCTCAGGCAAAGGGAGCCAGTCCAAACGCTTGGGGTTGTTAGCCGCCTCCCATCCCGCAACAAGCTCATCAGGCTTGTCATCAATCTCAAAGGTCGATGTGTGATAGTAGAGGCTCATCGGTAGATTCTAGGGTGGACTGTGACGGTGGGAGTATTCTGCAAGGTTGCCGTTGCTCCAGAAGTGAGTTCGTGAGTGTTGCGCACCAGAGGAAAGTAGCGAATCGGATGAGGGTTGATGCGATTAGGGGCCAAGCCCTTACTGAGTGAAATAATTTGAGATTCGCTAAGAGCTACTTCATCCCACGTTGCCACTTCCGCTAGGTCGCCATTCGTTCCCCCGGCAGCGGCATTAAGCCTACCAATAAAGATTTCAGTTCCAGTAACATTTCTTGGCGACCCGGAAGTCATTGCTGTGTCCAACAGAGCTACCCCGTCTCTATATATTTTAACTGTGTCGCCCACCCAATCAGCCACTACCGCAATGTGATACCACACCCCAGTAGTCCAAGAAGTTGTGGCATTGAAGGGTTGAATTGTGTTTGCTCCATCGTTGTATTCAAACGTCAATTTTGTTGCTTGGCAATGCACATACACTTGCTTGTCAATAAACAATACAAAATAGGCGGGATACCCAGTCCCTGGTGTTGTTGTGCATCTTAGCCAAAGGGAACAACTCCAGGCATTGACCGGAGCCGATTTAGTCGGATACCGAATGGCGTGATTTGATGCTTTGACAAAGTTGTAGCCAGCGTGAGCAGGGTTTTGAAGTCCGCACAAAAACGCAGAAAGGAGAATGCCCAACACCAGTGATGTGAATGTTTTCATGATCAGTTCGCAGTTCTAAGTTCGATGGAAACCAACTCCAAATCGGTGCCTGTGATCGTGTCCGCAGCATCGCTGGAATCCCGGTATACCTTCAGTCGGTAGCGTTGCCCTGCCGTGATGGAGTCAATGCTGGTGCAAGTGATTGTGGTCGTCACCTCGATGCCGCTTGTTCCGCTGGTCGCCGTCGTCACCTCCGTCGCCGTGTCAAAAGAATCCGAGTCAAGGTCTGTGCCAGTAGCTTCCCATTGCGCCCCCCATCGTCCGTTGCCAGAAGTCGCGGAAGTGGCCGTCCAATGAATGATCACCGAGATCCCGCTGGTGAGCACCGCCGCTTCAGGAATCACCCCAACAAAATACAAGTCCTTGTTCGTGCCGCTGTCTGAAAAGTCCTGAACCGGAATCGAATTGCGCGTGTCAAAGATCGCGTAATTGGTTGCTGGAGGAATCCCTTCAAGTGCCGTAAAAACCGCGATGGTTTTGGTTCCGCTCCCACCACCCCCACCTCCTACATTCGCATCCACATACGCCTTCACGCTCTGTTGGGATGGCGGGCGAGTCGCTGAATTTGAAACCATGTCATCCTCATCAATGAGGTCCGAGTCCATCAACGCACCCGCCGCAGCGACATTCGCCGCATCGGTCACGTCCGCCCCGGCCTCAATCCCATTCAGCTTCGTTTCCAGCGTCGTGGTGAAACTCGCCGTCGTGCCGGTGAGCACCGCCGCCAACGGCTGGTAGCCACTCGCCGCCGCGCCCGTCGTGAGGTAGTTGGAAGCGGTCTCAGCGGCCATGGTGCCCAGCGTTGGCTTGTTCAAAATCTGCGCGTCACCACTGCCCGCATTCCAGTCAGGATTGACATTCACCTCTGCACCCGCCGCGATGCCATTGAGCTTCGATTCCAGCGCCGTCGTGAAACTCGCCGTCGTGCCGGTGAGCACCGCCGCCAACGGCTGGTAGCCACTCGCCGCCGCAGCCGTCGTGAGGTAGTTGGAAGCCGTCTCAGCAGCCATGGTGCCCAGCGTTGGCTTGTTCAGGATCTGCGCGTCACCACTGCCCGCATTCCAGTCCGGATTGACATTCACCTCTGCACCCGCCGCGATGCCATTAAGCTTCGATTCCAGCACCGTCGTGAAGCTCGCCGTCGTGCCGGTGAGCACCGCCGCCAAGGGCTGATACCCCGCCGCCACAGCCGCCGTGGTGGCGTAGTCGGTGATCGTCCCATTCTGAGAGGCCAGCGTCCCCAGCGTGGGCTTATTGAGGATCTGCGCGTCCCCACTGCCCGCGTTCCAGTCCGCGTTTACGTTCACCTCCGCGCCAGTGGCGATGCCGCCGAGCTTCGTCTCCAGTGCCGTGGTGAAGCTCGCCGTCGTGCCGGTGAGCACTGCCGCCAACGGCTGGTATCCACTCGCTGCCGCTGCCGTCGTCAGGTAGTTGGAGGCCGTCTCAGCAGCCATGGTGCCCAGCGTCGGCTTGTTCAGGATCTGCGCGTCACCACTGCCCGCATTCCAGTCCGGATTGACATTGACCTCCGCCCCCGTGGTGATGGTGCCGAGTTTGGTTTCCAGCGCCGTCGTGAAACTCGCCGTCGTGCCGGTGAGCACAGCAGGCACCTCCAGAATGTCCTCCCAGAAGACATCACCACCTGCCCCTCCCGCTGCCGTCTTAGTAACCAGCTCCCCATTCTCCCACGCCAAAAACTTGCCCTCTACCGGACTCACATACTTCTCGATGTAGTTGGTCCCATCGAAAATGTCATACGCCAGTTGCCCCGGCGTTTGCGCCTCACAGCGCACCGCCCCCAGCCAAAACGCAACACCGAAAAACAAAATCCATCTCATCATCTCCCCCCACCCAAACTCAACCTCCAGCCTCAGCCCCCCACCAGATCCAACACCCGCACCTTATGCGTCCCGCCAGGGTGCGTCACCAGCAAGTAAGCCCCCACCACCGCCAGACGCACC
>Ga0172380_10008765_pt1 | contig 10933 bp, 7 predicted proteins | sample Leawe162metaG_FD_119747 | JGI IMG/M metagenome (GOLD analysis project Ga0172380, IMG submission 119747) | Leachate microbial communities from a municipal landfill in Southern Ontario, Canada - Leachate well 162 metaG | ecosystem: Engineered > Solid waste > Landfill > Unclassified | place...
CGCTGGGAAGCCCTTGATATGATCCGAGAGCGCGTCGCCTCCCCCCAGGACATCGACAAGGCCTTGAAGCTCGGCTATAACTTCCCCATGGGCCCGCTCGAGCTCGGCGACTTCAGCGGCGCGTGGGGCACCTACGCCGTCTCCGAGGCGGACGCCATGAAGGAGTTCGGCCCGGAGAAGGGGAAACTGCACCCGCTCATCAGGACCATGGTGCGGGCGGGCTACACCGGCGGACGCCACGGCAAGGGCATCTACGCTTTCTGGGATGAAGTAGCCTCCAAGTGGTAAACGACTAACATCGTAAAAACTAAGGGCGCTGGTTTGACCAGCGCCCTTTTTAATCTTCTTTTATGCTGTTGAAGGTGTTCTTCACCTCGCCGAACTAAAAAGAGGTGCAGGAGATTTCTCTCCTGCCAGGGGACATGGGGGTGTCCCCCATTTTTAAGTTCCCCCAAGAGTGGGGGATAAAGGGGGTTGATACAACTAAAGAAGAGGACTATCAACCATCTCAAAAACAAAGAGCGCAGGTCAAAAAACTGCGCTCTTTTTAATTCATCGACTGTTGTTATGATCTAAACGATCGACGTATTATCTGCCTTTGAAATTCGGCTTGCGCTTCTCGGCGAAGGCCTTCGGGCCTTCCTTCGAATCCTCGGTATCGAGCAGTTTGTCGACAAGGTCAAGCTCGAGCTGCATGCCGTCCTTCAGCGTCATGTCGGTTCCCTGAATGATGCACTGCTTCGCCGCTCTGACCGAAAGCGGGCCGTTCTCAGACATCTTCTGAGCCCACGCCATCGCCTCTTCCATCAGTTTATCGGCAGGGACAACCTTGTTGATAAGACCGATGCGTAACGCTTCCTGTGCATCGATAGAGGTTCCCATGAGAAGCATCTCGGAGGCCTTGGCCCGGCCTATCTGCCGCGGCAGCCGCTGAGTACCGCCCCAGCCCGGTATCAGATTCCACTTCACCTCGGGAACACCGAGCTTAGCATGCTCCGCTGCGATACGGATATCACAGGCCAGGACCACCTCCAGGCCGCCGCCCATGGCGACGCCGTTGATGGCGGCGATAATGGGCTTGAATATCTCCAATCCCCTCTGGATAAGCTTGGGCGCATCCCCTCCGGGGGAAGGCAGCCTGTCGCCGCTGGCATCCATCGTCTTCAGGTCGAATCCGGCGGAGAAGGCCTTATGGCCCGACCCGGTCACTATCGCTACCCACGCATCAGGATCGTCTTTGAACTTGATGCTTGCCTCGCTGAATGCCTTGGTCTGCGGGGGGTTGAAAGAGTTCATCGCCTCCGGGCGGTTCAGTGTGATTATTACAACATGACCCTTCTTCTCGTATAGGACTTCGTTTGCCAAAAAAATCCCTCCTTAATTTTTAATCATATGTGCTTGCGGCCAGAGGCCGCTATGAGGACCGAATACCAGCTGCGATTTACTTTCGTTCTTCCTTTTTCAGTATCTCATCGACTATGCCGTACTCCACGGCCTGCTCGGCGCTGAGGAAGAAATCCCTATCGGTATCCTTTGAGACCTTTTCGAAGGCCTGGCCGGTATGGTTGGCAATTATATGGTTCAATTTCTCCTGCAATCTTATGATTTCTTTAGCATGGATAGCTATATCCGATGCCTGTCCCTGAACGCCGCCCATCGGCTGGTGCATATGAATCGTGGCATTAGGCAGGGCGTAACGCTTGCCCTTTGCTCCCGCGCACAGGAGAACCGTGCCAAAGCTCGCAGCCGAGCCGACGCATATCGTAGAAACATTGCACCGCATCAGCTGCATCGTATCGTAGATCGCGAGACCGGAACTCACCACCCCACCGGGGGAATTGATATAAAGGCTGATGTCTTTATCCGGATCCTCGCGCTCAAGATAGAGGAGCTGGGCTATAATGAGGTTGGCGATCTGGTCGTTGATGGGGAAACCTAAAAATATTATGCGCTCCTTCAGCAGCAGCGAATATATATCTAAAGTGCGCTCACCCCTGGCGCTGGTCTCAGTTACATAAGGTATAACAGCCATTGGATCCATTTGCTCACTCCCCCTCTCTATTTAGTTTCGCCTTCACTCGAGGATTTCTCCTCTGTCTTCGCAACTTCCGTTTTCGCTTCGTTCGATGCGATATCCAGCAGTATCTTAACTGCCTTACTGACGATGAGTGTTCTCTCTATGGATAGTCGAGGCTCCGGCGATTGAAATACCTTGGCCATCTCCTCGCCCCGCTCGCCGGCCGACTGAACCATCTGCTGTATCTCAGCCTCTATCTCCTCAGGAGTGACCTTTACATTCTCTTTTTCGGCAACTTTGTCGACTACGAGGGATATGGCGATCTGTTTGCTGGCCAGAGGCCTCAGACTCTCACGCAATTCATCAATGCTCTTTTTCTGGCTCTTCAGGAAATCCTCCAGGGTCATGCGCCGCGCCGCAAGCTCCCTCTCTCTCTCCATAATCACACGATCGATCTCCTGTTCTACCAGAACGGGAGGAAATTCCAGCTTCGACTTTTCCACAACCGCTTCAAGCACCTTCTGCTCAAAACGCCTCATGGCGCCAACCTGATAAACATTATTCAGGTTGGATGTAATGTTCTTCCTCATGTTTTCGACATTATCGAAATCGCCGCCCATGCTCTTGGCAAAATCGTCATTGATCTCGGGAAGCTTCTGCTCTTTAACCTCGTTCAGTTTTACCTTGAACGAGCAGATTTTGCCGGCGATTTTGGGAGCCTTGAAGTCGGCGGGGATTGAGAGCTCAAATTCCTTCTCCTGGCCTTTCTCCATACCTTCTATCTGCTCGGAGAACCCGGGTACAGGCACCGGCATATCCTTGTGCACCTGAATCTGGAAGTCCTTCTGCTCGACCAGCTTCTCCCCGTCCACCGTGCCGAACAGGTCGATTGCAACCAGGTCCTCGAACTTCACCGGGCGTTCCACAGGCTCCCATGTCGCATTCTGCAAGCGCACCTGCTCAATGACCTTATCCACCTCGGCCTCGTCGACGGTAACGGGCTCCTTGTCGATCCTGATCCCGCTATAATCCCCCAGCTCCACGGTCGGCGGCAGGGATACGGTAGCCTTGAATACAATCGGCTCCATCTTTGTGATCTCTATCTGCGGTCTGGCAATAATCTCCACCTTCTGCTCATCGATGGCCTTGCCTAACAGCTCCGGCACCAGATGTTCCATGGCTTCCTCAAGCAAAGCGCCACGCCCGATATGGCGTTCCAGCATACTCCTTGGCGCCTTGCCGCGGCGAAAGCCGGGGACCTCGATCCGATCGACAAGATGACGATATGCAGTAGATAGTGATTTCTCCACCTCGTCCGGCTCCGCCTCCACCTCAAAAAGCATTTGTCTGTTTTCTATTGTTTGTGATGATACTTTCATAATAAAATATTATAGCAGAAAATAGTCTTCATTCCAATAATTTTATCTCTCGATCCATACATCCTTGAGTGAAGAGATGATCGCCGGTGCAGGGTTGAAGCCCTTCACATATGGCTTAACCAGATAGTAATTCTGTCCGAACCACAGCGGCATGCAAGGCGCATCCTGCACAATAGCCTCCTCCGCCAAGTGATAGAACTCCATACGACTGTCGTAATCGGAGATCACCCGCGCCTCCTCCAGCAAAGCGTCAACGCTGCTGTTACAGTAGCCGCTATAGTTCTCCACGCTGTCACAGTAGAAAAGCAAATCGAGGAAGTTTTCAGGATCGGGATAATCAGCTATCCACCCCACCGAAAACGCGTGCAGTTCCCCATCCCTGGCTTCCTGTATCAGCGTGGTAAAATCGAGGGCTTCCACTCTAACATCGACACCCAGGTTCTCCTGCCACATATAAGCGATAGACAGAGAGGCGGAAGAGACCCCGGAGCAACTTCCCTGAACCGACAGGACTATTGGCGGCAAACCGTTGCGATAGCCGGATTCGGCTAGAAGCTGCTGCGCCTTCGAGACATTGAACTCGAGACCGGCAAGGTCCTCGCTGTATCCCGGCATGCCCTCGGGAAGGATGCCGTAAGCAACCAATACGGTGTTCTTGGTTAAGACATCAACGATTTTCTCCTTATCCACGGCATAACACAAAGCCTGACGCACCTTCGCATCGTTGAATGGAGCCACATTCACATTAAACCCTATGTAAAAAAACGAGAGTTCCGGAGTGTACATTAATTCCTTATTCAAAGGATTATCCGGATCTTGCACCCTGTCGATATCGGCGGCCCCCACGCCGACGATATCTATGCCGCCGTTCTCATACAGCATCATAGAATTGCCCTGGAGACGAAACTCAATCTCATCGAGCTTTGCTACGCCACTATAATAATTATCGTTACGCTCCAGAATGATGCGTATTCCGCTGGTCCACTCTTGCAGCTTGAAAGGACCGGTGCCATTGGGATCGCGCCACCAGTCATCACCTGACTCAACATTGTTTTGATCGACAACGTAAGCTACAGGATGCGTCAGTTTGGAAAGGAAGTAGGCCTTGGGGGCGTCTATAGTGATCTCTAACGTATAGTCATCAACTACACGAACGCCTTCGACCTCATCGGCAAGTCCGGCAAGTTTCTCCGTAACGCCCACGATGTCGCCGATATAGGCCTGAGCTACACGTGAGTTCGTTTCCGGATCGGCGGCACGCTCCATCGAATATCTGAAATCGTCAGCCTTTACATTTCTGCCGTCGTGGAAGTACGCATCGTCACGAAGATGGAAAGTATATGTCATACCATCCTGACTGACATTCCATGATTCGGCTATATCGGGAACAACCTCCAAATCGCTGTCCAGGGTAACCAGCCCGCTGAATATCTCAACCATATAACTGGCGACGGTGGAGTCGGCACAGTTAGCCGGATCCAGCGTGCTGGGACTCCCACGATACATAACCAGCACCTCATTCCCAGAGTCCGTTTCTCCTGTACCGGAGCAGCCGTATGGCAACAGCATAATGACTGCTGCGACGACAAAAATGATTTTACTTATCCGATTCATTTTCAAACTTAAAACGCGGTTTCGAGACTTAATCCAGCCTTAACCTGAGATGGAGTTCTTTCAACTGCTCATCCGAAACCTCGGACGGAGCATCGAACATGACATCTACTGCGCTTTTATTCTTGGGATATGCAATAACTTCTCTTATGCTTGATTCTCCCGCCAGAATCATTACAAACCTGTCTATGCCGGGAGCGATCCCGCCGTGCGGCGGCGCGCCGTATTCGAACGCCTCCAGCATGTGGCCAAACCGTTTCCTGGTCTCTTCATCTGAATATCCGAGTATCCGGAATATCTTCTGCTGAAGTTCGCTGCTGTGTATCCTTATGCTCCCGCTGCAGAGCTCCAATCCGTTGCAGACCAGATCGTAGCACTTAGCCAACACCTTGCCCGGATCGCTGTCCAGCAATGGAATATGCTCATCCTGAGGAGCAGTAAAGGGATGGTGCATCGAATCCCAGCCGCCTTCCTTCTTCTTCTCGAACAGCGGGAAATCCACGATAAAGCTGAAAGCGAGCATATTTGGATCTAAAAGATTCAGCCGCTTCGCCAGCTCAGAACGCAGCGCGCTCAGCGATTGTTCGACGACAGGTCTCTCACCGGCAACAATGAATATCATATCTCCATCATTCGCCTCAAAACGGCGGCGCATCTCCGCTTTCTGTTCTTCGCTCAAGAACTTGGACACCACCGCCTTGGCGCCTTCACCACCGACAGGCAGGTTGAGCAAACCCTTGGCCCCATATGTTTTTATGAACTCGGCAAGATCATCAACCTGCTTGCGGGAATATCTCCCGCATCCCGAAGCGCATATGCCTCTCACAATACCGCCATTATCCAGCGCTGATTTGAAGACCCCGAACTCCGTTCTCGCCGCGATATCCGATATATCCTTTATCTCCATTCCGTAACGGATATCGGGTTTATCGCTGCCGAAGCGTTCCATAGACTCACGATAGGTGAGACGCGGGAACGGCTTAATCATTTTATACCTGGGAGTTATGTTCTCGACTATGCCAACGAACATCTCCTCCATCAGCGTAAGGATATCTTCCTGGTCAATGAAGCTCATCTCCAAATCAAGCTGTGTGAACTCCGGCTGACGGTCGGCGCGCAGGTCCTCGTCACGGAAGCAGCGCGCGATCTGAAAATACTTGTCGAATCCGGCCACCATGAGAAGCTGTTTCATCTGCTGCGGAGACTGAGGCAGTGCATAGAATTTACCGGGCTGCACGCGGCTCGGTACCAGATAGTCGCGGGCGCCTTCAGGCGTACTCTTGATCATTATGGGCGTTTCGATTTCGAGGAATCCGCGTTCGTCAAGAAAATCGCGCATGAACTTGACCACGCGGTGGCGCAATACGATATTGTCATGCATCCGCGTGCGCCTTAAATCAAGGTAGCGGTAGCGCAGTCTTACATTTTCATCAACATCAGTTCCATCGCTGCTGATATCGAAAGGAGGTGTTTTAGCAGGATTCATCAACGTGGCTTTGTCAACACTGATCTCAACCTCACCGGTCGGGAGGTTAGGATTATCCGTACCTGCAGGACGCTTCATAACCGTTCCGGTAACATTAAGCACATATTCATTCCGTAACTTGGTGGCGACGGCATGAGCCTCAGCCGATACCTCTGGATTGAATACTACCTGCACCAGACCGGTGCCATCCCTGAGGTCTATGAATATCAATCCGCCATGGTCACGCCACTTGTGCACCCATCCGGCAATAGTTACCTTTTCACCAGAATTCTTTGCTGTTAATTTCCCGCAACCATGAGTTCTATACATAATTAGTAATCTCCTTAGCTTCACAAGGATTATAGATGATTGTGTACAACGATTTCAATCAAACATAGTCGCATTCCCATATACTGTAATAACTTAAAGGACGGAACTCCAGTAATATATTATGCAAACCTTGATGTATAAACTTGTTGACATTTGGTTACAAGTGTGCTAGATATAATCTGGAGTATTATATATACTATTTTACAGTTTAAATAATTAGTAATTGCGATGGATTTTATAGCGTATTATCTATCGCAATATAGGAATTTAAATAAGAGCATAGTGAAATGGCTGAGAAGAACGCACCAAAAACAGAAGGCACTCCTAAGAAAGAGAATGTCGTCAGCTTTCAATTCTCTTCGCCCACTGTTGACCTTGAGATGGTAGACATCTCTCCGGACGTACTGGCACTGATACCTAAGAAGGTAGCTTTAGAACAAGAAGTGCTGCCTTACAAAATCGAGGACGATGTTCTTACCGTTATTACATACAACCCTGATGATCTTCAATTGATTGATGCACTCTCTGTCCTTACAAAGATGAGGATAAAAACGGTCACTCCAAACACGGGAGACCTCCATATCTTCATACAAAGCAAATATGAAGATGCCTCCGTTCAAGATGCGGCTGCACTGTCAACCGAATCTTTAATGGATATAATCGCTCCGATAGAAATTACAAAACAGCTTGATCTATCGGAAGCATCGATAGAAGAAGCCTCCGATGCGCCTATTGTTAAAGCTGTGGACTTCATCATTAACCGTGCGGTTAAAGAAAGGGCATCAGATATACATATAGCCCCTGAGGAGCATGTACTAAATGTGCGTTACCGTATAGACGGCGTCTTGCACAACTCCGTTTCTCTTCCTCTTGGCGTCATGTCCGCTGTGCTTACAAGAATAAAAATTCTGGCCAACATGAATATCGCCGAGCGCCGCCGGCCGCAGGACGGGTCTTTTTCCGCAAAGATAGCTGGCAGAGTAATCGACTTCCGCGTAGCCACGATCGGCACTAACTGGGGCGAATATTGTGTTATGCGCGTACTTGATAAAACCTATAGTTTAATAGAGCTATCAGAGATCGGGATGCCGCAGTATTTTCTTGAACCATATCTGCAGTGTCTGAATTCACCTTTTGGCATGATTGTTATCAGCGGTCCTACAGGCTCAGGCAAAACCACCTCATTATATTCGTCTCTGGGGAAATTAGACCGCGAAGCGCTTAATATAATGAGCATTGAGGACCCTATAGAATACAAATTCGAGGGGATACGACAGATTCAAGTCAACAGAGCAGCCGAGATTACCTTCGCAAAAGGATTGCGTCAGTGTATGCGACTCGATCCCGATGTTATTCTCGTAGGAGAAATTCGTGATAAAGAGACAGCTCAGACAGCTGTTGACGCCGCTTTGACAGGGCACCTGGTATTGACATCTATACACTCTAATGATGCTGTGGGGGCCTTGGTGCGCCTTGTTGACCTGGGCGTAGAGCCATTCCTTGTAACCTCTGCCGTGCTGGCAACGATATCACAGAGATTGGTAAGAAGGTCTTGCCCCAAATGCAAAGAAACCCAAACAGCGCCCGTCGCTGACCAACTGGCATATAAGCAAGTAACCGGCAAGGAAAAAGCTGACTTCATTTATGGCAAAGGCTGCAGCCACTGCTCCAATACCGGATTCCGCGGCAGAATCGGAGTTTTTGAACTTCTTCTAGTCACCGATACCATAAAGAGCATACTGTCCAGAGGAGCAGGAGCTGTTGAACTCAAACAGCAGGCGGTAAAAGATGGCATGCTGTTCATGAGACATCATGGCATGAGCCTGGCTCGGGAAGGCGTCACCACCCCCGGAGAAGTTGCTCGCCATGTGTTCACTATTGACTAAACATACAACAGTCATCATTACGATTTGTTAGCATTGCAACCATCATTATGTTATCATAAATATCAGGGCAGATAGATAATTCGGAAAAACCGAACTACTCCTATAAGGGTGTTTAATACCAATGTTAGTAAATATGTATTAAAAGTAACTTTTCACGCAAACATCGGCATGTACATATAAGGGGGCCCGATGCATAAATTCAGTTATATAGGTTACAAAACAAACGGTGAACGTGTAACAGGGGAACTAGAGGCAGGTTCTGAAAAAACAGCCGAAGCAACCCTCTGGAAATCCGACATTACTGTTGTTAGCATCAAAGAGAAAAAGAGGGTATTGCCTCCCATTCAAGAATTGCTTCCATCCCTTTACGCCATTAAAACCGAAGAAATCGTCAACTTGAATCGTGACCTCTATACACTTCTGAATGCCGGAATTGGCATTTACCCCTCATTAACAATGTTATATGAACGTACCAGCAAAGTCAGCATGAAGAGCTTGATTCAGGATATACTTCAATCGGTGGAATCCGGCAGTTCATTCTCAGAAGCATGCGGAAAACATCCCAAGCTGTTTTCACCATTCTATATACGTATGACAAAAGTTGGTGAGGAAATCGGCAACCTGGAGCAAATGCTGCAGCAGATAAGCATCCAAATGACCAAAGAGGCGGCGATCAAACGCAAGATCAAAGGAGCTATGACGTATCCGATGATTGTACTCGTGTTTGCTGTGCTGGCAGTGATCGGGCTGATGACTTTCCTCATACCGGCAATGAAAGGACTGTTCGAACAAATGGGTGGCGAGCTGCCCTTCCTGACTAAAGTGATGGTAGTTTCATCAGATTTTGTTACAGGTAATATACTTCCTCTGGGAATCGGCTTATTCCTGATCATCGGCTGTACGGCATGGTTCTTCAGAACAGCTCAAGGTAAAAGGGCCAAGGATACCATGAAAATGAAAACGCCAATTTTTAAAGAGGTAAACCTGAAGGGCGCCATGGCCAGAACAACACGAAACATGGCGCTTCTTCTCGGCGGCGGAATCTCCATAACGGATGCCCTGGACTTGATTGTACAGACAAGCGACAACTACATTTTAAAGGAAGCTTTCCAGCAGTTGCGCACTGATGTAAATGACGGGCTACTCCTCTCACAAGCACTGAAAAACCAGGACATCTTCCCAACGTTAATTTCACAGGTAGTAGGTGTCGGCGAACTGACCGGTAAACTTGAACCAAACCTTGTCTCCATAGCGGATTTTTATGAGACGGAAACAGACAGAGCCGTAGCATCAATGACTACTATGCTTACACCGATCATGACCGTTGTCATCGGAGGCATAGTTGCCTGCATAGCCCTGGCCATGTACCAGCCGATGTACGGGATAGCAGGGCAGCTCGAACAACAAAAGTAGATAAGAATGCTAGAATAATAATCATTAAAGTTAATTTATATTCTAGTGTTGACATTTAAGTATTTTTATAATATAATAACCAGATATTAATAAAAGCGCCCTTAATACCTTCCATTTACATCATCTTTATCAGTTGTGGGGGTAAGTGCTATGAGCAAGAGAGGCACAACCTTAATTGAAAGCGTAATATCGATATTCATAATCTCCGTTGTATTATTAATGTTCTTGGAAGGTTTGAACGTAGGTATGACGGGCACACTCGAGTTGAACCGCAAGACATCAGCGTTAAATCTGGCAAAGTCACAGATGGATGCGGTCAAAGCCTATCCAACATATAATGTCTCAACAGGTAATTTGAGCGACATATACGGCCCCCTGATAACCGCAGGCGGAAATATCAGCGATATTGTGAATTATAATATAAGCGGGCAGGTTAGCAACGTAAGCACATATCAGGGTCTACAGGAAATCACGATCAACGTCAGCTATTTTACAGGAAAAGAGGTACTGCTCACCGGTTATAAATCATCCGATGGGAGCTTAGTGGAACTGAGGACCACAGGAATGAGGGTAACCGATAATATCCCAAACGTGCCCACTCTGCCGCAGGGCTATGGCGGTTTATGTTTAGGTTCATTTAGAGGATATTACCACGTCTTCACAACCGGCACCGCGGGACCGGTCTCCATGAACTGGAAGTTTGACTGGACTTCAATTGCTTCGGCATTTATTGATATCGGGTGTCCTATCATAGCGGTTTATAATGGAACGCCCGACTGGACCATCACCGATTATCAGGGTGAAGTCAGAGAGAACGGGATTATTGTCAGAC
>Ga0172380_10008766_pt1 | contig 10932 bp, 15 predicted proteins | sample Leawe162metaG_FD_119747 | JGI IMG/M metagenome (GOLD analysis project Ga0172380, IMG submission 119747) | Leachate microbial communities from a municipal landfill in Southern Ontario, Canada - Leachate well 162 metaG | ecosystem: Engineered > Solid waste > Landfill > Unclassified | place...
AGCCGGCAGATCAGAGAAAGGGAGCGCACTCGATGCGTTGATCCGTAGCCCTGCAGCCCCTGCCGCGTTGTCGAGGTTCACCACGCCCGTGCTCGCGCTCACCGCAGCCGCCAGCGTCACATCAGCCCGGATGATGTCTGCGCCGCCTGGCACCGCGACGATGCAGTAGGCCGCCGTGTCATCGGCCAGGTGCGACCATGCGGGCCGCCCAGCCAGGGTCACGCTGTAGGGCGTGGTGGATGTGTCGATGGCGTCCCAGCCGCTGTGCGTGGCCGTGCCCAGGTGCGTCCCGCCGCTGGTGTAGTAGCGCACCGACACGTCACCTGACCACAGCGCGACGAACGCCTCAAGCTGGCCCGTCTGCGAGGTGGCATTGCCCCAGGCAGTGCGGGCCGTGCTGTCGAGGAATGAGAACACAGCAAGATTTAAGGCTGGGTCCTAGCTCAGCCCTGATCTGCCGCCTCGATCTCGTCCTCGGAGAACGCGCGCTCGTGCACATCGCCCGCGGCATCGGTCCAGCGCACGCTGTAGTGCACGTCGTCACCGATGATCTGCTTGCCGGTGACCGTGCCCTGCACGACCGGCACCACCTGGCGAACGGCATCGCCAATCTTGAATTTCAGGGCCATGGTGAAGCTCCTTACACGCTGAGCGAGTAGCTGACGTTGAGGGTGTCGGTGTTGGCGACCACCTTGTCGCCGCCCGAGAACAGACCGGCGCTGAACAGGATGCCCGTGGTGCCGTCCTTGGTCGCCACGGTCGTCAGGAACGCACCCTTGATGGTGCCCGACGAGGTGATCGAGTAGGCCAGGCTGGCAGACAGCGCCTTGGCGCCGGCCGCGGCCGCCGACCAGGCGGTGGTGGGCCGCGCGCCCTGCGAGTAAGCCGGCGCGTTGGTGGCGCCAGCCTCGGTCCAGCCGGCGTGGCTCGACATCGTGTCGGCCGCGTCGATGGCGGTGTAGCTCACGGAGCTGATGAGACCCAGGTAGAACGCCGCGGTGTAGGCCGAGCCAGCCAGGTACTTGTCCAGCAGGTCGTTCTTGCCGGCCGTGGTGACGAGGTTCTTGATGGTGTCGACCCACTTGACGTTGCCTTGGGCGTCCCGGCACACAACCGTATAGACGCCGGAAGCCGCGAGGACCTCGTCGGTATCGAGGTTCATGGCGATGGCCGCACTCTGGGCCGAACCAGCGTTGAGAGAGTCTTTCATGGGTCGCTCCGTAATGGTAGGGCGGGGTGAAACCTGGGCAGATACTCGAATGTTACCCGAGAGTACCTGGTAAGCGCGAGAGCAAATTACGGCTTGGCTGGCCGCAGAGAGACTTGGATCTTCATCGGCAAGCGCTTGATGTCCACATCGAAGGCCGCGGAATCGTAGGCGTCCTCATGGGTCACCTCGATGCTGCCGCCCAACCGCCGCAAGGCAGTGATCAGCAAGGCGTTCCGGATGCGCATGTCCAGCAAGCCGTCGATCAAATCTCCGGTCGTGTCGACCACGGATCAGCTCCACTCGATACCGAACTCCGCCACCCGCGTGTAAGTCGGCGCCACCGGCACGTTGATGGTGGCCAGCGGGGGCGCGTTGATGGTGCGGCCGTTGGCGTCGACCGACTCGACCAGCAGCTCGTAGGCCTCACCCTCGACGAAGTCGCCGATGACCCAGACGAGCTTGTTCTCCACCGGCAGCACCAAAGTGCCTCCGCTGGAGAGGCGCTTGAGCGTCAGCCGGAAGCCAGCCTGTGCGGCAAAGGGTTCGGGACTCTCGGGCATCGGCACGCCCTCTTCGGTGAACAGAGTGATCGTTGCGGTCTTCATGGGCGGTTCCTCAGACAGGTGCAGAAGGGACGGGACGAATGGCCGCCTTGTACTCGGCAAGCCGTGCCTTGGCAAGGGTCAGCACTGCAGCATCCGCGACACCGGCCGCGATGTAGGTGTGCATGAACTCCTTCAGGAGCTGCGCATCACTCGGGCCAGGCTGCGGGGCGTTCAGCGCGTTGGCAGCTGCGATCTGCGCGTCAGCTGCCCGGGTGCCGGCCACGGCCACGGCTTCCTCGGCCTTGGCGCGGGCGTTCTGCGCCGCCGTCGAAGCGGCGTTGATCTCGGCCGAGACCGAGGTCTGCCAGCGGCTCATCACCAGCTGGTTGTCACGCAGGATCTTGTCGCACGCCTCCCACCAGACACGGTGGCGCACCGGGAAGGTATCGACCGGCAGCGCGGCCGGAGGCTCAGGGTAAAAGGCCAGGACAGGGGGTTCGATCATGATTCAGCCTCGTAAAGTAGTGGCAGTCAGGGCTTGGGGCTGTTGATGACCGTAGCAAGCAGTCGGTCTGCCGCGGCGTTCAGCACCCTCACCCCAGCCCAACCGGCAAGCAGCAGCAGCAAGCCGATCAGCATGGCCGGCAGCTCGTAGAGCGAGCCCGTCATGTAGGTCAGCCCACCAACGATGCCTGAGACCAAGCAGTCCTTGGCCACTTCGACCTTGACCAGAAAAGGGCGCCCCTCATACTGGCTTGCGAGGTAGCGAGTGAGCGTGGCAGCCGCGCCGCCCCAGGCGGCGATCCAGCAGCCAAGCATGATCTGCAGCCAGGGCAGAGCGATCAAGTCCGGAGAGGCCTGAGCGGCATGCACAGTGGCTGAAGCCACTGCCCATCCTACTGTCAACAGCCCGGCAGTAAAACGCGCCAGGAATCGGCGCATAGCGGTACGGCCAGGCATCAGGTGTCACCCCTGTGTTCTGCTGCTATTGAAACGGTGAGCACAGCTCCCCACCAACTGCAAGTCATGTAGTAGAGCACGAGTATCCAGCTCGTCTCAACTCGCGGATCGGTGGCTGTGAAGGCCAGGATTGCGTACCATCCTGAAGCGATAGCGTACATCAGGGTACACAGACGGTGCCTGACGGGCTTCGGCAGCCCCGGAAAGATCCTCCGCCCGCTGAGATCCGTCCAGAGGATGTCGGCGAACCCTATCAGGCACATCAGCAGCGCGCCACCGGCCAAGAAAAGGTTGAGCGATCCCGTGCTCTCCGATGCGCGGCCGCTCAGGCTGGTAGGGGACAGGAGGATCAGCAAGGCCGTTGTCAGCATGGCTGACAGCAGAAGACCTTTGGCTGCCGTGATGTGGCGAAAGAGGGTCATTGCGACTTGCCCCCGGCTTTCTTGGGCGTGGCAGGCTTGAGACTCTGGTTCATCGCCCCGCCGCCACTCTTGCTGCCGTCATTGCTGCCAGAATACGGGTTGTCGCCCGTCCCAGGCTTTGCGCCGTAGAAGAGGGTGCCGGAGAGTGGGGTAAAGCCTTCCGGGGTGAGTTTGCCTGTGAGTTGGATTGCAGCATCGTCATCCTCGATAAAGCCGTAGCTCAGCTGCTCCAGCACCCTGCTCTGACGCATAGCAAAGAAGGCCTCCAATTCACTTTCGGGCCGAAGGTCGATCGGGTCGTAGGCGAATGTCACCGCCACGTCTTCCCCGAAGAGACGCACCGCGAGGGTGAGTATCTTCGAGAACATCTCATTGAGCTTGCGGCGGATCGTGCCGTCCGCGGTCTTCATGAACAGCAGCGTCTCACTGCTGGCCGCGTTCTGGCTGCCGGTGCCGTGCCCCAGCACGGACGGGAAGGTCTTGCTGCCCGTCGACATCTTGGCGTTGAGCAAGTCCTGCAGGACCTTGACTACGTCGGGCACGTCGCCCGTGCCGCCGGCCACGTAGCTGAACTCGATCATGTCGAACGCGACCAGCGCGTCCTCCGGGCTCAGCCCGTTGATGATCTGCTCGGCCTCGGCCTTCAGGCGCTGCTGGAAGGCCTGCAGCGCCTCCGGGTCGTTCTGCGCCTCGGGCGGCGCCATCTTCTGGACCTTCTCGGAGTCGATGATGGCCTGCAGCCGCGGCAGCATGGCGCGCTTCATCACCCGGCGCAGGTCGTTCAGGTACTCGGTGTCAGCCAGGACAGGCTGAATGCTGGACTCCAGAGGACTGGTGGCGTAGGCCGTCGTCAGCGACTGGTCGAGCGCGGTGTAGAAGATGGTGGGGTAGTCAAGGTCTATTTCCTCGCCACCGACCACCTGGACTGGGCGTGAACCCTTGTCGTCAGGGTAGAACCGGATGTTCAGGACGGGGATGCCGACGATCTTGGCAGGCAGCCGGGCCTTGTCGAGCACCAGCTCGCCGCACATGGCACCGTTGGTCAGCAGCTCCAGCCCGAGGCTCTCCGCGACGGAGCGCATGCTCTGGGTCTGGCTGAAACCGTCCTCGTTGTAGTTGGGCACCAGGTCCCAGCGCCGGATCAACTCGTGGGCCAGCTTGGTGGCCTCGCGGTTCATCGACCCATCCATGTTGCGTGCCCAGCACTTGTAGTCCTGGGTCAGACCGACACGCAAGTAAGCGCTCGCTGCGCCCGAAAGGTCCGGATTCGAGCGGATGAGCCGGGACAGCAGCTTGCGCGAATCGGTCTCGGTCCTGAACGACAGGATGTCGACGTTGGCCAGGCCGAGATCTTCTCGGCGCAAGCGCGATTCGCCCGGCTGCACGCCAGTGGCGTAGCCGGGGTAGCTCTGCTGTTTGGGTTTGACCTTCGGCGGCTCCACCGGAGCCAGCTGGGTCGCCGCCTTCCACAGCGGAGTTTCGTAGAGGTCGCGCACGATCAGGCGGGCGTGAAGTCCAGGTAGAACTCGGCGTTGGGCGTGAACTGAGCGGCCGCTTCGGCGTTCACGGTGCCCAGCGTGATCTGCCCCCACGGGGTCGCCTGGAAGAACTTGCCGTTCTCCGACTCGGGGTCGGCGCTGTAGACCGGGCTCATGTCGATCCGGAAGCCGTTGCCTGAGGGAACGACACAGTGCACGCGAAATTTGGCTCGAACGGTCATGGCAGCTCCTGGCTAAGGGCCCGATTGTGCATCGACCGACGGCCGATGGCTACTCCGTCTTTTCCACGTGGCGAAATGTCATCAGCAGGCTCGGCCATGCGTAGGTGCCAGTGGCCATACCCCTGAGCCGGGCAGCAACATACAGATACAGCAGAGCGAAGAAGAAGTGGTCGTTGCCGTTGGCCGACTTCTCCCAGGAATACTCCAGCTCGCCGTCCTGGTTCACCTTCTGGATTCTCTTCAGGTCCAGGCACTCGTCCACGAATTCCTCGTTGACGTTCGGGTCGGTCTGGAGCGCCATGCCGCTCTTCTTGATGTGCCCGGTCAGCTCATCCAGCGCCTTGTTGCGGTTGATCTGGACCTGCTTCACGTCGAGCTTGCCCTCCTCGGGCTCGGCTTCCTGCTCGACCACTTTGAATACCTCGACCTTCTTGCTGGTCACGAACACCGCGGCGAACAAGTTCGGATCGCGCTTCTGCATGCGCATGATCAAGTCGACATACGGCTGGCTGTCGAACACCTTGATGATGCAGCGGTACTCTCCGGACAGCTCGCGAACGCGCGTCTCGAAGTTGCCGAGCGGCACCTTCTCGCGGTGCACAACCACCAGCACACCGGTGTGGTCCAGGCGGCCGATCACGATGCGGCAGGTCAAGCCCATGTCGGCGCCCATCGCATACAGGCCCGAATCTTGCAGGTTGCTGTAGACGAGCGACTTCTCCAGGTCCTCGCGCGTCAGCACGTCCTGGCTGTCCTGGTAGGTCAGCCCCAGGCCCTGGTTGACGAACTCGCTGAAGCGCTTGTACTCCGTGCTCTCGAACACGAGCTGCGGGATCGTCTGTACCTCGGGAGCGTCAAAGGGCGAGATGTAGTAGCCCGCAGCCTCGTGAAAGTCGTCGACGTTCTCCTGCACCCACTCCCGATGCTCGGGCAGCAAGCTCGGGTTGCCTCCGCAGCTCGGGCAGAAGACCGCGGCCTTTTTCCAGTCGACCCAGCTCAGCATGCGCTTGTTGATCTCCTTCAAGTCGCCGTTGAAGCCGGGAATCTTCACGTGCTCGAAGTAGTCGGGCAGGAACCAGTGGTTGCAGAACTCGCACTTGCACAGGTTCTTGAACCTCCGGGACGTGGTCATCTTGTCCGCGATGCCGTAGCCGTCGACCGTGGGGGTCGAGAAGTTGCGCCGCAGCTTGTACGCGCTATGGCGCAGACGGCTGGTGTACTGACTGAGGATGTGGGCTGAGCTGCGGTCGATTTCGTCGGAAATGATGGCGTCGGCTGGAATGCTGATGGCCTGGGTGTTGCCCTGGGTACCGCGGAAATAGATGAAGCTGGTCCCGATCTGCTTGATCTCGGAGTTGTTCAAGTCGGAGTTGACCGCAGACTTGAGGTCGGGGCTGTTGGCGATGATCGGGTCAATCCGGGTCTTGCACAGAATGGCCGCGTCGTTGCTGTACGGCATCGTGTAGATCAGCGAAAACCCTGGGAACAGCCGGCACAGCCCCAAGCTCCAGCGGCCTTGCGCCTCTGTCATGCCGATCTGGCTGCACTTTTGGACGTTGACTTCCTGGCTCTCGTCTTGCAGCACCTTGAGCTGGAACTCGTGCTTGCGGAAGCTGTACGGACGCTCGTTGATGAACGTCTTGGTGGTGATCCAGGTCGGAATCTGGCTCAGACTGTAGGTCGCGTAGATGCCTGCCCGCAGACGGGCCAGATACTGGGCTTGGTTCAAGTTTGAGCCTCGTCCATCAGGCTGGCCAGGGTAGGCAAGGTCGCAAGCATCTTCTCAAGCCTGGCGAAGAACTGGTCCTTCACGTCCTGAGGGCAGTCCTTGAGGGCGTCGATGGTCATGTCCTCGATCGCCTTGGAGCGCTCGGCGTCGTACAGCTTGGCTCTTGACTTCACGAGGTCACGCAGGAGCGCGGAGACGGTGTTGGTGGCCTGGGCCTTCTGGTTGAGTGGCGCTTCCTTGTCCGTCAGCGCCTGGTGCTGCAGCATTTTCAGGGTGCGCAGCTGGATCATCAGCTCGGCACCCACGTCGAGCGAGCCCAAGTGCCCGATTCCAAGCCTTTCGTCGATCTGCATGCGCAGGGCGAGTAGCTCCTCGTCGGAGTAGAGGTCGAGGTCGCTGACCTGCGGGGCCTGCGCGGTGATTTCGTCGTGTCGCTTGAGGGCCATGTCAGCCGAGGTCCTTGATGTAACGCCGAAGTGTGCGCTCACTGCATCTGGCGTCCGCAGCGGCCTTTTTCAGCGATTTTTGCCGTGTTTTCACCAAAATCGCGTGTCTTTTGCGCATTTCTCGGCGACTTTCGACCAATTTCGCTTGCTTTTTGCGCTTTTTTGTGCTGCTTTCAGTGCGATTCAGGGTGGGACTGAGCACCCTGGAGAGGTAGCACTCGTTGCAGCCGAGGAGGGTGGCCAGCTCGCGGATAGTGAGCGCTCGCTTTTCGATGGCGTCAACGTAGGGGCGGGCGCGGTCCAGGATGGTCATCTGGGCACTCTACCTCAGATTTTGAGGATTTGTCCAAAAGTTTCCGAAAAAATTTCTGGAGCGGGAGGGGCCCTGGGTGCGGCCCACGCCCATGCGGGGGGCGCGAAGTGTACCCCGGGGCGCCATCGGCGGCCGCAGTGCGCGTGCCCCGGGCGTGGCTCAGCCCATGCCCATGCCCATGCCCATGCCCATGCCCATGCCCATGCCCATGCCGTAACGCCCAGGGCGGCGCCGCCCGCCACCTGGGCGCCTAGAGTATGTGCACCATCGGCGCCGACCATGTTAGTGAGCAGTTACTCACTTAATGGGGGGCGAGGGTGCGTAACAAGCAAAAACCATGCCATGTCGGGTAATTTTCCAAGGGTTTACCCTTAGTTTTGGCCGAAAACCAAGGGTAAACCCCTAGAAAACATGGCAAACCAAGGGTAAACCCTGAGTCGGCGGGCTTTACATTCTGCCCCGAAAACCCGGAAGCGACAAAAGCCGCCGCCCGTAAGTGTATGATTTTAAAGGGTTTTTAGGAGTTGGCGCCCATATTGCATGCTGACTGTGCCCCGGGGTATGGTGCCCCGGGGCAACCATGCCCTAAGGGGCGCGAAAGGTTAAGCATGTCGAAATCTCTGCTCTCCGTTTTGGCCCTGGGTGGCAACAAGGGCGCCGCCCTGCAAGCCGCCGTGAACCAAGTATGTGACGGCGCCGCCGCCGCCGTGCTCCATGGAGACAAAAGCGCTTTTGTCGACACGGCGCGCGAAGCGGAAGGACGGGCGGCCGCCACGGTGGCAGTCCGGGAAACCATGACGCAAGCCGCCGACATTCTGGGCGCCATCCGCACGGGCGCCACCTGGGCGCCCGCCGCCACGGCGGCCGCATGGGCGCAGTCCTTCAAGGCGCCCGCCCTGGGCGACATTCTGGGCGCCCGCCTTGCCACCAAGAATCCGCCAAAGGCCACGGCGGCGGAAGCGGAAGCCGCCCGGATTTTCGGCGCCGCCTTTGGCGCCGCATGGAAGGCGGCTTTTGTCCTTCACGTGGAAGGCGCCACGGCGGCGGCGGCTTGCACGCGCGCCCTTTCCACCATCGGCGCCGCCGCCGCCGCCGTAGCGGGTTCACTGGTAACGGCGCAAGCCGCCGCCCAGGTTGAAGGCGCCGCCGATACCGTGGCGCCGATGGTGCGCACCATTGAAGCCGCCGCCGCCCAGGTTGAAGGCTTCAAGCTGGCGGCGGAAGCCGCCGCCGCCCAGGTGACGGCGGCAGAGAAGCCCGCCGAGCACGGCGCCGCCGCCGTGAAGGCGGCGGAAGAGTGCGCCGAGCACGTCAAGGCGGCGGCGGAAGCCGCCACGGCCGCCCAGGTGGCGGCGGCGCCCGCCACGGCGCCCGATGAGATGCAAGGAGATGCTCGCATCGATATCGGGGCTTTGCTCGCCCAGGTGGAAGCCGCGGAAGCCCGCGCCACCCTTGCGGAAGCCGCCGCGAAGATGGCTCTGTATCGGGCAGAGAAGGCGGAAGCCGCCCAGGTGACGGCGGAAGCCGCCGCAAGCCGCGCGGAAGCCCGGGCGGAAGCCGCCGCCGCCGACATGGTGCGCGCGGAAGCCCGCGCCACGGCGGCGGAAGCCGCCGCCCAGGTGGCGGAAGCCGCCCTTTGCGGGATCAAGCTGGAAGCCGCCCAGGTGGCGCCCGCCGCCGCCCGCAAGGCCCGCAAGGCGCCCGCCCTGCAAGCCGCGTAAGGCGGCCGCCGCCCGCCGCAAGGCGGGCGGCTTCACCTGGGCGCCTTTCGCGCCCAGGTGAAGCCGCAAGGCCCGATTGAAGGCCCGCCGCAAGGCGCGCCCATGCAAGCCGCCGCCGCAAGGCGCCGCCGCTGCATTGTATGAAGGCCCGCCGCAAGGCGCGCCCGTGCTGGTTTTCTAGGGTTTCCGCTCTGTGCGGTTTCCCTGGGTTTCCAGACTGCTCATTAACACTGCTATCCGATAGGCGCCGCCCGCAAGGGTCGCGCGGAAGCCGCCGCAAGGCGCGCCCATGCAAGCCGCCGCCGCAAGGCGCCGCCGCTGCATGGTCTATCGGGTTTCAGTCTGTGTTATGGGCGCCGCAAGGCTTCCGGGTTCCGTCGGGTTTCCGCTGAGTGCGGTTTCTTGGCGGTTCCGTGCGAAGCCGGCCGCATCCCCCCTAATCCTCAGAATCACTTTATGACCTGCCCCGCGTTAACCCGCGGGGCAGGGTTTGACTATTCGCTTTCCATCGGTGCCCACCAGAAAGGGGACTAGAACTGCGGAAGTATTAACACCGACCATTCACTGCGACCGGGTAACCGGCGGCTGCATGTTAGGCGTGCGTGCGTGACAGGCGCGCGGCCTTGTGGGGTGTGAACCTACCGACCCGGAAGATAAGCGAAAACTCCCAGATCGCGCAAAGCGAGGTTTCTCCATGCGCGCATGTCTGAGCAGTCAAACGGTCGCTACCGTGTATGTCTACCGACGAGAAAGGAAATAGGGAACCTTTCGTGCAGGGAGCGAGTGCAATTCCGAAAACGCTGGCCTGGGCTACTCCGCAGGCTCGGATGCACGGGTCCACTGGACCCCCAGAAAAGCGCCGCCGTGGCTGGCGGCTGCGGTATCTCTCAGGAGCCGCAAAGCTAAGATTAAGCCTGAGCGCCCATCCGATGGGCTATGCCGATGATTCTCGGTTACGGATCGACCATGGGCAGGCCTGCGCCTGCCCATCCATACCGTAGGCAAAGCCTTCCGAGGCCTTGCCGCTTCACACCTGCGCGCGTGAAGCGGCAAGGCCTCAGCCCTGCGCTGCCGACCCATTTTCTCCCCGCCCTGCAACCCTGAAAGGTGCCCCTCATGAAAACCGCTTTCGTTGCGCTGCTGAGCGCAACCCTCACCCTCGTGGCCGTCCTCGTGGCCGTGGATATCCACGCTGGCGCGCTGACCGCCGACGGCCCGATTCTGCAGGGCTGGCTGGCTGTCATCATGCATACCCTCGCGCTGGCCGTGTTCGGCTGCGGCGGCCTGCTGCTCGGGTCGCTGTCCTCAGATTCTGAGGAGGCCTGAGCCATGCAACCCCTCGTGACTGTCTCGTGCGATGCCGTGGTCGAAGGCGCGCAGGTTCTGGTCGAGTTCACTGACGGCAGCTTCAAGACCTACCGGTGGGCGCCGCTCTCAGGCTCAGACAGCGCGGCCCAGCTGCGCTGGCTGACGCCCGAGCAAGTGCTGGCCGAAGTCACGCTGCGCCTGTACCCGCGCGCCGTCCTGCCCCGTGGCTATAACCCGCCGTCCAGCATCGCGGGCGCCGCCTTCTGGAGATAGACCCCCGCTGCGTGCGCAGCGGGCAGGCTTGAGCCTGCCCAGTGTGCACCGTGCACCCTACGGCACCCAAAGCCGTCCCTAGGTTTTGAGGAGAACCCTCCATGCTCTATCAGACCTTTCGCAAGTTCCCCGACGGCACCGTGGCCAAGTTCGGCCGCACCACGCAAAACCTGCGCCTTGCTGTCGAGCGCGCGGCCGCAGTCCGGGGCGAAGTTCGCCCCCTCGGCAGTCTCACCCCGTGCTGGATGGCCCACGTGTTCATCGCGAGCCCGGCGCCGCTCAAGC